>Ga0209570_1000219_pt1 | contig 102138 bp, 59 predicted proteins | sample EBPBio172007_DNA_FD_185861 | JGI IMG/M metagenome (GOLD analysis project Ga0209570, IMG submission 185861) | Wastewater treatment Type I Accumulibacter community from EBPR Bioreactor in Madison, WI, USA - Reactor 1_9/17/2007_ DNA (SPAdes)... | ecosystem: Engineered > Bioreactor > EBPR >... | reverse complement strand
CAGATACGCCGCGAATCACCGATATGGGGATGGGAATGTCTTGGGCAATTTCTTGGCGACGGCGTGAAGAAACAACGACGTCTTCGAGCTGGTTCGAACCAGCATCTAGCCGAATCTCCACTTTGGGTTGATTCACGACCAACTCTTTGGTTTTATAACCGAGGTAAGAGATAACAAGTGTAAAAGGCAGTTTTTGTCCCGTAACGAGTCGGAACTCTCCGTTGGCGTCGGTGGCAGCACCGTTGGTGGTTCCTTTGATGGAGACAGAAGCGCCAATGAGCCGTTCATTGGTAGTAGCATCGAGTACGGTACCAGAGAGAGTAGCGTTAATAATGGGTGTGTTTTGGGCGAGGGCTGGGAGAATGATAAATAGTAACCCTATCGAATAAAAGATTTTTAAAACGTGTTTCATAATCGCGATGAATTGGACAGTTTTGGTGGTGGTTGCTAAGTTTATAATACTTATAATCTATCGAATAGATATTTTATAAGGTATTTAAAAGAGCCAGAAATCTTTTTCTGGCTATGTTTAACGAGAACAAAGGTCTAGGATAGCTTTATTAAATGCAAATAATTTTCACTTTTTTTGATATTGCAAAGGTGCTTAAATTTTTATATCCCTGATTGTTAAACAGTTAACATCAAAAAATAGATTAATTTCATATAAAACTTAGTTTTATAAAAGTAAACACTTCGCAAACACTTAAATTTATCAACATCAGATAAGGCTCTGATAATAGCATTTTGCGCAGCAAGAGCTGGGGGAAATCAGTTGAGCATTAACCAAACAAAAACAGCTTGATAGTACTGTTTCTGTTTGGTTAATTAAACGTCTCTGCTATAAAACAGGGGGTAACCATTGGCTCATTGAGGGAACCGTTTGCCCGTTGGGTCCTGCATTGGTACTATTGGGCCCTGCATTCGTTCCATTGCCATTGGTCGTCATTGAATAGTTGAGCGTATACAACGTATGCCACATATCTACTTGAATACGTGCGGCAGGAATAGAGTCGGTTTTTACCAAGAAATTTCCAGCAGGCGCATCTTGACCACATTGGTAAATTGCTACTGAATAATCAGCAGCCTGTTGACCCGTTCCTGTGTAGTAGAGCACATATACGTAGGTTGTTTTTACATCTCCAATCGCAACCACATCTAAGTAGGTACTATTATTGGGTAAAGCCATAAATGGAGAAGGGTTTCCTTGGTCATCACTGAAATAATTGACAGGATTGCCGTTAAGGTCAAACGCTTGTAAACGAGCGATATTAAATGTTTGGCTGGCCAGTTGTTCCAGTATCAGAGTTGTCCCATCATAGGTGCAAGCAATCCCTTTGGGAGAAAATAATAGACCTGCTCTACCACCAGTGCTGCTACTACCTGTATTAAAGTTTTGAGCTTGACCTGACGCTATTTTGGCCATGGGAATATCGGCATCATTTTGTCCTGTGGCGGGTAAGTGGCTAATCATGATTTTACAAGTAGCGATATTCACCCCAATCACAAAACCAGAAGGGTGCATAGTCATTGAATCAGGAAACAGAGGAAAACGCCCCCAACTCAGCTGATTTTCAGCCATATTAAATGGAGAAATAGGATTGATATTGACTTGTCGTAAATGATAACCTCCGTCTTGATAAGGATTGTTTGTAGCTTTTCGAGGGTCAATATAATAACTGCCTAAGTCTTTATCGTTGGGGTCAGGTTGTGGATTTTGGTTATTATCCAATACCCATTGCCCATTTTCCATCAAAAACTTGGGAGGAAATACGTCAAAAACGAGCCGAGTCGCTCCAGTCAACCCACAAGAAGGTAGGCCAGAGGTCTTCATTGGCATACCAGGAATGCTAAAATTCTCAGATACATTGACTTGGCCATAGCTACCGTCAGCACAGGTAGCTACACCAGTACCTGCGGCTTTCCATGACATACCAAGTGTTGCGTACCTTTGACTCAAAGCTAAACCAAGCCATTGCGAAATCGCATTCCCACTTTGACTTGCATCGGTATTGGTAATGGTAGCTGTTGGAGGAGTGGTATTTGGAGTCCATTGATAGCTTCCATTTTGGTATGTTAACAGTTTTTGTTGGGTGTACACGGAATTTTTATCGAGAGGAATCGGATTATCAACCAGATAAAGAACTACATCCCCCGTATGTTCTTCATCGTTTGGCATCCATGAGGTAGTGGCTTGGCCAGCTAACCATGAACCGATGTAATAATCAACCTCAAATTTGACCTGCCCCCCCAAAGGGTTTTCATATTGATTGCTGAAAGTAACTGCGGTGTTTCCCGCGGGAACTGCATTAGTAGATGAATTGGTAGGTCTATTGTTCTGAAAAATCATCTTAGTTACGTAGGAGGCTGGAGACCCTTGGGGAAAAGTTTGCAAACGAGGGTCTGGTCTCATTTCAATAGTGCTAGTAATTGTAACAGCCGCTGAGTTTTTAATCATAAAATCAGAGCTACAAACCTCAACAACTGTCTGAGTCATTTGAAGAATATCAGCTGCGGCATGAATTCCTGCCATAATCCAGCCCGCAAATGGAATTTCATCTTCTATCTCTCCTTTTACAATTTGAAGTTCACACCATTCAAGGATTTTTTCAGCGGCTTTATTGAACAAGATTTTGGTAATATCTTCTAAGGCACTCCAATCTATTTCGTTATTAGCTAAGCCGTCATAAAGCAAGCTCCAACAGTCTTTCCCGACATTTACTACATCTTTGAGCGTACCCAAATCGCTCATAATTTTATAGACAGGCTTATAACTTGTCGCTGAAACCAGCAACCCTAAAAACAAAGCTGGTATACCAAAATTAGCAATTCCAGTATAAACGCCTCCTAAAATTGGGGTAAGTGGGTAAGGTAAAGCACTGATTCCGATGCCACATCCATAAATATTGACACTAACTGCACCAGCAGGGAAAGTGAAGGTAATATCAACCGTACCTGGATTAAAAATATCAGGAACTCCCAGAATGGTGTCAATAGGGGTAATGTATCCTGCAAAGCGAACATTGTCGTAGTTAATTCCTAAAAAATTTGCAAGTAACAAAATGTCGTCATTATCATCAATTTGCCAATCAGGTAGACTCATACTCTTGCCGTTGGCGTCAATAAACTCTAAATAAACGCCAAGCCAACGTATATATGTGTTAGTCATCGAAATTTTGGCTTGTTGGGTACTGGAGTTTACTACCTGAATGCTTGTTTGTAGACCGTCTACTGCGTGGGTGTTGGACATACTTACACGCCAGTTATCATCCGTCGCAAAGGTCGCATTAGCAGTACCTAAGGTAACAAACGACGTAGCAGGTACAATAGGCGACGGAACGGGAGAGCCTGTGGTAGGAGTCGTTTGGACACTATTCCCCGCTTCTTGATTCCACTTGATATTTTGAAGACGAGTATCATTTTTTGTACTAGTCAGCACGGCACTCAATGCGGGATTCATATTATTCGTAGCTTCGTCGGTCAGTTTAAGCGAATAGTAACTGGCCACTTGGCTTGGTGGGGCCTGAATAGCACCAGAGGCGATAGCATCACTAGCGTCAAAAGGCTGCCAATTTGCCCATCCCGTCGTGCTTGTAGGTACCCCAAGTGCCCGTAGCGACATCGCGAATTGTTGGATTAAATTATAGTTTGCAGGTGCAAGTACAGGGTCAAAATGCTCTAACACAATGGCAGAGTAGGTTGGGTCTTGATTTATCAAATCAGCATGATGATAAATAAGACAATTGGCAGTTGTAGTATAATCCATCAAAATGGTTTGTAGGCCAGGAGCTTCGGCTGGGGCTGTTGTGGTCAGCTCTGTAGCTTGAGGCTTGGGGGGACTATACATCGCAACATGATGAATGCCGTAATGATTTGGAATCTCTGGATGGTTTTCAACAGTATGTCTGATGCTAATGCGAACGGCTTGGCTGCTAGGAAGCTGTACGGGTTCTTGTGTAAAGTGGGTTAAATATTTATCTTCAATTTTTTGCAGTTGGGCTGAACTAGCCTTGGCCGCAGCTCTCGTTTCGGAGGTATGAGCAATTAGTGGGATTTTGGTACCTGCAACTTGTACCCAATAAGTCTCATTTTGAAATCCATCTGAAAGATCAGCGTGAATAACATGGGGAATGAAATTTGTCATAATCGTTGGTAGTTTAAGATAAATTGAAAATTGATTAATTACTTATTGTTTGCCAAACTGCTTGAGCGCTTCCTGCGACGCCGTTAGCCCCTTTGCCAGCAGCACATGAGCCAGAGCTCACGCCTCCGTTACCACCACTTCCAATAGCACCAGAAATACCTATGTAGTACTGAGGTGTTCCTGCTAAAACTGAGGCTTTGCCCTGTTTATCAGTTACCTGAGCGATGCAATACGATGGGCCACCATTTCCGCCCGAGCCTCCCCCACTAGCTCCGCCCATACCACCATTTCCGCCCTTGCCACCTTTTCCGCCCGTTCCGCCCGAATCGCCAATATTGTTTGTAGGCCCTCCGTCTCCACCAGTTCCTCCGTTGCCACCTGAAGCACCATTCCCTCCGTTTCCAGCATCGCCTCCAGCGCTACCAGCAATTTTCACGGCGTCGAGAAAAGTGCATTTCGACCCATAAAGTAGGATTCCAATGGAAGCTCCGCCCTGCATTCCGCCTACTCCGCCCATGGCTCCTTCTCCCCCTGCGCCCCCCCCTCCACCACCTGTACCGTAGTGTTGGTCGGCTCCACTGCAAACACAATCACAGTATGGAACAGCACTGCCCCCACCTCCTCCACCCCCACCTCCACCGTAACCTCCGCTAACTCCTTGGTTACCGCTTGTACCTACCCACACACCATTAGTAAAATGGCCAATTATATCTGAGGATGCGCTATTTGTTCCACCACAGTAACCACTGTGGCCGTTAGAACCAGTGGTATTTTGACCAGGTGTTGATTGCAACCAACCTGTACACACTTTTGGCGAACTCCCTGCGCGAGCGGAACCACCAGCCCAGTAATTGGTCGACCCTGGTTGACCTGAGCTACCATCCATTGAAGAACCATTATATTTATACGACACATCACAGTCAAAAAAACCATCGCACGAAGCCGTGCCAGAAGTTTGATTCCCCCCTCGGCCACCAGCATTGTTGTTGGGGTGTGCGGAAACGCCACTTGCTCCCCCACTGCTGGTTGTACCTGTGCCACCCGTTCCGCCGTCATTAGCCTTAACTGCATCAGTGCCTTTTGCTCCATTACCTCCTTTTGCAGCGTTGATATTGACGTTAGATAGTTGAATGTTTGAACAATTGATAAGTTGCATCACCATCGAAGGAGCGTTATTGCTGGTTGTGGGTAGCCCGTTGATAATGAAGTTGGCAATAAGTACATCCGATCCAATATTTTCACCCCAAACAGTAGCATGTGTCCCATTAGTAGCATCTGTATTAAGCGTTATTGAGCTTTGCGCATCGGTAGGTTGCCCATTGTAATAACCACCTATGAGGTTAACACCTGCTCTTAGATTAATGGACCATCCACCAGCGGGAGTGGTGTATTGACCATACTCCACCAGCACGTTACAAGTAGTAGTGTATGAGCAGTTATTGATTCCTTGATAGATTGTTTTACACGGGTTTGTTAACGAACCGCAGCTGCTATTATCAACGCCAGTTCCTCCATTGACATAGACCGAATTTCCTGGAGGAACCGCAACTAACTTAGGGTTGACAATAGGTTGTGGCATAATGGTATTTACCGAATTTTGTGCCGAAATCGCTGGGACCAGACCAAACTTTGCATTACTCAGATTTGTATTTGAAAAATTGGTATTAGTAATTGTCGCGTGGAAAAAAATAGAGTTTTCAACGCTAGCGCCGTCAAAATTCGCATTGGTCAAATTCGCAAGAGAAAAGTTAGTGACTCCTTTTGAGGTAACACCCAGCTTAACTTGTTTAAGGTTTGCTCCTTGTAAACTTGCTTTGCTCAAATAAGCTCCTTTTAAGTCTGCCCCTTGAAAATTAACATTATCTAATTTTGCCCCTAATAAATTAGCGTCTTGTAAATTTTTGCCTGAGAAATCTTGCCCAGATAAGTCACAATAAGGACAGTTTAGTGGAGATTGTGCCCTTGAGGCTATTCCGAGTAGGAAAAAACCTACCGATACAAGTGAAAGTATTTTTTTCATAACGAAGATGTTGATTGGTTTAAGAAAAAACTCGTCTTATCTTAATTGCAGCTTGGTAAACTATTCTGCCCGCATTGGCTATTTTGTAAAAAATTCTGCTGATTCTGATTCGTAGAACTAAAACCAAGTGACTCGCACTGAAACGATGGATTACAGGCTAAGTTTAAGTATCTCAATTTTCCTGCACCACTGTTGTAAAAGCTACTTATGTTGCCGATAGTAGTTAGAGAATTGTTTTCCAAGTAAAGAGAAGTGAGGGTAGCACTACAACTAAGCCCCGAGGAAGTACCTAAGATAGTATTCAACCTATTGTAAGACAGGTCAATATAGAAAAGCTTATTTTGATAACTTATATCAATGGTTGACAATAAGTTATGAGACAAATCTAGGTAATTTATATATGCACTTGCATTGAAGATTATGTTCGTATTTATTTTATTGTTAGATGCATCTAAATAATTAAGCGCTTTTAATGTGTTTAAACTCAAGCCAGTAAGTTGATTGTTAGCGACTTTGAGCTGCTCTAAAGTAGTCAGCTGTGAAAAAAAGCTGCCATTATCATTTAATAAATTGCCAGATACATCTAACTGTTGAAGTGATGTGAACTTTTCTAGACCACCAAGGTTTGTGATTCCTTGATAAGGGCAACTTACTTGGTATACTTGTGCGGCTGTAGAGAGGCTAATATTTTTATTGGGGTCATTATAGAGCTGTAGACTAATACATTGCTTCAATTTTGAATCCGAAAAATTTACAATGGCTGTGGTATCATTTCCACTGCTACAGTCGGGTTTATACCACATTTTTTGCTGTTGTGGAGGGGAACTACATCCAGAGGTTGTCCAATTATTGGGAATACTCCATTGGTTACCCGAACATGCCGCAAAGTCGCCATTAGGGCAGGTTACTTTTTGGCCATTTAGTGGAGGAAAAATAGTTGCCCCGTACGCTAACCCATTTATACTAACGGTACCACAGTAGGTGCCTGAGAGGGTATTACAACAAGAATCAGCTATCAGCATAACTGCATTAGCAAAGGAGGCCTGTAATACAGTAGAATTACCAAAATTGGCCCCTCCGAGTTGTGAACAGGACAAATCAACCCCTGCACCCCCATTTGGAGAAACATTTAAGGTTGAAAATTGAAAATTGGCATTTTGTAAAATAGCACGAGTGAACTTAACTCCTTGTAGTACTGAAGACTGAAAGTTGGCACCAGGCATTGTTGCACCCGAAAAATCGGTAGTTGCAAGCGTAACACCATTAAATTGGGCATTTTGTAAATAGCAATTATTGAAGGACACCCCGTTTAAACTAGCATTATTGAATGTGGTATTATCCATCCCAGCTCCCGTAAAATTAGCAACATTGTAGCTGTTTCCCGATTGGCCATTGGCGTAGTTAAAATTGACACCACGTAGATTGGCACCCGCAAAATAGGAGCCCGTTAGGGTGCTGTACTGCATATTTGAATTGCTAAAATCGGCGGCATTATTGAATTGCCCACCTGATAAATTGCTTCCTCGCTGCCCGTCGGAAGGCTGATAAAATGACGCTCCCCGAATCTTAATACCCTGTCCAACTACATTGGTGAGGTTAGCTAAGTTAATAATCACACTATCCATATTGGCGTAGGAAAGGGTCGCATTCGTCAAATCAACCCCTGTCATTTTACAGTGCCTTAAGTCGAAACTTGTAAAATCGATTCCTTGTAATATGCCATAACTAATGTCTTTACCCTTCAAATTAAAATTTTTGGAGGTCATGCCCGATAAAATGGTGTAGCTTAAGTCCGTTAAGCTCCAATAAGTGGATGGCCAATTATTGATGGGGAAGTTTAAAAAATCAATGGTTGAATAATTGAAACGAGTTCGGATATTATCTGAGGACGACTGTATTGTCATAACAGGGCCGAATTTGGCTCCAATCAAAATAGCACAGGACAAATCAGTTGCTTTGAAAATGGTAAACTGCAAATTAGCATTCGTCAAATTGGCATGTTGAAGGCAAGTGTGGTCAAGAGTAGCTCCAGAAAAATCAGCGCCGTCAATAGTAGCACCTTTAAAATTGGCACCTGTCAAATTCATGTTTTGGAACTGAGCGTTACTTAGTTTGGCCCCTTGAAAATTTGCATTAACAAGAGCATTGACTCCTAACGCCATGAAATTTGTGTTGCTATTGTCTTTGTTTGAGTAGTCTGGGCCAGTAGGATTATTTGCAACACTACAACTTGGACAATTGTCAGTAGTTGCCTGTGAATACATACGTAGAGGTAAGAACAGTACAATGAGGTAACCAATCCACGGGTACCATGTGCTTCTAAATTTCATAGAAAGAAAAATTTTCAATAACGTTTGTTAAATAACTACTAATTGAAGGTGGGCTTTGAATGAAAAGAAAACCTTCAAGTGCGCATTATTCAAGACTTTGAACGATGAGGCCAAATTCTTGTAAAGAAGAGCGGGTAACGTTGAGGACTAAGGAAACAAAGCTAGGGAGTTTATTTGGTATGTTATTAGCTCAAATTTGACAATCTTTAGCTCAAAATGAACATTTTTTACTTTTTGCTTACTTTTTTATCAAAAAAACCAGCAAAGTGATTTTGCTGGCTAAAATAAAGCGTTTAGAATAGAAACATTATACAAATGTGAATTCAGTCATTTTTGATGAATTGATAAGGGTAGTTCTCAGACAACAGTAATACGATAGAAACTTTATACAAACGCTTGTATAAATCATGAAAATCCGAGTATTGGAAAGTTCAGCAGCATGGACTCAGTATACATCGTAGTAGAACGGAACATTTTGCGTACGATGAATCAAATACTAGTTATATGTTTGGGAAACAACGATGTAAATAAGAAACTTAGAAATTATAACAGATTTATAACGATATAATTTTATTAAAATATTCAATCAGCAAAAGCTTGATACTTATCATTAATAAAAAACAAGTAGCCCGATAAGTTTTGACCTATTCGGGCTACTTTGTTATTTAATCGACCTTTTGCACCTTCAATGTAGATTGAAGGGTAACAGTCGTTACCTTTAAGAAGTACATTCCTGTTGGTAGGTCATGTAACCAAAACTCTTCTTGGTGCATGTTGGTTTCAGGGACAAATCGACGTTCCATGACCTCACGACCAAATGCATCAGTCAGGACTGCGTGAACCACATTCCCTTTATTAGCTTGTACTTGTAAGCGAAGGATGGTAGAAACTGGATTAGGATACACAATGAATGTTTCCATTTTACCTTCATTTTTCGACATTATATTTTCGATGTCTTCAGGTGCTACTCGACCATTTGTAGGGTTTGTTATCGTAATCGTTTTGCTTACGATAGCTTCGCAACCATCTTCAGGAACAATCATTTCTATTTTATAATCACCTGGTTTTTGAGCAACGAAAACTAGCTGATCAGTTCCTTCATTATCAATTTTGATATCCGAAGGAACACGCCATCTTACAGGTATTGAAGGTGTTAGATTAATTGCATATATCCGTTCACCAACTAAACCAGCGAAAGACATGGCAAAAGTAGCCGTAGTTTTTACATCAACAATCGTAACATTAAATACATCACTAGCTTTACAACCAAGCGCGTTGGTCACTTCGACCTTGTACTGACCCGACTGGCTGATTGATGCCGAAGGAGTTGATAGAAGCTTGCCATCAGGAAGTGTCCAACTATACGCTTTACCGTCAGTTTGGGTCGCGTTGATTTCTACCTCTGAGCTAGTACAAAACTGTAAATCATTTGAAACCTCAACGGTGTATGCTTCTTCTGGTTCTTTAATTTCAAATGATTTTGTTACCCTACACCCTCTTGAATTGGCCACTGTCGCAGTATAAGTACCTGCGCATCGTTTTGTAATTTTTTGGGTTGTCAATCCATTTTGCCAACTAAACGAGTACGGATTTAAGGCCCCTGTTCCAGTAATCTTTACTTCTAATTCACCTTCGCAATTACCTTTACAGGCTACGTCCTTTTTAGACACTAAATTAATTGAGAAATCAAGTACCTCTCGTAGGCCAACTGCTGCTTCGCCATAACAACCATTTTTATCTTTAATGATAGCATAATAATTGCCCGCCTCAAGATTACTTAAATTAGGCCCCGACAAGCCCTTATTCCAAGTGATTGTGTAGGGAGCTACACCACCTTCAATGTTAACCAACTCGATTCCTCCTGTCTTTTGATTTTTACACTGAGGCTGTATCGTACGGAAGTTGGCGTAAATACTGGGTGTAGGAGTAAGTTCTAGTTCAAAAGTTGCTGATATTTCATTTTTATCCGTAACCTTCACTACATAAATGCCACTTTCTGCATTTTTAATGGTTGCTTCTGTTGTATTTAAGTCTACAAGTTCTTCATTATTTTTTCTAAACCATTGTAGTTTATACCGTTCTGATAAATCACCCGCTTCAGTAAGTGGAACACCTCCTTTGATATCAGCCCCAATCTCACCATCAATTTTACCCGCACAGGAAGGCTTCTTAAAAATAATCGAAGTCGCCATTAATTTATCAGGTTGTTTCAACGAATACGTATAGTCTAGCCTGCAACCTTTTTTATCTGTTGCAAAATCGTAATTATTGTCGGTTACAGTTATCGTATAATTTCCTCCTACAGCTGACGACGATTGAGTAATAAAATCAGTCCCTGAAACTGTTGAAGTAACGTTGTCAAACGGAGCTCCGTTTACTTGCCAAGTAGTTGTATAATAGCCTGATGGTGCCGTTCCACCTTTTACAGCAAACTGTAGTTTACCATCTGCCAAGCCAAATCCACGTGGTGAAATCGCTTCTACGAGAGAAATCGTCATTGGCGTCAGTGGTTGCTTAATTATTACCTCTTGGGTAGGTAAGACACATCCATTTTTATCCTTACCTATGATTTGATAGGTACCTGCTTTAAGCGATGTTACTTCGTTGGTCAAACCTAAATTTACTCCCATAGCAAAATCATTACCTCTTAAGGAAACCTCCATTGGCCACGTACCACCACTGATATTTAATCTTAATTTCCCATCTTTTCCTTCGAAACAAAGTACATTGGTTACATCTGTGCTTAATTGTAGAGGATCAGGTCCGCTAACAAACTCTCCAAACTCTCTGCTACAGCCATTTTTGTCGGTTACTTTCACTGATACCCATCCACGTTGAATATTATTCACCTGGAATGTCGAATCTCCCATGCTCCAAAGGTAGCGATAGGGAGCTTCTCCACCGATAGCTGTAACTATAGCTTTACCATCTTTAGAGTCAAAACATTTTTCAGGAATAATTTCTGTTGCTAAACTCAACGGTTGAAGTGGTTCTTCAATGGTAAATGATTGAGTTTTTGAACAACCAAAATAATCGAAAACTTCGACGGTATAAGTACCTTTAGCCAAACCATAACGGGTATTGCTAACAACGCCATCTTGCCAAACATAATAGAACTGGAATGGGTCATTACCACCATTGGCACCAGAAGCTGTTAGCTCAATTTTGCCATCAGCCAATCCTTTACACGTAACTTTCGTAACTTTTGAAGCGATAGTTATTCCCTCTTTTGGTTCATTTACAACTACTTGCTCTGACAGGCTACAATTATTTGCATCGGTAACTTTAATTGAATAGGTGCCTGTTACTAATTTTTCGATGCTCTCCAAGGTAGAGCCATTACTCCAAGAATAGGTATAAGGGGCTGTTCCTCCGAATACAAAGGCTTGAATAGCACCATCATTTCCTCCTTTACAGGTCACATCTTTAACTGATAAAAACTTTTGAAGTGCCTCTTGTGGTTCGGTGATAGTAAACTCCATCGTTTTTGAACAGTTGGAAGCGTCGGAAACTGTTACTGTATATGTGCCTACCTGTAGCCCCGTAATAGCAGATGTTTTAGCTCCGTTACTCCACAAATAAGTGTAAGGGGCTGTTCCACCAGCTACACTAACAAGGATTCTACCTGTGGCTTCAGAGGTACATTTCACATCTACAATGGTAGGTGTCAATACTATTTCTGTCGGACTTGTAATAGTAACAGCCTTGGCCGTACTACATCCTTTGGCATCTTTCACTGTCACGGTGTACTCCCCTGCTGTGGCATTGGTGAGTTCGGGAGTGGTGACTCCATTGCTCCAAATATAGGTGTAGGGACTTATTCCGCCCGTCACCGCTACGGTGGCACTTCCTGTACTACCAAAGCATCGGATTTGACTCACATTGGTGGTAAGCACCATGCGCGTTGCTGCCTCTGGCTCGGTGATAGTGATAGAAACCGTCTGTTGGCAGTTGTTGGCATCCTTGACCGTCACCGTGTATGTTCCTGCCGATAAGCCCTTCGCCGTGTTGGTCGTGCTGGTAATGCCTCCACTCCACGCGTAACTGTAAGGAGCCGTGCCTCCACTCACCGCTACACTGGCTGTACCGTCGGTACTACCTGCACAATTGGCCGCGGTACTGCTTGCTATCAACGTCAGCGCGTTGGGTTCAGTAATGGTGATGGAGACCGTTTGTTGACAGTTATTGGCATCCTTTACCCTTATTGTGTACGTCCCTGCCGCCAAGCCCGTGGCCGAGTTGGTTGTGCTGGTAATGCCGTTGCTCCACACATACGTATACGGAGCCGTGCCTCCTGTGACCCCAAGGCTCGCCGAGCCATCGGCGCCGCCTTTACATTTGACAGCTACAACCGTCGGTGTTAGCACCATTCCTGCGGGCTGAACCACCGTAATGGTGGTACTCTGCTGACAGTTGTTAGCATCTTTCACCGTTACGGTGTACGTGCCTGCCGCCAAGCCCGTAGCCGTGTTGGTCGTGCTGGTAATGCCGTCGCTCCACCCGTAGCTGTACGGGGCCGTACCGCCACTCACATTAACGCTGGCCGTACCATCACTGCTGCCGTTGCAGGTAACGGAGGTACTCGTCGCGCTCAACCCCAACGCCGTCGGCTGATTCACCGTGATGGTGAGTATTTTTTGGCAATTGTTGGCATCTTTCACCGTCACCGTGTACTCTCCTGCCGCTAAACCTGTGGCGGTATGGGTGATACTGGTAATGCCTTCACTCCAAGTATATGTGTATGGGGCTGTACCACCACTAACGCTCACACTAGCCACTCCGTCTTTTGAGCCAAAACACTTGGTAGACTCACTCGCGGCCGTGAGTACCATGCCCGTAGGCTCGCTGACGGTGATGGTCGTATTCTTTTGGCAACCATTGGCATCTTTCACCGTCACCGTGTACGTCCCTGCCGATAAGCCCGTCGCAGTGTTGCTCGTACTAGCAACCCCATTGCTCCAGGTGTAGCTGTACGGCGCCGTTCCACCGCTGACACTCACGCTGGCTACGCCATCACTGCCACCATTGCATTTAACTGCCGTACTCGTCGAGCTCAACGTGAGTGCCAACGCTGGCTCGCCCACACTCACCGACGTTACCTGCTGACAACCATTGGCATCTTTGATGGTGACCGTGTAAGTACCTGCCCCTAAACCTGTCGCCGTAGGGGTTGTGCTGCTCACGCCTCCACTCCACGCATAGCTGTACGGAGCTGTTCCCCCGCTAACACTGACGCTGGCCGTGCCATCGTTGCCCCCTTTGCACGTAACACGTTCACTGCTGGTCGTAGCGCTCAACGCCGTTGGTTCGGTCACACTCATTTGACTGCTCTGTTGACAGTTGTTGGCATCTTTCACCGTCACCGTGTACGTACCCGCCGCTAAACCTGTGGCAGTATGAGTGGTACTGGTAATGCCATTGCTCCACGCATAGGTGTAAGGGGCGGTTCCCCCGCTCACACTGACGCTGGCTACCCCATCACTGCCGCCTTTGCATTTGACCGAAACACTCGTAGCGGCTAACGTAAGCGCCTCTGGTTCCGTAATGGTTATATCAATGCTCTTTTCACAACCATTCACATCTCTAACTAACACCGTGTAACTACCTGCTGACAAGCCTGTGGCCGTGGCGCTGGTGCTACCGTTGCTCCATGCGTAGCTATAAGGTGCCTCGCCCCCAGCCACTGTCACACTGGCCGACCCGTCTTTTCCTCCTTTGCACTTGACAGCCACCGTACTTGAGGTCAAGACGATGCTCGCGGGTTGGTCAATAGTAATTTTAACGCTCTTTGTACAGTTATTGGCATCTTTCACCGTCACCGTGTACGTACCAGCTGGTAAGCCCGTGGCAACGTTGGTGGTACTGGTGATTCCTTTGTCCCATGAATAACTGTAGGGACTCACGCCACCGCTCACACTGACCATCGCCGTCCCGTCTCCACTGCATTTTACGGCTACACTGCTTGGAACCAATACCAAAGCCTCGGGCTCAAGGACTGTAACGGTACTTGTTTTCTGGCATCCATTAGCGTCTTTCACCGTCACCGTGTAACTTCCCGCGACCAACCCTGTAGCCGTCGCGCTGGCACTGCCGTTGCTCCATGCGTAGGTATACGGAGCTGTTCCTCCATTGGCACTCACCGTGGCCGTCCCATCCATACCTGCTTTACACTTGACAGCTACCGTGCTTGTCGTCAATGTCAGTACGGATGGCTCCGTGACAGTAATAGTGAGGGTCTTCTGACAATTGTTGGCGTCTTTGACCGTCACCGTGTAACTTCCTGCGGCCAAGCCCGTAGCCGTTTGGGTCGTAGAGGTGATTCCATTACTCCACCCATACGTATACGGCGCCGTACCGCCACTCGCATTTACACTCGCAGTACCATCGTTGCCACCTTGGCATTTGACTTGGCTACTACTTGAGGTTAAGGCTAACTCGTTGGGTTCATTGATAATGACAGTAATGCTTTTTTGACAGTTGCTGGCATCAGTCACGGTGACTGTATAACTTCCTGCCGTCAAACCCGCGGCAGTGTTAGACGTACTAGTGATGCCGCTATTCCAGGCATACGTGTAAGGAGCTTTACCACCGCTCACGTTCACGCTGGCGGTTCCGTCGTTACCACCTTTGCATTTGACCAACGTCGTGTTTGGAGTCAAAACCATCCCTGGGGATTCGGCTACGGTAATCACTGTACTCGCTTGGCAATTGTATCCATCTTTGACCGTGACAGTATAGTTACCCGCTCGTAGCGCAGTGGCCGTATTGGTGATACTCGTACTACCACCGCTCCATGAATAGGTATAACTACCCATGCCCCCGCTGACACTCACGCTGGCGCTGCCGTCACTGCCTCCGTTACATTTCACTGCCGTACTGCTTGGAATAAGGGTGATAGAAGAAGGCTCGTCGATAATCACCATTCGACTATTTTGACATCCATTCGCATCTTTCACCGTCACCAAATAACTCCCCGCCGATAAGCCCGTCGCCGTGTTAGTCGTGCTGGTGATACCTCCGTTCCACGAATACGTGTAGGGAGCTTTGCCACCATTCACGTTGGCTACCGCACTTCCATCAGTCCCTCCTTTGCATTTGACCGATAGGCTACTGACTACTAAGGACAGCGGAGCAGGTTCGTTGATGACAATAGCGACATTTTTGGTACAATTATTGGCGTCTTTGACCGTCACCGTGTACGTCCCCGCCGTTAAGTTGGTAAGTATATTGCTCGTACTGGTGATACCCCCACTCCACGAATAGGTGTAAGGGGCTGTCCCCCCGCTGACGCTCACGCTGGCGGTTCCGTTGTTGCCGCCATTGCATAAAATCGCCGTACTGCTGGGTGCAAGTACAAGAGCAGAGGGTTCGGTGATGGAAATGGCCACACTCTTTTGACAGTTGTTGGCATCTTTTATCGTCACCGTATACGTCCCCGCCCTTAAGCCTGTAGCCGTATTGGTAGTGCTAGTCACTCCCCCGCTCCACGAATACGTGTAGGGACCTACTCCGCCCGTCACACCCACCGAAGCGCTTCCGTCATTGCCACCGTTGCATTTAACCGCAATGCTGCTTGGGGTAAGCACGATGGGAGTCGGCTCAAAGATAGTTACTGATGCGTTCTTGACGCAACCGTTCGCGTCGGTAACTTGAAGGCTTGTCGTCCCTGGCCCTAAATTCGCTACCGAAAGGGTGGTTGACCCGTTACTCCAAAGATACGTATAGGGCACTCCGCCACCTGTTACTTGGGCGGTGGCGCTACCGTTGTTGGCTCCGCCACAAGTGCTGTTAGTAAAACTTGGAATGGTGACAGTCAATAACGTACTCGGTTCGGAAACAGTAATCGCAATGCTATTTTGGCAGTTGTTGGCATCTTTTACCGTCACCGTGTAAGTGCTTGCCGCTAAGCCCGTAGCGACGTTGGTCGTGCTAGTGACGCCCCCACTCCAAGAGTAGGTATATGGAGCAGTACCGCCGCTCACAGTGACTCCCGCCGCACCGTCTGTGCCTCCTTTACATTTAACCGAAACACTACTGGGAAGAAAGGCGATTGGTGCTGGATTGGCGACGGTTATGGCTATATTCTTGCTACAGTTATTGGCGTCTTTCACCGTCACCGTGTACGTGCCTGCATTCAGCCCTGTAGCGGTATTAGTGGTGCTGGTGATGCCTCCACTCCATGAGTAAGTATAAGGGGCAATACCTCCGCTGACGGCCACGCTGGCCGTTCCATCATTGCCACCGTGGCATTGGGTGGCCGTGCTGCTGGGTACTAAACTCAGGGCGTCAGGTTCGGTAATGGAAATTGCTATGCTCTTGGTGCAATTGTTGGCATCTTTGACCGTGACCGTGTAGGTGCCCGCGGTCAGTCCTGTGGCGGTATTGGTCGTGCTGGTAATACCACCGCTCCACGAATAGGTATAACTTCCTACTCCCCCGCTCACAGTGACACTGGCCACCCCGTCGTTGCCACTTTTGCATTTGACTGGAGTGCTGCTCGGTACAAGTACAATGGCGGCAGGTTCGGAAATCGTAACCGACGCCGTCTTGATACAGCCGTTGGCATCAGTGACTTGCAGAGTATTGTTGCCTGCGGGTAAATTATTAGCCGTTAGGTTGGTGTTACCGTTGCTCCACAAATACGTGTAAGGCGTACTTCCTCCCAACACCGTTCCCGTAGCGATACCGTCATTGGCACCGTTACAACTGATATTGGTCGGAGCAGGGATGGTGACGGTCAGTAAAGTACTTGGTTCTCCTACCGTGATGGCAATGCTTTTTGAACAGTTGTTAGCATCTTTCACCGTCACCGTATAACTACCTGCGGTCAGTCCCGTGGCGGTGTTGGTGATGCTGGTAATGCCCCCGCTCCACGAATACGTATAGCTTCCCGCGCCGCCGCTGGCAGTGACCGTAGCCGTCCCGTCGCTGCCGTTTTTACACTTAGCTGGCATACTGCTGGGGGTAAGTGAAATCGCCGCAGGCTCGGTAACGGTAATGGCTATATTCTTGCTACAGTTATTAGCGTCTTTCACCGTCACCGTGTACGTGCCTGCCACTAAACCCGTGGCGGTATTAGTGGTGCTGGTGATGCCCCCACTCCACGAGTATGTATATGGGGCGATTCCTCCGCTCACGGCCACGCTGGCCGTTCCGTCGTTGCCACCGTTACAGTTGGTAGCCGTACTGCTGGGTACCAAACTCAGTACATCAGGTTCGGTAACGGTAATGACTATACTTTTATTACAATTGTTGGCGTCTTTGACCGTGACGGTGTAAATGCCTGCCACTAAACCTGTGGCAGTGTTTGTGGTGCTGGCAATACCGCCGCTCCACGAATAGGTGTAGCCACCTGCGCCACCGCTGGCAGTGACAGTGGCCACCCCGCCGTTGCCGCCGTTGCATTTGACTGGCGTGCTGCTGGGTACAAGTACAATGCCAGCAGGCTCGGAAATGGTTACCGACGCCGTCTTGATACAGCCGTTAGCATCGGTGACTTGCAGAGTACTGCTGCCTGCGGGTAAATTATTGGCCGTTAGGTTGGTGTTACCGTTGCTCCACAAATACGTGTAAGGAGTACTTCCTCCCGACACCGTTCCCGTTGCGATACCGTCATTGGCACCGTTGCAACTGATGTTGGTGGGGGCACCTATTGTAACGGTCAACAAGGTAGTAGGTTCTCCTACGGTGATGGCAATGCTTTTTGAACAATTGTTAGCGTCCTTCACTGTGACAGTGTATGTGCCTGCGGTCAGTCCCGTGGCGGTGTTGGTGGTACTGGTAATGCCGCCACTCCACGAATACGTGTAGGGGGCAGTACCGCCACTCACACTCACGGTAGCCGTACCATCGTTGCCATTTTTGCACTTGGTAGGGGTGCTGCTTGTAGTAAATGTAACGCCTGCAGGCTCAGTAAGAACAATAGTAATACTCTTCTGGCAATTATTGGCATCTTTCACTGTGACAGTATAAGTACCTGCAGCCAAGCCTGATACCATGCTAGTAGTATTGGTAATTCCTCCACTCCACGAATACGTATAGGGAGCAGTTCCTCCATTTACCGTGACACTTGCAACTCCATCATTTGCTCCATTGCAACTTATATTTGTGCTACCTGATGATAATAAGAGTTCATTTGGTTCAGACACGGTAATATTGATGGTCTTTTGGCAATTTTTAGAATCTTTAACCATAACTGTATATATACCTGCTGATAAGCCTGTTACGGCACTGGTTGTACCGCCATTACTCCACAAGTAGGTATAGGTTCCAGTACCACCGTTAACGGTCACACTTGCCGTTCCATTACTTCCTCCAAAACATGTAACAGCCGTAGTGGTTGGTGTAATAAAAATAGCGGGTGGTTCCATAATTTCAACCACACTTGTTTTTATACACCCATTGGCATCTGTTACCTGAAGTGTATGGTTTCCTGGCCCTAAGTTTGTTGCTAAAAGGTCAGTACTACCATTGCTCCATAAATACGAGTACGGACTAACCCCTCCCGTTACTTGACCAGTAGCCGTTCCATTGTTAGCTCCATAACAGCTAATGTTGGTTGAGTTTGCAATACTTACAGCTAATAAAGCTGCTGGTTCGCTGACAACAATGGTAATACTCTTTTGGCAGTTATTGTCATCTTTCACCGTAACTGTGTAGCTGCCTGCAATCAAGCCTGTTACTGTGTTAGAAGTGCTAGTTATTCCATTACTCCATGCGTAAGTGTACGAACCTGTACCCCCGCTGGCAATTACAGTTGCAGTTCCATCATTGCTACCTTTGCATTTTACAGGAGTGCTGCTTGAGGTAAGTGCCAAAGGCGCAGGTTCTGCCACTGTGATAGTGATGCTCTTTTGGCAATTATTGGCATCTTTGACAGTCACTGTATACGTTCCTGCTGTTAAACCAGTAGCCGTATTCGTAGTACTTATACTGCCACCGCTCCATGTATAGGTATATGGCCCTGCTCCCCCACTGACAGTGACACTAGCCGTCCCATCAGTTCCTCCATTACAAGTAACGGCCGTGGTGCTAGGGTTTAAAACGAGGGCTGAGGGTTCAGTAACAGTTATATTGATATTTTTTTGACAATTGTTGGCATCTTTGACGGTGACCGTATACGTACCTGCCGTAAGCCCTGTGACCGTATTGGTAGTACTTGTTATTCCTCCGCTCCACGAGTAAGTGTATGACCCTGTTCCTCCACTTGCTGTTACGGTTGCGGTTCCATCATTTCCCCCAAAACACTTCACCGCAGTGCTGCTTGGAGTTAGTACAATGGCCGCAGGTTCCAAGATAGTAACTGAAGCACTTTTGATACAGCCATTAGCATCGGTTACTTGCAGAGTATTGACTCCAGCGGCCAGATTGTTAGCGGTTAAGTTGGTATTACCATTACTCCACAAATAAGTATAAGGACTACTTCCGCCCGATATTTGACCAGTAGCTGATCCATTATTAGCCCCAAAACAACTAATACTGGTTGAATTAGCGATGTTTACGGTCAATAGTGTAGCGGGTTCATTAATCGTAATTGTACTACTCTTCTGGCAGTTGTTGGCATCTTTGACCGTAACAGTATAACTACCTGCGGCTAGCCCTGTGGCAGTATTGGTGGTGCTCGTTACGCCTCCACTCCACGTATAGGTATAGGGACCTGTACCACCAGTTACGATTACAGTCGCAGTTCCGTCATTGCCGTTTTTACATTTAACAGGCGTGCTGCTTGGTGTCAATACAATAGCTGAGGGTTCAGTGATGGTAATAGCCACGCTTTTCTCGCAATTATTAGCATCTTTGACCGTAACGGTGTATGTTCCTGCGGCTAAGCCCGTGGCGGTATTGGTGGTGCTGGTCACTCCTCCGCTCCAAGAATAAGTGTACGTACCTGTTCCTCCACTTACACTTAGGGTAGCCGTTCCATCGTTACCCCCGCTACACTTCACGGGTGTATTGCTTGGGACTAGTACCAAGGCTGGAGGTTCGGTAACAACCACGCTCTTGGAAGCCGTTACATTTTTAGAGTCGGTGACTGTAACGGTGTAAGTACCCGCTACTAAACCTAATATAGTGGCAGTTGTAGCTCCATTTGACCACAAATAGGTATAAGGAGGCGTTCCACCCGTAGCACTTACGGTAGCCGTTCCGTCGTTGCCACCGTTGCATTTTACCGCGGTACTGCTCATCGTCAAGGTAGCACCGCTGCTGACTGTGATTGTAGCTTTATCGCTTATGGCATCTTCCGAACATGAATTAGGCCCTTTTACCACTACATCATATTCCCCCGCATCCGCAATTGTTACATTGGAGATAGTATAGGTACTACTGGTGGCTCCATCGATGATAGCACCGTTTTTACGCCATTGGTACCCTCCATTATAAGACGCTGCGACAGAAAGTGTTACGCTTGCTCCCGCCAGTACTATTTGAGACTGTGGTTGTTGAGAAATAGAGACAGGCCAACTAGGAAGTGTTCCTACGATTGTATTTCTTTCTATATTGTTACAAGTGCTAAAACGGGGATCACAGCAAGCGCTATTACCAGGAAAACTTCCTTCTGAACATATCCATCTATCATAGGTACATTTTAGCTCGTATGTATCTCCGCATTGAGGAGTAATGAGGGGCGAAAGCTCCGTCGAAAATACTTGCCCATTTTTTAACCAAGTAATCGAACCATAACAACTACTAACTCCCAAACGCGTAGGTTGATTGGATCTTAAACTATAATCAAAATTTACTGTATATATATACGTAGTTGGATAAGGCAATGTGGTGTTATTTACTTGGTCAGCTTGGCCTAGGCTATAAGTTAAAGGGTCGCTGATCGTTTTTCCATTGGCCGTACAGTACACTTTATATTTATGATATATTTCATTTTGTAAGGGATTAGATCCTAAATCTATATAACTTGAATTTGAAAGGACATTATTCCCTGATAACCAAGACACTTGACCTGCACAACCAGTCACGGTAAGAGTCTGAGTACCAAATTGATCGCTAAAATCAACGTTTGGAGTTGGTGACTTTAAAGCATTGGATACTTCAACAGTCGCTGTCCTTGACATCTTGTCAAGCATTGATGGCCACTCTCCACAATCGTAGTAGTATTCGTATGTACCCACGGTTGCGTTAGAAACTATGACCGTTTCACCAATACCTATGAGTTCATCATTCGAGTTAAACCACTTTATTTTCCCACTACATTCCGAGTCATTGAGAGTTATATGCACTGGCATAGTAGGCCGTACACGATTAGAGCTTACATAAATACCCGAGGAGTATTGGTCACGGACTATTGTCTGGCCAATAACTTCATTGATTGGTAGCAGCAAAAAAGGCGCTAATATACTTATTAATAAACTATATAACTTTTTCATTTTTTCTCTTCGTTTACACATGTTCATCTATCCTATGTTAGGGCTTTCGATACACCTTGATGTCGGTAGCGATGTAGCTATTTCCAGCAGTAGTGTGAAAGCTTTTTATTTTGATGATACCCAATCTCCCATCGGCCGTTCTGAAGGGTACATAGCGCGGAGTAGTTTGTTTATCAAAACCTTCGATAACACTGTCGCTAAACTTAAAGACAAACGAGCCAAAATCTTTTGAGGTTTTAATAGCATCGAATTTAGCATCCGTAATTTGAGTACAGGCAGCACAAGCCTCTTGTAAATTGATAAAGGTGGTACGCTGGGCTTTAGGAATAACAGGCATCAACAAGCTAGCCGTTTTGTCGGGTGATAAAAATCGCCCGTATCCTAGCGTCTCATCTTGAGCAAAAAATACAATGTCCAACTCTTTACCAAAAGAGAGCGTATCTAGTGCCTCTGCCGCAATGAATTGTTTACGACGCGACACAAAATAGCTGGAATAAGTAGAAGCCTCATACACGCCAAATGGAATGTCTTTGAAGTACAGTAAATTGGTGGGGGTATTCGCAACTATCTCTTTTTCAAATGTCTTGCTCGTTTTTCCATTGGAAGCCGTCAATGTCACCTTGTAGGTTTTTGCTTCGGGCAATAGGATGGTCGTTATCGAGTCGTTTTCAGCCGTTATTTTAGCACTAGCATCATTTACACTCCATTTTTGTTGAAGAGCTCCTTTCGATTTATTGGTGACCTTGATGGTAAGGGGTGCTTCTTGGTTGAAGTTAAAATCTGTCGTTTCGTACTCAAAAGTAGGCTGTAAGCTCTCGCCTACCTGAATGGTAGAATCAAACTGAACAAATTTTTGGCCACTAAATGCTTTTAAAGACACTTTGTATTGGCCTTTTTCGGCAAAAGTAACCGTCGGATTTTCTTCGGTCGAGGTAGGTTTATCCCCTTTCTCAAATGACCACTCGTAACGTGTAGCACCGACTGACGTGTTTTTAAATTTTACCGTAGCAGGGGCTAAATTATTGAGGTCAAAACTAAAGCCAAACTTGGCACTCAAGGGTTTTCCTACTTCGATGATTGTTTCCTTGCGCGACGATTTATTATCGACGTTGCTCACTTCCAGTACAATTTTAAATTTACCCTCTTTCTGATAGAGCAATTCGGGAGGAGTTTGGAGGTCCGAAGTAGTTATCGACGTCCCCTCAAATGTCCACTTGTACTTATCTGCATTGATAGACGTGTTTTCGAGGGCTACCCGTGCAGGTGCCGCTTTGTTGTCGTCTACATACCTAACTGAAAAATCGGCTGTAGTAGAAAGCGCCATTTCTTTAAAACACGCAAAATGAATTTGAGTAATTACCAGAAAGACCACCAATTGAAGTATCTTTTTCATCATCGTGTTACTACTTAAGTTTTTTCGGTTTTGAGCGTACCAATGGCTTAGTATCGCTGATTAAACTTTCTTTGCCATCTTTGTCAACAATGCTCATTGCGTATAAATAAGAACCTGATTCCGTGACGGCCTTATCTGTGTATTCAAATTGCCCTGCTGGAATGGTAACTAACTTACGAAGCCGTTCCTTAGAGGCATCATTTCGATAAATCACATATGCTTTGGTTGTTCCAAGCTCAACAGAAGGCCACTCAAGCGAGATACCTTCAGGGGTATTCCTTAATGAGAATATGGAAATACCTGCGTGACGTTCTTTAGGAAAATCGACCTCAAATGCCATACTATAAGGACCTAGCTGGCCATCATCTGCTACAGATGCAATGCGGTATTCATGCACATAGCCTCGATTAAACGTCGTATCTATTAAGTAATTGGTTGCAATCGTTTTTCGTGATATAGGTCTAAAAATAGTATCCAATTGGCTTCTTCGTTCGAGTCGGTAGCCGCTAATTAACTTATCTTTCTTCCGCATTTCAGGCCAATCCAAAAATACATCTCCATTGACTAGCTTATAGTTGAGATACGCAGGTGGAGCAATGTCGAGAAGCACTTTAGGTTTGAACTCGACGACGTTCGAAAAATCGCTAGTATCTTGAGATACGTTTTGCTCAACAACCGCATAGTAAATTTTTATGCGGGCAGAAAACACACCCGATGAGTCTACAAACTCTGTACCTTTTACGATTGCGCCCAAATGGCTCAATTTGTTGGGCTTAGTACCTCGATAAATAATAAATCCTAAACGCGACTTACTCTCAACGGCCTCCCATTTAAGAATAGGCATGGTTCGAGAGGTAGTGTCAATGCGTAAATTGTACGGAGGAAGAGGTGCTGAAAAGGTAGTGCCCGACAGCGCTACAGTCGCGGGGACTTCTTGCAGAACATTTTGTTTGGGGTTGAACAACGCTTTTACTTGATAGCTATAAATAACACCGCCTTTGATAGTATAGTCAATAAACGAGGACGTCTGTGCACCAACAATACCAAGAAGTTCAGGATCTTTATTGCCTTCCCTTCTTTCAATCACAATTCCTTGATAGTAAGGTTTTGCGGGCAGTTTTTCCCATTCAAGTTTAATCCCATTAATCGTATCTCGCCCCGAAACGGCATAAATGAGCGGAACATTAGTTTGAGAAATCGCATACGCTCCAAATACTTCAGACGAATCGGAGTCACTGGTAACACCACCAAACGTCTCAGGCACCACCCGAACCTCCACATATGCTTCGGGAGTCGTTTTGATAAAAGCTCCCAAACGATATACCCCAACGCTATCAGGGATAGTTTGATACCTTGACAATAATTTCCAACCCGTGTTATTTTCTTGGTAATAAGTAGAAAAAGCGACCCTTGAAGCATCGACAGGATGCGTGTTTAAGTAATTGATAAACGCCGTATTTTGCTCTTTTACCTTCTTTTTTTGTTCTTTGGCCGAAAGGCGAGTATTAATAGCAGCATATTCAGGAAAGCTTCCCGATTTTACAATCTTTGTGGTCGGGAAATCGACATGGAACTTAAATACAACCAGACTGTCATTTGAAATGATGGCGTCTTGCAGTATTTTAATTTGATTTAGTTGTGGATTAGGTACTTTGCTTACAATTTTTGCTTCAGCCCAAAGCTCCTCCTTACCCGATTTATCGACCCTAATCACCTGATAAGAATATACCAACCCACTCTCGGCCTGTGTATCATTGAAAGCAATCCCAAAAGCCTCCAAATATTTAGGTGAATAAAAACCTAATACAAGCAATGAATCAAAATGATATTCTGAATCGAGGTATTGTTGAAGCGACGCTTCTGTAAGTCTATTTTTGACTTTTTGGAGTCCTAGTACTCCTTGCACAGTCACAGCAGCTCTCAGTTCAGCAACGGTCTTACTACGTTTGGTTTGCCCTATTTTTTGATAAGGCTTAAAGGTATTATTGAGAAGTAACTCTGCTCGGTTGATTTTGAAATAAGCAGTAGACTTTAAAAATTCATCAGGTGAGACGCCTTTTCTATCTTTTAGAAAAATAGATAGCAGGTTACCCTTTTCGGAAGGGTAAATCAACACGGCCCCTTTGCTTGAAGGCTGCTGTGCTACCAATTGAAAGCATCCAACCAATGACACAACGAATGCGTAGATTATTACTTTATTTTTACAAAAACTCATTTTATGAATCATTATGAAACCTTATTAATTCATTAAGCTAAAGCTCATACCTCCACCCAGAATCGTTTCCTTTTTCACGGTAAATTGCTTGTATAGACTTGTCAAAACAGAATTTCCACGAAAGGGCACATGGATAGGGAAGATCAAAAAGACCTAAATCTGCCTCGCACATTTTAATTTTAGCCGTATTACATTCTGCTTCTTTGCTGTTGCCTATAGCAATGCTTAATGCTGCTATCCCCTTAAAATTCCAACCCTCTGTCGCGTTTCTACCTCCTTCAATAAACACTCGCACTCCTACATCGCCGTATGCTTCCAAACTGAAAGGGTTAACTCCTACCCGCGCATAGGCATTTAATTGAAACAAGAAATCATTGCCAAGGGCAAATTCTGGTTTTGTAAAGGAGAAAAATAAATATGTTTTGTTTGAAATAGCTATTTTCGCTGAGAAAGCAAAGACCGAAAAATACTCGCCAGAAAACTCTTTACGCGTTTCTAGCGTTGCAGCTAGGTACAAACCATTCAAAGTAGAACTACCGTCGGTTAGGTATTTTGGATTAATCAGTGTCGTATAATAGGCTACTTCGCGAGGGACATTCGAGCCTCTAAAATTATTATTGACCCCAATCATAAAAACAGCGTTCGCATTTAAGCCCAAAACGACCGTTTTGACATTAGCGCCAAAAAAAACAGAGCTAGAAGTTAGAAAAATGGTCCCCTTAATGTTGGCTTCTGAACCTTTGATGAGTTCTTTGGTACAATTTATATTTGCCAAAACCAACGTTCGGCAAAAATCAAGTACTACATTAGCACTGCAGTAGAGCTCTTGTTTGAGGTACCAGTCAGCACTTCCTTTTACTACGGGTAATGCCCCACATACGTCTGTCTCAAAAAGTACATCTACTTTTATATTACGAAGTTCGCTAGCTTCTGGAGAAGTGCCTGTCGCTACCGCCGAGCCCATAAAAGAAACCATGTATTTATTGGTCGCTGTATTTACATCCACTCCCCCCCCGACGGATGTCCACATGACTGGTCCAGTTACAATTTTGGCATTGGCTTTCAAGGAAGCGCCAAACTCTATTCCGTTGGGAAGTTTATAAAATTTGACAGAGGCTGCCCAACGATTAGTCATGGTTTCAATTTCTCCTGCTCCTTCCAGCCCAACTCTATCCCCGCTTGTTGAGATTTTCATGGAAGCATAGCCTCGGAAGGCTGCCGATTTCATCACAAGGTCAATGGTATTAAACTGAACATCGAATGACCCATTTCGCTCGCCCACAACAAAAGAGGCATCTGCTTGGGCGTCTATCCCTTTTAAGTTTTCAACTTGTACCCCACCAGCTATTCCAAGTGCCCATTCAACATCTCCATCCTTGAGAGGAATTTCTTGTATTTTTGGGGCTACGGGTATAACTTCCCCCATATATCCATCCCTTTTTGTTTCTATTCTTACGGTTTCTTTTTCCGTGTTATTGGTCGTCGTACTACTACCAAACATTTTGTTTAATTCTGCCGTCTCCTCTTTACTTCTTTGTAAAGATGTCAGCATCTCACTCCAAGGTATCCGCCCTCCCTTATTAAATATTACCTTACGAATATTTACCTTTACAGGACCAACATTAACAGTTTTACCAACTTTAACAGAGACATAAAACTTTCCTGAGGTATTATAAATCAGTTTTTCAACCTCCAATGGAAAGATGTCATAAAATATCGCTGGGGCACTCCCCGTGTTTGACGTCTCCATCCGTAAACCAGCCTCTATCTCATACGCATCATCTCGAAAGTTATATCCAAGCAAAATATGTTGCTTTTCAGGGCTTTTGAAGACAATATTTTTAGTAATAATTCCCCCCGCAGGAATCTCCATGTCCAAGAATGGGTACATATTCCCGTTAGCCTTACGGATAGCCATCGAGTGTACAATCATGTGGTTCTCCTTGTCCATGTATATATTTCCGCCAAAACCTGCATTTGTGAAGTCATCAAATACTTGGATTCTGTCTATTTCAAATCGCCAAGAATTGGCTACTCCTAACCGAACATAGTAGAATTTTGACGACTGATCGTCGTACATTACTTGGTTGTTTCCATCATAACGCTTTACTTTTCTTTCCGCAGGGACTTTTTTTGCTAATCTGAGTTCTCGTAGAGGCAGGTCTTTTTTAGGAGCCAAAAAGAGTTTTTCTACCAAAGGCATATAATCCTCAATGCCGATTAGCTTCATCATTGGAAATGAAAGTTCGCCTCCAAAAAACGTAACTCCGTCTCTTGTCAGGGAAGCCTCTTCTTTTACTTCATCGAGAAGCATACTAAAACCAGCCTCTAAGCTCAAGCTTATTTTTTCTTTTTTTCCAGTTAAATTCCCTTTATCATCTTTGGCATTGTTTCGTTCGATGCCATTTATTTTTGAAGGGTATTTGAGTTTAAATTTTAAATCGTTGTGGAAAGTAGTGAGTCGTTTACCTCCCGAAACAAACACAGGTATGAGTAAAGCACTACTCTCCTTTTCTTGGTACTTTTGGAGTTCCTTTTCAAAATAGCCCGTGGTCTCTTTTTCAAAACCAAGTGTTTCTTGGCCTGCTGGAACATCTGGCGTCAAACTAAACTCTCGGAAGGCAGGTGCCGCTTCCTTCTTCAGCACTTTATCTGGCTTAAACTTCAGTGTAACTCCTGCAATTTTCCCAAAAGATTCCCTTCCATCTAGCTTCAGTTTTTCAAGTTTAATGAAGTTTACGTTACCATTTGCCGAATTACTCAATTCTACATTGGCATAATTAAACAACACTAAATTAAGTTTAGACTGTAAAAAATTGGCTCTATCCCCCACTAATATAGCATTCTCTTTATCAAAAATATCTACTTTCACTTCTAGTTCTTTAAAGGTCAACTGCTGACCTTTATTAAGTTGGTAGATACTTACTTCTTTTGAAATATCTAGGCTCCCTGTCATTAAATAGGTAGTAGCATCAATTCGCCTTATCACCTCCACATTCACCACAAAACCTTGGAGGGTTTTGAACGATGGAATGGTCTGGTCTCGCCTGTAGATAGCTAGCTTCAGGTTTCTTAGTTCGCTTTCTGTTGTATAATTGGTCCCATCATTTTTTCCTTCAACAAAAGCTTTTACTTTCTCTTCTTGAGTTTTTATTTTTGTTGAGAATGCCCACTTGATTGGATTAAACCCATCTTTAGAAAGGTTAAGTTCTACCTCCTTTTCTCCTTTTGCAAGCCATATTTTAAAGCGCCCACCACTGTCAGTTTTAGTTTTATTTACTTTGCTTACAAGGGTTACATCTACCTCTTCTCCTATTTTTGTTGAATCTTCACTGTAGGCAGTTACTATTCCCTCAACTAGTACTGCTTCTGTTAGCTTAATCTCTAGCCGAACAGTATCTCGCTTATTTGTAGGGGGCGTAAAATTAATCGACAACTCTTCATCAACGTACAGAGTTTTAGCTGTTTTATCTTTGTTTATTATCTTTCCTACCAAAGTAGCTCCTTTGGTAAAAAGTTGTTTTGTGACACCTTTCTCAGGTATGTCTACATAGTCTTCACCAATCGCCAAACCAACTGATACGTACTGCTTAGAACCTTTCTCGTCCATTACGTAAGTCCGCATATTGACCACATAGTCAATACTCGTGGCTCCTACCGAATCTCGCTTATAAAACGTTTCAAGTTGAGTATTATAGTCCTTAAAATTGTTTTCGAAAGCATCTTCACTGCCTAATTCTTCAAATTCATTCTTTGTAAGTGTTCGCAATTCTTTCACTTGCGCATTCCAAAACAATAGACCAAAATCAGGCGTGGTTTCTGTATTTGTTGATTTTGCGAAGGTTGATAGTTTAATTTTTTCAGTAATATAACCATTGGCTAAGAGCTCAACAGTTGGGTCTGCCTCTACTGCTGGATTCAATTGTACATTGAGTACAAATTCACCATTTTGGTTTGTAGATGCTGTAGCCCCGCTACTATGAATAAGCTTCGCCGATGTAATTGGGTCTCCGTGTTGGTCTTTCAATACGGAAGCAATGGCTGCACCCGTTGACTGTAAATCAATATCTACAACTATGTTGTTAAAAGAAGGTTTATTGACCCGTTTTCCTTGGTAAAATGAATAAATTCCAGGTATTCGGTTGTAAATGATGATGTCGTCAATTGCAGCATTAAATGTAACTTCTTCAGGCAGAAATAACTCATAATTTCCTTTTTCATCAGTGGTTACTTCTTCCCAATGGTATTTTTCGTATTCATGTGGTATTGAAACTTTGCTTGTGACGTCAATCTCCCGTACGTCCTTCGAATTGACCAACACTAAAATTCCTACCTCCCAATTGCGGGCAGGGATAACCGTTCCTGACCCTGATTTACTTCGCGCCGACACATTTCCCGAAATCTTTGTCAATGGAGGCGTATACGTAAATGAAACTTCACGTTCAGGAATCATTGAAGTATACTTGTCGTCAGAGCCCACGCGAGTCGTTTTGTAGCCGTATATTGTGCCCACAGGAAAAAGCTTTTCGTCTTTTCCGTATGCTTTGGCTCCAATTACGAAATTATCGGCGGTCACCTCATTGCTAAAAAGATTGAGACTAGGCTCCTTCGTATTGGCAACTTTTACGTACGTATTTTTATTGTATTGAATCTCCGTAAGGTCGTCTTTTTTAGCTTCATAGACTAAAAAATCGGCATTATTTTCATACACCGATTTGAGGCGATAGAGATTGATTTCTTCAAAAACCCCATCGTTAATTACAGAACCATTAAGTTCCTTAAACACGGGTTTTAAGCGAAATGTATTGGTCAATAGCGTTTGTGTAGCCAATGTACGCTCCGCAGAGCCACCTTGATCGGGGATTTCAACCTCTGCAATAAAATCGCTAAAGTTTATTGACGGTCCTTTGATAGTCAGATAGCTGTATCTATAAGCACTGAGAGTAGCTATTTTCAAACGATTAGATACAAATGAATAAGCACCTTCTTCGTCTGTTTTGGTACACGCAACATAGCTATTTTTACTATCAGCTTTAAATCCATCAACAGTTTTTGCCGTCAGGGGGGCATTTGACATATAGAAACACACCTCAGCATCTTTGAGTGCGAACCGACTCTTTTCTCCAGTCACCTTCACTTTGGCTATCTCTTGCGGAATGGGTTCGTAGGCTCTTACATAAGATTCTATTTTTCCGTTTAGGGTTATTAGCTTCTGGTGCTGCTCATTAAACAGAGCTCCATCAATAGCAGCCAACTCTGCCGTAACAGGCTCTGAGATTCTTCCAAACACATCCACAGCCCTAACGACGATTTTCCACTTAAAATATGCCTCGTTGACATTGATTTTATTTGTTTTATCCCGTGTATATTTTTGTAGATTTTCTCCTACTTTTTCTACATCAAAAGTAGTATACTCTCTCATTTCCTTACCAATCACCTCACCTTGATCATTATACGTATCATAATCACTACTCAATGTCACAAGGTATTTTACGTGATTTTCTTCTCCCTTCCATTCGTAATATTGTTTGTTGAAATCGGGGGACCAAGCGATACTCAAATCAGTAGGAGGATTCAGCGGTTGCATTGGTTTTTCGTAGAAGAATGAAAAGATTTCGCTGTATCCTTCATTCACGAAGTTACCTACCTTTGTCATTGCGCCCAATTTGGGCTTTACCTGCACGCGCCAAGCATACACTGCCCCTTGACGTAAAGGGGGATACTTGGCGTCGTACAGCAAAGTAGGTTGGGTAGTGGTAATTTTACACAAAGGAGGCTGCGACAAAAACACATTTTGGAGATTCCCTCTATTAGCAATAGGTAATTCCGTCAACGTGAGTTCATACTCTACGTTGTTATTGGGAGTATGTCTAGGAAGCCACTGAAAAATAACATTTTGGATTTGACTGGCAGAGACCCCTGAATAATTGGCAGGGAACATAGGCAGCGGTGGGTCACTCACTTCAATCCAAGTTGGAATAGTCATGATGGGTTTTGATAAAACCGCACCTGAAAACACATCTCGAAGCGTAAAGCTAAATGTATAAAGGCCCGAAGGAAGCGGCTGTTGATACAGCGAAGGTGGTAAACCTTGTAGCAAATCAGGCGAAAAACAAGCCGCAATGGCTGTTTTGGGCACTTTGTAGACAACTCCTGAACGCAGATCGAAAGAGTTGCTCGCAGCGACAAATGCTGACTGCGCAGAAATACCAGGCCCGTTTAATTCTAACGTTAAAAGTACCGAACGAACTGGAATCTTTAAATCCGAAAATACAATATCCAAATTAATCGGATTAGTTATTGGGTTTACGTAGTCTTCCAACATCGCTGAGGCAGGCAATGTCACCGACGCAGTCCCATAAATAGGAAAGTTTTGGTCTTGCCCAAAAGCGACCGTTTTTAATAACACATTGAATAAAAGGATAAAATAACTACTTCTAAGGAAGGTTTTCATTCTTTAGCTTTACGTTAGAATTTATAAGAATAACCTACTGTAACAGTATAAATCGTGGCGGGTAATCCTGTCGCTAGACTTGAGTTACTATCAACTTTGTTATTCATCAACAATAAGTTTCCGTTTAAATTTGAATTCTTGGTTACGCGGTAAGCCCCCATAGCCGTGGCCGTAAAAATAGACGTTTGGGGCTGTTCCGCGGTCTTGGTTATCAGCCATGTTGAGGTAGCAGAAAGTGACAATTTATCTTTCGCAAACTGCTGCTGAACAGCTGCTGTTGGTCCATGTGCCACCACATCTTGGACACCAATTTTGTTTTGGTTAAAATTATACCCAGTCGAGAAGTTAATTTTTCTTTTTAAAAGCCCTATTGTATAGCTCGACTGTGCCGTATATACTTGGCTCGCTTGGCCTGTTCGAATAACGTTTCCCTGTTTGTTGGCGGCATCCAAGACCGTACCCATCATCGTAAATTGCTGCGATACTGTCTCTGTCTGCTTAATGGCATACGAGATCATCAGCGTTAAGTTTCGGTTGATTTGTGTGTAATTTAAAGTATCAATCGGGATAAAACTCGCCTCACGTTTCACTTCTTTGATGAAGTCTCTAACAAACACAAAGCCTTTGAAATTGGAAAAACCGATGTTTACATTCAACTTTTTATTAGGTACAAAAAGGAGGTTGGTTGCTGCCACGAAACGCGTTTGTCCATTGGCTTTTGTTTCCAGTAAATCTCGTTGACGCCCTACGTTTCCTGAGAATGTTATTTTATTTTCAAACAGACGTTGTACAACATTGAGGGTGTAGTTTTCAAAGTCGTTGGTAAAAAAGTACCCACCAAATGTTCGATAGCCTGGGTCAACACGTTCATAACCTACCCCCAAAATAGTACTTCCACCAAAAAATGGTTTTGAAAACTTCGTCTTAAACGCAGTCTTTGATTGGATTGGAGCCATCGTTTTAAAAAAGAGGCCGCCGAAACCTTTCCGAGTACTATCGCTTAATAAAGCTGAGTTTTCCGAAATAAAGCTATTGCTGAACTCTATGTCTAGCTGTCCAATTTTCGAAAAGTTAATCCCCCCTTCTAGTCCGACCACAATATTTTTTTGCGGACGAATTCTGTTTAATGCCAAGCGCTCGACTGAAATGGAATTGGGGTTATCGGCGGCGTGTAAGATAGACGCTCCTACCCGAAAATTAGTCGGATTGTACACCACTTTGAGACCATAACCCATACGACTATACGTAGAATCATTGGTACTTCTCACAAGTTGTCCCACCATAGTACTAATTCTCCATTTATCGGGAGTCAGTTCAAAGCCAACGCCCCTGAACTGGTGTCCGTTTAGAGTATATGGCGAAAAGGTGAGAGCCGACGTTCCAAGATATGCCGTTGCCCATTTGTACTTAGGCGCAATCGAAAACTGATTAAATGAGAAAGGCTGACTATAATTAAATTTTCTATTGGAGTAATTGATACTTAACGGAACCGAAATCAATCCTAATACATTAAAATTGACTGTCCCATTTAGAAAGTAGCTAAACTTTTGAGATGGTACTGGCAAATACGAGTTGTAGAGCGTATTCAAATTTAACCCTCCGTTTACCTTCAGCTTAGGAGCAGATTTTAGGTTAGTCAAATCAAGTGATTGCCCTAAAATGCACCCAGCGGAGAAAATAAACACTGTAATAATAAGGATAGCTCTTCTCATTTGAAAACTCTTATATTGTGCATTTGTCTATATTGAAGCCACAAAAATATACCAATAAATTGCACAATTCCATAGGGGGAAACCCCTATTTTTAAGTAATCCAATTGTTTAGAGCAAAGACCTGATTAGTTTTGCAGGCATAATAAATATGCTATATGAAGAGATTATTTGCACATATTTTTTTTTGTTTGTGGGTTCCTTTACAACTTCACTCACACAACCCAAACTCATTGGATAGCTCAGATCACAACAATATAGCATATACCAAAGTGAATAATTCACAAGAAGAAATTCATACTGTAAATTCGTCTGTTGTTTTTTTCATTTTCTTGCTATTTGGAGTAGCACTAACTGGAACCTCAATATATTTTTATCGAAGGTTGAGTCGCCTGACGCAAGAAAGGATAGATAGCATAAATTTTACCAAGCAGTTATTTCAAAAAGTCGAAGAAGAACGACGATACATTGCCAACAACCTCCACGACAGCGTCAGTCATGAATTATTAACTCTCAAAAACCTACTTCAGAGTGATATTTACAGTGCCAACAATAAAATTGATATCATTATCAATGATGTAAGAAGCATTAGTCGAAATTTGCACCCTGTACTTTTTGAGCAAATTGGTTTGGTTTCTACCATAGATTCTCTTGTCGAGCACGTACAAAATCAAAATGATTTTATGGTAACTACTGAAATAGACTACCAAGCTCCCTTTTCTCCTTCCGTCGAATTACAGTTGTACCGAATCATTCAAGAAGCCCTAAGCAACATCATCAAATATGCCGATGCTTATGCGGCTAAAGTTACTTTGAAAAAGACAACTCAACAGTTATTTCTTGAGATAAGAGACAACGGAAAAGGTTTTGAGGTCGATAAAACACTCTCTAGTGGAAAAGCCTTTGGACTGCTAAGTATCATTGAACGAGCCCGAGCCATCGGAGGAAAAGCCCAATTCCATTCCTCAGTTACAGGAACTATTGTTACAATTATCATTCCCCAAAAAAGCTAATTTTCCCCAATCCAATGTTTTCAGTTCTAATTGCCGATGATCATCCATTTACCCTCATGGGGACTAAAGTTTTTGTCGAATCACTAGGTTACTATGTATCAGATAGTTGTACGAACGGTATCACGGCACTGAATCTCATCAAAATACATCTACCCAACATTGCTATACTTGACGTCAACATGCCTGGCCTAAATGGTCTTGAAGTACTTGAACAAGTAAATAGCCTTCGTTTATCAACGCGCGTTATTTTATTAACGATGCACAAAGAGAAGTCAATTTTTGAAAAAGCAAATAAACATGGTGTATATGGTTATTTACTAAAAGAATTTGCTCAACATGAGCTACAAATTTGTTTGGAAAAAGTGCATCAAGGGACGCAGTATATAAGTCCAAATATTCAGTCCATGTTGGTTCAAGACGCATCAATTGTCAATGAAGGATTGGAAGTACTCAGCTTTGCTGAAAGAAAAGTACTGTCACTCATTGCCGAACATAAAACCTCAAAGCAAATTTCTGAACTGCTGTTTATTGCCGAAAAAACAGTAGAACATCACCGTGCAAGTATTATCCAAAAACTCAATTTACCTAAAGAGAAAAATGCTCTCTTAGTCTGGGCAACTGCTCACTATAAAAGGTAAATCCAAGGCTCTGTGCAAACGCCTTGGTTATGGGCATTTACGGCACAACACTTACCCATTAAATTCGTAGACAGGATGCTAGGAGGTTATATTTTTCCTTCCAATTATATAACGCACAAGTATTTTTCAATGAGTCATAAAAGGGCGGTAAAGGAACGAAGGCCGTTTATGCCCCCTTTAATAGACTCATTGAAAACCCAAAAAGGCATTTCAAAAACATGGTAAATCGCTACAATATCTCAATTAGTTCCCATCAATTTACCAGCCATTTCTACTATTTCATTCAGTTGTTTCTTAGAAATTTGTGAAGACTTAAGTACCTTCTCTAATAATTTGCGAAACTTAACTTCACTAATATCAAGGTTACTCTCTCTTTTAGGCTCTTGCTGAGCCAATACATCTAGGTTTCCAATCGCTCCCTCTCCTACTCTCTTTGAAAGCTTTTGAATTTCGGTTTTCCCTATTTTTACTTGACCGCTCAAAACTGCTTGACGAAGTTCAGGGGTAAGTTGATTTAACCCTGCCGCAAATTCTGCATCTCGCATAATCGTCGCTCTGCTTACTTTGTACTCATTTGCAAGTTTCTCTGACGTAGTAAGCTCATTATCAGCGCTTTTTACATAAGTCTCATTTTGAGACTTATCATTTTCTATGCTTATAATTTCATAAGTCTCAGAATGAGACTTATGCTCTGAACGCGCATATTTCCCCTTTTCTAACTTCTCTAAATTGTACCTAACTCCCCGAAAATACGACGCTTGCTGAGGTGTTAAATTTCTTCGTCCCAGTTGTAAATCAATCATGTAATCCTTTACTTCTTTTAAAGAAGTAAATTTCATGACTTGTACATTGAAATTAATGTTTTTCGACTTACAAATTGAATAACGATTGTGGCCATCCACTAATACGTATGCCGAGGCGTCAGGATTGACCGAAGCCATCTGTATTTCTTTATGAGTCGTCTCCCACAACAACAAAGCATCTTTACAACCATTCAGAATGATATTGTTTTCGAGTTGCTTTCGTTCTTCTTCATTCAGCGGCGGGATGAAGTTTTTCAACTCCTCCAGTACCACAATATTCTGTTTTATCTGCTCAGTTGAAATGTAGCTGTTGACGAGCGTTTGCTGAGTCTTTTGCGTAATTGTATTTTTAATATCAAATTTGGCCATCTCAATCTATTTTACAATTTGAAGGTATTGAATAAACTCCTCACAAAAATCTCGGTAGTTTTTAGCTGCCTCTGAGGTATCGGCAAATTGAGCAATGGGACTTTGTACCACTTGTGATTTTTGGAAGTCTACCAAGTGCTTTATTTCGGTTTTAAACACTTTAAACGGAACGCTATTCTTGACATTTTCCTTAATCCCGTCGTGTACCGAGTTTTTCTTAACCATCGTAAAAACAATGCCATCCACCATGAGATCACTGTTCAGGTTCGTTTTCACTTCCATTACCCGTTGAAGTAATGAATTTAACCCTTTTACCGCCGACATTTCAGGAAGTAAAGTGATTAAGCAGCTATTTGAAGCATTCATAGCCGAAATCGTCAGTTTATTCAACGAAGGTGGACAGTCAATCAAAACATAATCAAAACGTTCAAGAATGGGCTGTAATTTGTTTTTTAAACGTAAATCACCACCTACGCTCAGTATCAGTTGGAGTTCGGCGTCGGCTAGTTCGATATCCGAAGGAGCCAAAAAAAGATTTTCTGATATCTCTACTACAGGTAGGGCTACATCGTATGACAATAAAGCTTGTGCGACTTGTACTTCGGGATTATCTATTCCCAGAATTTGACTCAAATTTCCCTGAGGATCTAAGTCAACTAATAATACCTTAAAACCGCGTCTAGCCAGCGCTTCCCCTAATGAAGACGTGGTTGTCGTTTTTCCTACACCACCTTTGTGATTGATAATAGAAATGACCCTTGCTTTTTCATAGAGGTTGTCGGAGTAACCATATTTCGCCAAAATAGGTGCCAATGCGACTAAGTGTTTTTCGCTCAAATTTCGGGTACCTGCCAATGTCTGTGCAATTGTTCCCTTCGGAATACCTGCTTCTTTTTCAAGGGTAGATACCGTTAAAGCTGGATTATGCTTTAGGAAATTAAGGACTTTTTCTTGAGTCAGCATTGCTAGTTTGTTTTGTAATATTTTTTTTACAAAAAACTCAAAATAAAGTTTCAAATGAAAGTATTTTATTACATTTTTTTATTACAATAGCCCTAGCGCCCTACTTTTGTTATACAATTAGTTTCAACTTATTGAAAATCAGTAATATAAAAACAATGAATAATACTATTCAGGCCCCCTATTATTACAAAAGTAGGGCGCTCCAGTACAATCTTATAACTTTTTTAGGGCTCTCTCATCTCATAAGTCATTTTATTGCAAAAAAAGTAATATAAAAAATAAAAAAAATACAATTAACGAAAAAACTTATCCACAACAATCCAATTATAACATTTTTAGGGTTCGGGCAACCCTTTCATTTATCTATAGTGCGCACAATGAAGCAGTAGTTATTTGATTGATTATCAATGTTTTAATAAAAAAATATTAAAACTAAAAAATCATCATCATTTTTTTCCTTTTGATGATGTTTAAAAGCTTTAATATATATTTTAATCTTTTTCGGACCTCATAACTAAATGGAAATCAGTCGATTACAAGCTTTAATATAACAAATTTAGGGTCAACTATAACAAATTTAGGGTATAACTATAACAAATTTAGGGTCAACTATAACAAATTTAGGGTATAACTATAACAAATTTAGGGTCAACTATAACAACTGTATTATTAAATGTTATATTTGTGAATAAATCATTGGAAAATGGCATCAGCTGAAAAAGAGACTACCTCAATCAAAGAAAATGATAAAAAAGAGAAACCAAGGGTAGTACAGCTTATACGAAAGTCGAACAACCTTGTAGAAGGTAAATACCGATTTGACATTTGGGAAATGCGGGTATTTACTAAAACCCTAACAATGATTCACAAGGATGATGAAGATTTTAGACCCTATCGAATATATCTTAAAGATATTATCAGTGAGTTTGGCCTTGAACAAAATAAGCAGTCCTACAAATTATTGAAAGAAGGAGCTGAAAAACTGGCCAGAAGAGAAATTAGAATGATAGTACCGTCTCCCGAAGGAGAAATGGAGCTTTTTACCCACATAGCGGCGGGGGTCAAAAGTTTTACAAACCATAGCGCTGGAAAATACATTGAGGTGTCATTTCATCCCGATATGAAGCCGCATTTGTTACAGCTTCAGACTCAATTTTTGATGTATGACATTAAGAATATTCTACGGCTACAGAGCTCTTTCTCGGTTCGAATCTACGAACTACTGAAGCAATACGAACGCATCGGGCGGAGAACATTTACGTTGGATGAGCTCAAGGATATTTTAGACATCAAAGACAAGTACCCGTTATACGCTAATTTTAAACAGCGAGTCATTGTAAAAGCGCAAGAGGATTTAGAAAAGTATACTGATATTTGGTTTACGTTTGAAGAACAAAAACAGGGAAAAGCGGTTTGGGCAATTACATTTTTTATTGAAAAAAATAAAAAAACGCACGAAGAGGGGATACCCTCCTTAGGAATCTTAACGGCCACTCTTCCAGAAGTCGTAGAAAAAGAAAGAATACCAGAGTTGGATGAGTTGATAGTACTACTGGAAGGGATTAAGGGGGTAAATGAAGAAACTTTGCTGGAATGGATTAAACAATACCCGATACAGCATATTAGAGAGCGCATTGGGTTGGTTAAAAATCAGATCGCGCAGGGGAGTAAGATACGTAATCCAATGGGGTATTTGCAGCGTATAATGGCACAGGTTAATCTTTTTGATTCTTTGGAGGAAGAACGTCACCAAAAGAAGCAACAGGTCGTAAAACAAGCTACAAGTGCCTTAGAAATAAAAACTTTAGAGAAAGAACTGGAAGAGTTACAGATTGGCTACTATGAGCGCCAATATCAGGTGATAGAAGATGCCTTAGAGACAGATGCTGTGTTTTATCAAGAGATTTATGCTGGAATGCGTAGCCACTTTGCCTATGATCCGCGCATGGGACCAGAACAAAACTTACGAAAAGAAGCCCTACAAGCATGGGTAATCAAGCGACTACGGCAAATCTCTCCTAATTTGTTTCATCAATTGGATGCTGATTTTGAGTATCGGGAAAAAAACTTGAAAACGAAACTTAGATTATTGGGTTGGAATGGATAAAGCTAAAAGTAGCCATGTCACATGATGCTAACCCATAAGTAAATGTGTATATTTGACTAATGGAAGAAAGCCAAAATATTGAATGGAAAGAAACGTGGCGCGACGAATATATCAAGTGGATTGGTGGCTTCGCTAACGCCTCTGGCGGGAAACTTTTCATCGGCATCAATGATAAAGGGGAAGTGACTGGGCTTCCTGATGCCAAAAAACTATTGGAAGATATTCCCAATAAAGTGCGGGATATTTTGGGAATTGTGGTAGACGTAAATTTAAAAACAAGCCATGAAGGTAATTATTTGGAAATCACCGTCGAAGCCTATCCGTACCCAGTGAGCTACAAAGGGCAATATCACTATCGTAGTGGTAGTACTAAACAAGAACTCAAAGGAGCTGCTTTAGATAAATTTCTGCTTAGTAAACAAGGTAGGCGCTGGGATGCCGTGCCAGTGCCCAGTGTTTCGTCCAAGGATTTGAGTCATTCGGCTTTTGATTTTTTTCGGACCAAAGCCATTAAATCTAATCGGCTTTCCGAAGAAATTGGACAGGAAAGTAACGACATATTGCTTGATAAACTTCATTTGACCGAAGGCAATTACCTGAAAAGGGCTGCCATTCTGCTCTTTCATCCCGATCCCGAAAAATACGTAACGGGTGCTTTTGTAAAAATTGGCTATTTCCGTACGGATGATGATTTGCTGTTTCAGGACGAAATCCACGGGCATTTATTTGATCAAATAGAAAAAACGCTTGATTTGCTTTTTACCAAATACTTGAAGGCGTTTATCCATTACGAAGGGATTCAAAGAATTGAGAAACTTCCTTTTCCAGAAGGGGCACTTCGAGAGGCATTGCTTAATGCAATCGCCCACAAAGACTACAGCAGTGGGATTCCTATTCAAATCAGTGTGTATGCCGATAAAATCATCTTTTGGAACGATGGTACATTGCCCGAAAATTGGACTGTTGAAAACTTAAAACAGAAACATGCTTCTCGACCTTTTAATCCAAGTATTTCGACGGCTCTTTTTCGAACAGGTTATATTGAGCAATGGGGGAGGGGCACTATCCGAATTATCAATGAATGTATCAATTATGGCTTACCTGTCCCGGTATTTAATTATGATTTTGCCAGCGTGATGCTTGAATTGAAGCAAGTTACTCCCGAAAAAGAGGGTGAAATGTCGGAGAAAATGTCGGAGAAAATGTCGGAGAAAGTTTTGGCGTTGATGCAAAAAAATGCCAAAATCACCACCGCAAGCTTGGCAAAGGAATTAGACGTAAGTACAAAAACCATCGAACGTGCTGTAAAAGTACTTAAAGATGAAAATAGAATCGAACGGGTGGGCGGAGATAAAGGGGGATATTGGAAAATAATTGCAGAATAGGGGGGGGTATAGTTCCTATATGTGTATCCATAAAAAAGGCTACTGCAACTCATTGCAATAGCCTTTTTGAGAAGAAAATAAAGATCTTTTACTGCACTTTCACGACTTTAAGAGTCATCTGCTTACTGTCTGTTTTGATTTGTAAGAAATAGATTCCATTGGCCAAATGACTCACTTCAAATTCCTCCTGATGTTGATCGGTTTGGGGTACAAAACTGCGTTGCAGAATTTTGCGTCCAGAAGCATCCGCTAAACCAGTGCTTACTTTCTGTCCTTTGGCCTCGTTGATTTTTAAATGAAGCGTTTGGGAAACTGGATTGGGAGCTACCTGAGCAAAACTGCTATCAATAGATTCCGATCCCACTCGGGCACCGCCCGTATTGGGTCCGTTTTTCGACTGAATCCGAAACCAATATTCCTGATAAGCCAAGACATTCCCTGCAGGTTGGCGCGTGGATGGATAAATACTTCCCTGTCCTTTTTGATCCCAATACCGAATTCCTAATTTATATAAGCCCTTGGGTAAGCCTGCATCATACGTATTCCCCCCGCTACCGTTACTCTGGTAAAATCCGTAGGCTGGGTGGTTTTGAGCATATAACTCCGTCCAACCTTCACGGTTGGCATACATTAGATAGGGAGCATTATTTTCATGGGTATTGAAGGATTGCGGCATGCCCAATTCGGGAGTGGCCAGCATGTCGTAGGTCACCGAGCCATCCGTACCCAAATTGCAGGTTTCGACCTGAATCGTCCAGTAACGCGGAGCTCCCTTATTGAGATTTTCCGTATAATACATCGTCGGACTCAATTGACTGCTCTTCTCCAAACTCGGTCCGGCATCGGGAGTTATAAACTGACTGCTCCACAGATTGCGGTCATTGGCTGGTTTGATGCCTGATTGAGATTGGCCAATGTTGATGACAGTCAAATCAAAAGCCTTCCAAATGACTTCTTTGAGGGCACTGACGGGGCTTTGACAACCGTTAGGGAACACACATTTGGCCGAGTAAGATTGGTGGCTGACATTGGTAAAGGTGACCTGAAAACTGCTTTGCGTCACGCCGGTATTCCAGATGGTCGTAGAGCCCGCAGGGCAGTTGGACGAAACGGTGACGGGTGTCCCAGTACAAACGGCCTCACTGCTGACGGTAATGACAGGTGGATTATTGACTGGAGTGAAAGTGAAAGTAACGGTATTGCTTTTTTCACTGAGGCAACCAGCTGCGTTACTGCAACGGGCGTAGAAGGACGTGGTGGCATTGGGAGTGGTCGCAGGAAGTGAAGGCAACAATTGATCGTTGGCGGCATTATACCATAGGGTCGCATTAGCGGCACAAGTAGAGTTGCCAGAGAAGGGAAGGGTAGTTTCGCAGGCACTCAGTGGGCTTATGGTAGCCGTAGGAATGGCGGGAACAGTGGTGATTTTCAGGCTCATGACTCCCGATTCGGTTTCCACGCAGGAGATAGTATTGTCGGCTTTACGACAGCGAACGCGGTAGTTGTGGAAGTTACCATCCACGATTTGCGAAAGTAGCGTACTGCTGTAATCACCGCCATCTACCGAGTAAAGCACGATTTCACCTGCCGCGCAGGTGGCATTAAAGGTAATGGCGCTTCCTGCCACATCACAGATACTTTTGGACTCCCCAACAGCGACAGTCGTACCGTCAGCCACCAGTGATACATTTTGTGGAATGGAAGCGCGGTAATTAATCGTCAGTACAATAGACTCCGTAAAAGTGGAAGGACAATTTCCGCCACAGGCCGCCTGATAGCGATAAGCGGTGTTGTTGGAGGGTTGCGAACTTGGAGCTGTGCTGGTCCAATCTGACCAGACACTGGCACCGATTTGCACTCTCCATAACACTGGTCCTGACAAACAGCCTGTTGTCACAGTAGGAGTCAGTGTATTAGTGGGATTCGCATCTGTATCGCACAAAACAGAGCTATTCCCCTCGTTAAATGTTTGGCCGTTGACCGAAAGAGTGATGACCGGTTTGGAATTGAGGATGAGGGTACCTGACTCATTAGCCGTGGCACAGACATTGCCTGTAGTGGTGATGCTGTAATTAAATGTTCCGCTGACCGAAGGTATACCACTGATGGTCAGCACACCGGCAGCGACTGAACTTGTGACACCGGCAGGTAATCCCGATACACCGGCTCCCGTAGCACCCCCGCTCAACGCATAGGTAATGGGCGTAATGGGAGTGCCGGCGCACCCGATTTGCGACTCGGTAGCGGCGGCGGATGTAAGATTGATCAGATGAACAGAATTGATGGTAACGGTAGTACTGCCACTCTGGTTTTGGCCGCAATTGGCATCACTGACACTGATCAACGAATAGATAAACGCCCCGACATTGGCTGTTGGTTGACTCACGGTGACACTGTTACCAGAAACAGTAGTGACGATTTGATTGGCACCGCCATTAATTTTATAAGTAAATTGATAGGGAGGCGTTCCGCCGTTACCCGTAAAAGTTACCAAGGAAGCGGAAGTATTTTGGCAGACGGTGGCCGTGCCTGAAACAGTGGCTGTAGGCTTGGGGTTGACCGTAACAGTGAAAGAACAGGTGGCAGTCTGTCCATTGGCAGCTGTGACCTGAAAGGTATTGGTAGTGGTACCTACGGGGTAAACGCTTCCTGAGGGTAATCCAGTGGTTTGGAGTGTGGTAGCTCCAGGACAGTTGTCGGTCCCCACTGGAGGGGTAAAGGTAACGACAGAGCCCTCACAGACGGTGATATTGGCCGGGCACTCAATGGTGGGTGGCTGGGTATCATTAGCAGTTACCACAGCAGTACCCGTCATGGTGGTCGTACAGCCTCCTGCAGTTCTGGTAGCTTTGACGGTGTAAGTACCTAAGGCGGTTTGGAGACCAAAGGTAATGGCATTATCGGTTCCCGCTACTGGAGTGCCCACATCAGTAATCCCGTTTTTGAGTTGATAATTCACACCCGTTTCGGAATCGTCCAATCCAATGGGAACGCCTGACCCACCGGCACAATAATTACCTCCTCCCGTAACATTGTAAGCGATGGGGGCTGTACAAGGGGTGGAGCATCCGAGCACATTCATTACTATATGCACATTAGGAAAGCCGAGACTTGATAGCGGTGTAGGAGTAGTTACCCCACAGTCAGTAGCTGAAATGTAACTCGGCCCTGATTGCCCTACTGCATTTGAACCTATAAAAAATCGATTGCCTACTGGAATTCCATTAGGAATGAAAATCTCTACGACCATTTCAGAACCGGCAGGAAGTGAAGCCGTAATAGGGACACTGATAATGGTACTCGATTGGTTGGTGACACTAAAATTAGTCGTTCCTACCTGAGTTCTTGTCCCTGCAGGAAATGAACCACCCGTATTTTGGTAAATTGTAACAGTAATTGGCTGAGAACCAGAGCTTGATTGCGCAGTTTCCACTCCGATTTCAACGGCAGAAACCGTCAAACTATAGGCATTGCTGATAGTAAAAGCCCGCCAATAGCTATTGTCAGTATGAATGCCTCCACTAATACAGGCTATACTATTGAACGGTGCAATAGTTTGAGCGGTGGATTGGGTCAGTGTAACGGGGCTGGAAGAACCAGTACAGGTAGGGAGGGGAGCTGCCTGTGGACTGGGCGAACTCGCAGGTGACTTGGGTCCTGAGAAATTGGAAAAACTTGGCGAAGTTTGCCCATAAGCTGCCAAGGTAAGCAGGAAAATCAGGAGAGTGGAAAGATGTTTTTTCATACGAAATTGGAGTAAAAGTGATAAAATAGGGATACAGGTACTTTCTTTAGATCGTCGAGATACACAAAATAGTCATTACCTGTGTTATAGGGAGGGTCGATATAAATCATTTTAACCTTACCAATTGATTATATCGGGTATGAGTGTAGATGTAGCCTGCCGTTGAATTTCACGACGGGCTTCTGCTTTACTCGCCTATGAAAGTTCATCATGTTCATTGGCCGCAAAGTCATCGCTAAGGGCTTGTCGTAAGCGTTGAAAATTTATTTGCGCTTCGCTAAACTCATCCAGAAAAAGCTGTTTAAGAGATTCGATTCGTTGTTGTATACTATCTTGGCTTTTTCCGTCCATTGAGGCAGATTAAGTAAAAAATTGGCTGGCGAAGTTCGTCAAGGCATTTGAGAAATCAAACGCATATTTGAGGTTTTTGGCCGTTAGTTTAAATTTATACCTTTTTAAGTAACTGTTAGGTACCCTACGAAAACATAAAGTGCTGAAAATCTGTTATTTGCTATTGTATTCGTTAGCGAATTGCTTAAAAATATTGCATTTTCTGAATTTTTAAGGCTTACTTTTCTTGAAATTTGTACTATTCTAATTAGTTATTTGCTTTTTGTTGTACTTTTTCAACAAAAAGAGTACCTAAACAGTTACCTTTTTAAGTATAGTGATCCCCAAAAACGGGACAACAGTAATAAGTAGAAATCAATTAACTGCACAGGCGGCCCTGTCACGAATCAATGTTTTCATTTCCGATCGTAGTATGAGTTACTGAGACGTTTTTGTGGAGTTGATCGGCTTGTGGCGTTTTATAAACGGTCGTTTGTAAAATGCCATAAAGAGGGTATATTTACAAAAAGGGCTAAAAAAGCATCAACTTAAATTATACAGGGCACAAAAAATAAAATATGTTTGCTACTATCGGGTAGCAACCAAGGGGCAAGGTAAAAGTGGTTTAGGCTTAAATGACCAAATGGAAATTGTGCAACGATACTTGCGTGAAGGTGATATAATTTTAGAAGAATTTACCGAAGTTGAATCTGGCCGCAAAAGCAACCGCCCAAAAATTCAGGAAGCAATCAGGGCTTGCCAAAAGTTTGGGGCAAAGCTACTGATTGCAAAACTTGACCGCCTGAGCCGTAATGTCGCCTTTGTAATGACCCTTAGAGATTCAGGGGTGGATTTTGTGACGTGTGACTTACCAGATGCTAATACACTTACGGTAGGTATTATGGTAACATTTGCACAGTATGAAGCGGAGCGTGGTTCTGAACGAACCAAGGCTGCTTTGACACAAAAGAAAGCCCAGGGCTTCAAACTCGGTAAACCTGAAAACTTGACAAAAGAAGCTATTGAAAAAGGGCGAGCTATTCGGATAGAGAATGCCAAAAACCACAAAGCAAATGTTCAGGCCACAGAACTTGCCATATTATATAGGAATATGGGCATGACTTACGCTAAGATTGCGGAAAAGCTGAACCAATCTCAGTATTTGACCCGCAGGCAAAAGGTGTTTGATGGAAAGGCGGTATTTAGGTTGTTGGGGCGCAAAAATGGGTAATTCCGTTTTCGTATTATCAATGGATACTACGAAAGCAAATCTACAAAACCTTTGAAATGTCGAGAATTTAGACAGAAAATGACCAAAAAGAGTAGGGGCTTTTCGTACTATAAGAGGTAAAAGGCGAAACTAGAAACAAAGTTAAAAGTGGCCAGGACAAGATATTGACCGCTTGATAATTTTTTTAAGTAGATTTGTAGTAAGCTAAGCTTTAAGTGGCATTTGGTATTAAAAAAAACTGTTGGATAGATATTCAACAATACAAAATTTATCGCAAAACTTTCACATATTCGAGAGTTAACAACAATTTTAAAAACAACATTAATGATTATAAAGGAAGTATCAATCAAAAATTTACATGGTTATTTAACCAAAACAATTGACTTCAACGAGGATATAAATTTAATAGTTGGAATTAATGGTTCTGGAAAAACTAGTTTATTAAATGTAATAAACTGGCTATTAACCCCATCATTCCCTGATTTATGTACGAATGAATTCGATGAATTATCAATTGAATTTATTCTTAATAAAGAACATTTTAAGATTATTAGTATTCAGACACAAGATGAAGTCAAAATTGAATTATTCAATAATACTACTAATAAACATTATCATCATATACAAGCTGATTTAAAAATACACCCCAAGAAATTTTCAACAAAAAGTGTTGATATTGAAAATTTATTAAATGATTACAGAAGATTAACGCCTGAAAAACATGAAATAGAAACTTGGAACTTTATATTTAATGAAATTCCCAAACCAATTATTATTGGTTTAGACCGAAATTTATATACTGAAGAGGGAAACGAAATCTCTTTCGTTGAGGAAAATGGATTACTTCGTAAAAGGGTAAATAATATATCTAAAAAAAGTCCAGTAGACAAAGTAATTAGATTATCAGGATTAGAATACAGTAAGTATAAGAATAGGATTTTAGATCTTAACAAAAGACTTAATGATAAAATCATGCTTTCATCTTTCGATGAAACAATAACTGTAGACAATATCAATGAACTACTATCCACTCCCCAAATTAATATTAAACAAGTCGAATCTTTAGAAATAAAAGTCAGAGATTATTTCAAAGAAAATTTAGATGATGGTCGCAGATTACAACCTCCAAAACTTAAAGCAAATGAAGAAGCTTCCAGAAAAATAGAAAAGTATTTTTCAAATTTAAAATCTCTTATTAATCAATTTAGTAAGAATAAAGAATCTGAGAGATATGATATTTTATATATTACTAACTTAAATCAGTTTAAGAAAATAAGAGAGTTAATAAAAGAATTTGAAGAATTTGAATTAAAAAGTAAAAGATTTTACGAGTCGCTTAAACAATATTTGGAAACAGTTAATATCTTTTTAAAAGACTCAGCTAAAGAATTATACTTTGATAAATATACCTCAAAACTACAATTTAGAATTTTAAACAAAAATGGAACTGTTGTAAAAGAAGGGAGAGATATCAAAGATTTATCTTCTGGGGAAATGCAAATATTGATTCTATTTACCTTTATAAAATTTAATAATAGACTGGGCAAACTATTTATAATTGACGAACCTGAACTATCACTTCATCCAAGATGGCAAGAAAACTTCATTGATGGAATAAAAACAATTATGCCACCAGATACACAATTAATATTTGCTACACATTCTCCTGCAATTGTAGGTAAAAACAAAGATTATTGTAAAATTTTAATGCCTTTTTAAATGATTACACTAGAAGAAAGTATCCCTAAAAAAAATAACGGTTATTTAATTGCTGAGGACGTTTTTTTTGTCCAATTCAATGAAATTTCCTTTTTCATTGAAGATACAGAACAAGAAAATTTTTATTACAATATTTTAAAAAAATTATTTCCAAACATCCAAATTGAGAAAATATTTCCATTAAATGGAAAAGACAATGTAATAAATGATTGCAAAAAAAATATCGGAAACAAAAGTAAAATATATTTAGTTGACAAAGATTTTGATGATATACTTAATCAAAAACTTAATATTGAAAATTTATTTTACTTAAATAGATATTCAATTGAAAACTACTTATTAGAAGAAAACTCTATTATTGAATATATTATTTGCGAAAAACCAAAACTCAAAAAAAGTTCTATTATATTAAAACTTAATCTAGATAACTTAATAGAAGTAATAAAAAATGCTTTAAAACAGATAATTCATCTTTTTATTCTGGTGCAAAAAAAATGCCCTAAATTAAGAAACATTTCATTAAACTACGAACGTTTTTTTGATTTTAATAATGGAAATTTTACAATCAAACAAGCTCAATTTGACAGTTATGTAAACGAGGTAATTAATGAATTAAATTCTATTGATAAAAGACTAAAATTTCAAACTCAATATAAAAAGGTACAAAAAGATTTTAATTGGGATACAAACGAAATCTGTATAGTACATTACCCCGGCAAGTTTATAATAAGAATGCTAAAACAGTGTATTGAGTCAGTGTTTGGATTGAACTCAAGAAATGTTGAATCATTTTCATACATGATAGCGTCAAATAGTAACTTTAATTCTTTAGAATATTTAAAAAATGATATAACTAAGTATATAAACTAAAAACTGTTACTAACATGGGCTTTGCTAACTTTAGTGCTTAATTGAGCTGTAGTGCTTTCTAATACGCTCCTTCGCAAAGCCCTGTTTGCTAAGAAACAAATTATCACAAAATCCTGCTTCAAATACCTGTTTCCATGAAGTTATATAATCTAAATCATTTATAAACGGATATTTATGTTAAGGGGTTACACTTCTGCAACGGTCGTCTCTGAATTGTAACTCAGTTTTTTCCAGAGACAACAAAGAGAATTACTTTTAAAGTAATGAGTTCAACTAGCTATAACCGTATTCAACGACACTTGGATCTGAGCTATCAGAGCTTCAAAAAATTTGAAGGAGTGTTCAAACAAAATCAATCGTTAAACCTGTAAGGTAAACTTTCCGTCTAAAACGGACCACTTCATTCGGCCTCCAATTTTATTTTAACTCACTCTCAACTCCCTTTTGAACTATTTGCCTCCAGTGCCTTTTTTCACTAGTACCCTCATTAAGAAATTTTATAAAACATAATTTTTTAAGAAATAGCTAATAGTTGTAGAGTAGAGCTCAAGTAATGACTACAATCTATCGTAAATGGCGACAATAAGCTTCTTTGAAGGAAGTTACAACCAATAGATTACCAGTTTAGGCGTGTATGCAAAGAGGAGAAATTGTAACAAAATGACCGAATTTAGAGTAAAAATAATATGTCGAATATCGACCTTGAAACTGCTTTCTTTCTTACTGTACTCTATTGAAAAAACGTTGATTCTAGCGTTTGGGAGGGGGTATTTTGCAGAACCGACGTTTAGATAAACCAATAAGGCTTGGTAGTTCTTGACCAGTTACGGTCATTGGTTGTTTTGTAGTAAGTTCTAATTTTTACTCCTCGGTGGCGAAGGTAGTTGTGGAGGGTCATTTTAGAAACCCTAATTTCTCGGGCAAATCGCATTAATTCCAAGTTTTCCTTCTTCGTAATAGGCTTAAACTAAGATGGCTTTATTGATTGCTCCGTTTCTTGTGGAAGGTAGGGAAAGAACTTTCTATCTTCAGCTACTTCTAAAAATGGGCCTATGAATCTATAATCGGCCTAAGTTATACCGATTGAAGTTGACGGATGATTTTTCTTAATTCTTCATTGTCACTGATATACCGCTGAATTTGTCCTTTTAAGTAGGCATTTTCCGATAATAAAGCCGAAATCATCTTCTCCGTTTCCTCATACGGGACAGCTTCTTCGGATTGTTTGGCTTGGTTGGCGTATCCACGACAAGTACCCGAGCAGTATTTTGCAGTAGATCTACTAGCGTAGAAAGTAGTTCCACACCAAAGGCAGTTTTTTTCAAACACCTTGGCATTGTACTTAAAATCGGAGCGGTCTAGTTTGGGCATTAGAAAACGTTAAATGGATGAATGTTATTGGTTACAAAGAAAAGATTTATTGAAATTATTGCGTTATAAGTAGTTGAAAAATTTACACAATTGATGAAATGATTTTTTCAACCCAAGTACTCAACTACTATTTATTTTGCCCAACCAGTGGCACTGTATTACACCGTTTATCAAAAAGGTTGTAGGAGGAAAAGGAGGTTCACCTTGCTGAAAATAGGCCTTACGTTTCATTACGTAACATTACATCTGCTGAGACAGGTTCAAAGGTGGTATGCAGAGGCCAGCAGAAATGGAGGTTAGTAGATTGGAACTAACTTGAGGGTATTTAGAAGTCAATATCAAGTAGTGTTACTTATTTTCGTTGCTCGTTTTATTGTACGAACTGATTTTTACTCCTCGGTGGCGAAGGTATTTGTAAAGCGTCATTTTGGACACACCAATTTCCTGGGCAATGGCATTGACCCCAAGTTTGCCTTCCTTGTAATAGGCTTCGGCCAAGATGGCTTTATTGATCGCCTCTTTGGTCATACCAGCTCGTCGCCCTCCTTTTCGACCGCGAGCTCTAGCGGCTTCTAAACCTGAGAGGGTACGTTCACGAATGAGGTCTCGTTCAAATTCGGCAAAACTAGCCGAGATGTTGAAGAACAGTCTACCCTGTGGCGTAGTGGTGTCGATGGCATCGTTAATGGAAAACAAGCCGACGCCTTTTTGGTTGAGTAAAGCCACCACTTCGAGTAGGTGTTTGAGGGAGCGTCCAAGTCGGTCGAGTTTATACACCACGACAATGTCTCCATTTCTGACGAAGTCGAGTAGTTTGAGAAGTTCGGGTCGGTCGGATTTGGCACCTGAGGCCGTTTCGGTAAAAACCTGTTCACAGCCTACTTTTTGCAGGGCATCGGTTTGCAGGTGTAGTGACTGGTCTTTGGTACTGATGCGGGCATAACCAATTTTCATGAATTGTATAAGTAATATGATTGATTTTTAAAGATAATTATACTTTGATACTTATACAACAATAGTTGACTTTTTGGGATTAAAGTTGGCGAATTGGAGGGGTGGTAAATGAAGGCGGTTAAGAGTATAATTAAACGGGCGTTTCTTTGGACAGAAAAGTCTCAGGGCATAGCTTCCACTTTTTCCTTTTTGGCTTCCCATCAGTACATGATTACATAACTCTAATAAAATGGATTCTAGAAATTTCTTTGGAATGTTTTCGCGATTAGTAATAATAATCGAAATGAGAATGGGTTACCATTGTCGTAACTTTGTTTGTGAACCTATCTGTATTCTATTTTATAGAAAATACTTCAAAAAAATACCAACAAAAGCTGCCATAAGAATAATAGAGGGCTCTTTTATTTTTTTGAATTTGAGCATGACTACCACCACGGCGAAGGCAATCATCCAAGTAGGAATGTCGGTTAGCGTCCGTTTGCCTAATACCAACACTGAACCTGCGATGGCCCCCACTGCTGCGGCTGTGATGCCTGTCACAAAGGCTTTGAGTTGTGGGTTGTTACCATATTTTTTTAGGTAAGGAGCAAACAAAATGGTGAATAAGTAGCAAGGCAAAAAAGTAGCGGCGGCGGCGACACAAGCCCCTGAAAAGCCTTCAATGAGGAATCCGATGAAACCTACCGTAATGACGACGGGGCCTGGCGTAATCATGGCTACGGCTACGGCGTCAATGAATTGTTGTTCGGTCAGCCATTGGTATTCTTTTACAATGCCACCGTATAAAAAGGGAACAATCGCAAGGCCACTGCCAAAAACAAATGTCCCCGCTTTGGTAAAAAACCAAGCAAGTTGGGTAAGTTTAGAGCCAGAATACAACGTAGGTATAGCCCCAAACGGTAAAAAAATGAATATTTTTGGGGTAGCTTGCGAGGGAGATTTAATCAGCCAATAAAATAGCCCCGCCACTAAGATGAGCCATAAGATTTCTTGCTCGGCAATAAAAGTCACAATACATACGATACTAAAAATGCCCCATAGCCAGTAGTCATTCTTTAGGGATTTTTGAGTTAATCTAAAGCTACTGAGCGTGATAATACCAATCACTGCGGCGCCTACTCCGTAAAAAATGGCTTGTATCCAAGGTAATCCTCCAAAGTGCTGATAGGTAATTCCCAACACCAACACCATAATTAAAGAGGGAAGCACAAACGCTAGCCCAGCTAACGTTGCTCCCCAAATTCCGTAATGGACATATCCTAAATAGATACTTACTTGTGCCGCGAGTGGCCCAGGGGCAAGTTGAGCCAGTGTCATTGCTTCGCGGTATTCCTCTTCAGAAATCCAAGAACGGGTTTCGACTAAGTCGCGGTGCATATAACCCACTAAAGCGACGGGGCCGCCAAAGCCAGCATATCCCAACTTGAGAAAATAAAGCACAAGTTGGCGTAGTGTATAAGAAGGCATTTTGTCCATGAAACTAAGGGGGGATTAGAAGCTGATTCCGAATTGAAATCCGATGGTGGCAGAAGTAGGTCTATCGTTCCCAAATCGTATCGGAAACGGAATAGCGATAAAGTAATTGCTGTGGTCGTTTCGTTTAAATGATTTATTAAAAACAGGCGTAAGTCCGTACCTGCCCGATGTTTCAAAGGCCGCTCTTCCTGCAAAAGTAAATCCCTTTCCTAAGCTCAACAATATACCAGGATGAAACAACAAATTTGACATTTTACTCACGCCTTTTTCTGCCCGAATTTGCGGGACAATTTCTACCGAAAATCCTATTTTATTGTTTTTCCAAAGATTAAGCCCCGTTGGAAAACCAACTACGTAGGCATCTCTAAAATTGGGGGTTATACCCTCGCTGCTAAAAGTGACAATGGGATGGAGAATGCCTATATAGCCCGCCATTTTCGGATAAACTGCGGGCGTTGTTTGCGCACTCACTTTTTGTTCGGTACCCCATAAAAGGAGAGCTAGTAGCAATGACCTAGAATAAAAGTAGCTTTGTTTCATTGTAAATGGGTTGACAAGACAGCACAATGCTACAAAGCGTGAAGCTAGGAGAATAGAATGAAATTAACCTTTTGTATATTCTTTACCTTTTAGGCTTATTTTTTCTAAATTCTGAGGGGTTTTGCCCTTTGAGTTTTTTAAAAATACGGGTAAAATGGCTTTGGTCAGAAAAGCCCGTGAGGTAGGCAATTTCGGTTAGGGTACGGTTAGAGTTCTCCAACAACTCAACCGCCTTTTCGATTCGGAGCTTACGGATGTATTCGCCATAGCTCAGGTTATCAAAGTATTTTGAAAACTCCCGCGACAAATAGGAGGGATTGAGGTCAAGCTCTTTAGAAATCTCTTTGAGGTTTAAAGACAGGTTGGTGTCGATTTGGTCTTGTAAAATCTCCCTTAGTTCCTTGGCCCACGAAGGGGTCTTTTTATGCGGAGAGGTAGCGGAGGTCAATACTTCTCGAAAAATAGTGACCAGTAGGTCTTCAAAGGGAGATTGGAGGTGTTTGACAGATTGCAAATAGGATGCCCAGCTGTAAAGAGCATCGTAGATAATCATCCCTTGGGCGAGCAGGGCTTTGTCATCGTTAAAATTATGCGCAAGCCCTGCTGAAATGGCCCAAAGTCCTGCCGATTGGGCGGCGAGGTCGTGTCGGTCGGTATCTGCTCCTCTAACAATCACTGCCATGGTATGGATGGCAGGGTCGTCAATTTGGTATTTTTCCACTAAATAATCAAAAGTACACTTTTCCCCATAATGCGAGAACTCTACATTGGGTACGTCGAAGGGAATAGCATCAAGCCGATGAGCCTCGCTTATTACTTTGTCGAAAGGCACGTAAAAAAACACGGCATCGGGGTCGATAAACTTTTTAATAAGCCAAGGACAAGCAATTCGATCAATTTTGGGTTTTTCGCGGGTAATCCAATTCATGGCAAAAGTTACCTAAAAAGCAGGTAACTCACAATCAACGTAATCAAAATGTTGAAAAGTTGAGCGGTTAGAAATGCGTAGAGGGGCTTGCGATTTTCGGCATTGAAGATGTCGGAGAAGTTTGTTTCTAACCCAATGCTTGTAAATGCCAACGCAAACCACAACCCTTGTAAGTTTTTAAGGCTTCCTTTGACGCTATCAATCGTTTCGGAAGGAATAAAAAATGAAAAAACAACGGAGGCGGCCACAAAGCCAAGGACAAACTTGGGAAAACGCTCCCAAATGACGCTTGCTGTAGGTTTGGTTTCTTGGTCTTTGGCCAATGGGTTGTTGGTGTACGTCCAATAGACCGAAATGGCAAAAGCGGCTACTCCAAGTAAAACATTTTGAGAAAACTTGACGATAGTGCTGATTTTGAGGGCAGTTTCTCCGACTAAGGTGCCTGCCGCCGCAACCGCTCCCGTTGTGTCGATGGTTCCACCCAGCCAAGCGCCAGTAACTTCTTCGGACAACCCGAGCCAATGGGCAATGTAAGGTTGAAATATCAGCATCGGAATGGCAACAATCAACACAAGTGAGATGACGTAAGAGAGCTTTTTGCTGTCACCTTTGATGGCACCCGCGGTTGCGATGGCCGCCGAAACACCACAGATAGAAACGGCACTCGAAATCATAATGGCTAACTCATCGTCAACGCCTAGTTTTTTGGATACCCAAAAAGCAAAGTACCAAACTGATACCACGACAATAAGTGCTTGAATCAGCCCTAATGAACCCGCCTTTAATATGTCGGAAAAGATGATGGTAGTTCCGAGCAAAACCAAGCCGATTTTTACGAATACCTCCGTAGATAAGGCTGATTTGAGCCAGTCGGGTAAGGTAAAAAAGTTGCCAATCAACAAGCCGATTAATAAACTGAAAATGACTGCTTCTAAATTAATGGCTTTGACGGCGCCATTTCCTGCGATGATTAATGCGAAAATGGTGAGGAAATAAACAATGGGTAAACCGATAAAAAAAGGTCTGACGGGCTTTCCTGTCAGCCAAGCGCCTAAAGCTGCGATGACCAATACGACACCGAGTTGAAGAAAGATGCTTAGTAAGTTGGTGAGTGAAAGTACCTTTTCAACTAAATCGCTGGCAGATTTCCAGCCAAAGGAGGGCACAGGAAGGGTCAAGCCTGCAATAGAGGCTACAATAATGACAAAGCCTAAGACAACGACGGTCCAGTCTTCGGAGAGAATAGGTTTAGGTTGTAAAGTTGACATAAGAAGTAGGCTTTAATACGTAGTAATGAAGCTATTGGAGAATGATAACGAGTGACTAATACAAAAGAACACTAGTAGAGAGTACATAAAAGGCGGTTCATTGGGAGATGGTAAAGTTAAAGATATCTTTGAGAGCTTGTTTAGCAGCATGATACCCACTCATACCATGTACGCCTCCCCCAGGAGGAGTAGAGGCAGAGCAAATGTAAAGCCCTTTGGTAGAGGTTCGGTAGGGCGACCAACGCAACGCAGGGCGCGTAAAAAGTTGGTCTAATGTCACCGCCCCGCCGTTGATGTCACCCCCAATGTAGTTGGGGTTATATTCTTCTAATTGAGCCGTATGAAACGTATTTTTTGCCAAAATTCGCTCTCGAAACCCTGGTGCAAACCGTTCAATTTGGTTCTCAATCGCCTCGGTCATGTCTTTGGTCGAACCGTTCGGGACGTGGCAATACCCCCAAAGCGTATGTTTTCCTTCGGGCGCGCGGGTTTTGTCAAACAAACTTTGTTGGGCCAGTAAGACAAAGGGGTTTTCGGGATGTTGTCCTTTCCAAGTAGCTCGTTCAGAGGCGGTTATTTCTTGAATGGTATTTCCCAAATGAATGGTTCCTGCCAATCGCGCATCCCTCGACGTAAACGGCACAGGCCCATCCAGCGCCCAATCCACCTTGAAAACACCCATGCCATAACGGTACTTTTCGAGTTGCCAACGGTAAAGCGATGAAAAGGTATGACCAGCGATTTGGAGGAGTTGGCGCGGGGTGGTATCAAACAAAATCGCCTTCGACGAGGGTAACTGTGCCAAAGAGGACACCTGAAAATTTTTCTCTATTTTTCCACCCAAAGCCTCAAAATACGCCCCGAGTGCATTCGCAATTTGTTGGCTTCCTCCTTTGGGAATGGGCCAGCCTCCGAGGTGAGCGGCAGTCATCAGTACCAGGCCAATGGCTGACGTCGTGGGTTTTTCAAGCGGTAAAATCGAATGCGCAGCCATTCCTGCCCAAAGTGCTTGGGCGGCAGGGGTGCGGAATTTGTTGGCTAACCAAGTGGCTGGTTGCAGGGCGGAAAGCCCAAATTGCGCCAATTCGATGGGGTTTTCTGGAAAGCGCAACGGCCCCAAAATAGCGGGTATGAGCCTGTTCCACTGTTGTTTAAAAGGTTGAATCAACTGTTTGTACACCGTTTCGTCACTTCCCAACAATGCCGCCGTTTCTTCCAAATGCCGAGTAAGTACGGCCGACGTTCCGTTGTCGAACGGATGGGCGGCAGCAATGGGAGCGTGCACAAATTCAAGCCCATGATGTTGAAGTGGCAACGACTTAAAAAAAGGCGAAGCCAATGCCATCGGATGAATGGCCGAACAAATGTCGTGATGGAAGCCTGGCAAGGTAAGTTCGGCGGTGCGCATTCCGCCCCCAAGGGTAGCTTTTGCTTCTACCAATAACACCGAAAGCCCTGCCTGCTGGAGGGTAATGGCGGCTGCAAGCCCGTTGGGCCCCGAACCTACTACGATGGCGTCAAAGTCTGTGTGAGGCATGGAATTGATTTTTACTTTTTCACCCAATAATAAACAGGGACACCCAGTCCTGCGATGATGAGACCTGGCCAGGTGTAGGTGGGTTTGTAAATGATGAGTAAGGTACAAAAAGCCAATCCCATTAAGATATAAATGGCAGGCAAAATGGGATAGCCCCAGGCTTTGTAAGGACGGTCGAGGTTGGGTTCTTTTTTGCGTAGAATGTAGATAGCTGTAATCGTCAACACATAAAAAATGACAACTACAAACGAAATCATGTCGAGCAAATCGCCGTAGCGACCGCTCAGGCTTAGCGCTACTGCTACCAAAAATTGCAACCACAGGGCGTATTCGGGAACGGCATTTTTGTTGAGTTCGCCCGTTTTTCTAAAAAAAAGTCCATCTTGCGCCATGCTGTAATAGACCCTTGCCCCCGCCAGAATCATCCCGTTGGCGCAGCCAAACGAGGAAATCAAAATCAAAACGGCAATCACGGCCGTACCACTTGCCCCAAAAATGGCTTGCGCCGCTACAATTCCGACGCGGTCTTTTTCGGGCGTACCAAGGGCTTCGATGGGCAACACCGCCGTGAACATGAGGTTGATGGAAACGTAAATGAAAGTAACTACGGCAGTTCCTATCAGCAAACTCAACCCAATATTTCGTTTGGGGTTTTTGATTTCACCCGCTACAAACGTTACATTGTTCCAAGCATCATAGCTAATGACTGTTCCGACCAATGCGGCCGCAATGGCTCCCCACAGCGCGGGGGTGTCGGCGTACTGCTCAAAATTGCCCGCTTTGGTAAGCCGTTGTAAGTGAAAGGGTTCGCTCCAGTTTGACTGCCAAATGTCGGGTTTGAGGTAAATAAAACCGAAGAGCATAAGCCCCAATAAACTCAAGAGTTTGGTGCTAGTAAAAATGCTTTGGACGATTTTCCCCAGTTTCAGTCCTCTGGTATTGAGGTACGTCAATAAAAAAAGTAACGCGATAGAAGAGAGCTGGGCAGGTGACACTTTAAAGGAATCACCTAGCTGAAAAGCCACTAAATCTTCGCTGAAAATAGGAAAAAAATAGGCCAAAAATTTAAAAAATGACACGCAAACGGCCGCAATTGTGCCCGTTTGGATGACGGTAAAAAGACTCCAGCCGTAGAGAAAAGCGACTAAGCGGCCGTATGCTTCTTTCAAATACACATATTGCCCGCCTGCTTTTGGGTACATTCCGCTGAGTTCGCCGTAGCTTACGGCCGCCGTCAGGGTCATAAAGCCACCAATGAGCCAAACCACGATGAGCCAACCCGCCGAACCAACGTTTCGGGTCACGTCGGCGCTGACAATAAATATCCCCGATCCAATCATGCCGCTCGCTGCAAGCAAAGCCGCATCGACGAGCCCTAGTTCGCGTTTAAATTCAACTTTTTCTTCTTGTTGAGACATAGGCTTACACCAGTTCGGCGGTGGTTAGGGGAGTGGCGGGTATTTCGGTGGGGATTTTGTCGTAAAGCCTTGGCAACGAAACGTTGGGCAAATGAGGGAGTACCAGTTCTGCAAAATGATTGGCTTCCTCAATCAGCGGAAAACCCGAAAATATGAAAGCTCGGAAACCCATGTCCATGTAGCGATTGAGCTTTGATACAATCTGTTCGGCACTTCCTACCAGCCCACTGCCACAGCCCGAAAACACCTTTCCAATGTGGGTCCAAAGTATTTCTTCGGTATAGCCATCATCGTCAGCCGTTTTACGAAACTCGTCTTGTCGAATAACGCCCAATGAACGAGAGTCTTCGCCCCGTGCTCGGATTTCAGCGGCGCGTTTTTCATCAAATTTCGAAATGAGTTTTTTGGCATACGCCCGTGCTTCTTCTTGCGTTTCGCGCGCTACTACGTGAATTCGGAGGCCAAAATCTATTTTTCGGCCGTATTTTGCCGCTCTTGCCGTCATGTCTTGCATGGTTGCATACATGGCTTCTTCCGACTCTGGCCACATCAAAAACACGTCACAATGTTTGGCACAGACCTCACGCGAGCCGTCAGACGTACCGCCGAAATAAAGGAGCGGGCCGCCGCTTTGGTAGGGTTTCACGGGGTCGGCGGGCATATCAAAGTTGTAAATTTCGCCCTTAAATTGAATTCGGTCTTGTGTCCAAGCCTGTTTCAGAATTTCGATGACTTCGGTGCAGCGTTGGTACCTGAAGTCGGCGTTTTCGCGCGTACCTGGTAAGTCAGAATTGATGATGTTCAAAATGAGTCGTCCCTTCAATTGGTGGTCGAGGGAGGCCAAGGCTCTTGCCAGCATCGGCGGGTGGATTTCGCCCGTCCTGATGGCGGCCAAAAAAGTAATTTCACTCGTTTCTTGGGCCAGCGCGGAGGTAATCGTCAGCACATCTTGCCCTACAGTATAGGCCGTTGGGTACAAAATATTGCTAAATCCCAAACGCTCGGCTTCGAGTGTGATGTCGCGGCAATGGTCAAAACTACTTCTTCGAGCGTTGTCTAGTACGCCTAAGTAGTCGGTATCGCCGCCAATGATGTCATTAAACCACGCGATTTCGGCGACTCTTTGGGTGGTTCGGATGTCGGCCGTTGTTATTTTTGAAAGTGTCATTACTTTTTCTTAAATACTGTTTTCCCTTCTTTGATGGTTTCCAAGACGACCACGTCTTTGATTTTTGACGGTTCGATGGTCAGAATATCGTCCGAAAGCACCACTAAATCCGCTAGTTTTCCTTTTTCGAGAGAGCCTTTTAGGTTCTCCTCAAAATATTCGTAGGCGCCATTGATGGTGATGGCACGCAGCCCTTCGAGGGGAGTCAGGCGCTCTTCGGGGCCAATCACTTTTCCCGAACGAGATTTACGTTCAACGGATGTCCACAACAAAAACAATTGATTGATGGGCGTCACGCCAAAGTCGGTGTGGTTGGTCGCAATGATTCCCTTGGTTTGGGCGGTTTTGAGAGGGCTTAAAAACTTTGCACGGTCGTAGCCTAAGTTCGTCTCGTGTACATCGCCCCAGAAAAAGGCGTGGTTGCTGAAAAGGGAAGGTAAAAAGCCAAGTTCTTTGTATTTGTCGAGTTGGTCGAGGCGGACAAACTGCGAGTGAATGACCACAGGACGGCGGCCAAGGCTTTTGGTTCCTAGTACTTTATTGGCGTTTTCTACGGCCGTGATGTACATGTCAATCGCCGCGTCGCCGTTGCAGTGAACGTAGGGCTGAATATTGTTTTTGAAGCTCTTGATAATCGCCTCGTTGAATTGGTCTTGGGTAACCACAGGAAACCCCCGACACTCGGCATGGTCGCAGCCTGGGACTTTGGTCAAATAGGCTTTGCCAAAAAAGGCGGTTTTGCCTTGAGGTGACCCATCCGAGAAAAATTTAAACCCGTTGATTTTAAAGTGGTTTTTTAGAACACCGTATTGATAATCAGGGTTGTTAATGACTTTATCTACAATGGGGTACGAAGGCAAGGCTTCAATGTCAATCACTAACTCACCACGTTTGGCGGCTTCGCGGAGCAACTCTAACGACTCAAAACTGCTGCTACCGTCTTGGGCCGTAGTGACGCCAAAACTCGCATAGTATTCTTGTTGTTCTTTGAGTTGGGCCAATCGCTCTTCTACGGTTCCCTTACTCGACCCACTCAAATTGACCCGCACCAATCCTTGGGCTTTTTCTTGCAGGAGTCCTGTAGGTTCTTTTGAATTTTCTTTGCGCTCAATGACGCCCCCCGCGGGGTCGGGTGTTTCTGAAGTGACGCCTCCTGCCTTCAATGCGGCCGAGTTGGCAACCGACATGTGCCCCGATACGTGCGTTATAACGACGGGGTTGTTGGGAAAAGCAGCATCAAAATCCTCTTTACGTGGGTGTCGTTTTTCTTCCAATTGGTCCACATCGTAGCCAAATCCACTGATCCAATCGCTATCTTTGAGTCCCTTCTGGGCTTTAAATTTCTGCAATTCGGCCACGATGTCGGCGATTTTACGGATGTTACCGACGGGTGGTGGGTTGAGATTGGCTAGGTTGGCGCGGCCAAAACTCATAAAGTGACTGTGCCCATCAATAAAACCTGGAGTGACGGTTTTTCCACCCAAATCTACGACTTGGGTGTTTTTACCTTTCAGCTTTTCAATGTCTTTGGTGGTGCCTACGGCCAAGATTTTGCCATCTTGAACGGCCACGGCTTGGGCAATGGAGTTTTGGCTATCGACCGTTATGATTTTACCGTTAATAAAAATCTTATCGGCGGAAGTTTTCTGAGCAAACACCGCCGTGCTTGCCCAGAAAAGTGAAATACTGAGAATGACTTTTTTCATCGAATGGTAAATTGAAATTTGGGAGTAGGTTTTATCTTGGAGCTAATTTGTTGTAAGCCAGTTCGTTGCTTGGGATAGCCCATACGTAGTTGGCCGCCGTGGGCAATACTTCGGGTGCAACGCCCGCGTTTCCGATTTTTGCAGGCAATTTTTGGACTCTTCTCAATAAATCAGGCGTTCGGAAGCCTTCTCCCAGCAGTTCAATCCGACGTTCGTTAAGAATCGTTTCAATCAATTCTTCTTTAGAGGAGATTCCTTTTGTGAACGTATAACTCGCATCCGAACGGTTCCGAACGGCTTTCAATAACGCCGTAGCCGTCGTCAAATCGCTCGTTTGGGCAGCTGCTTCGGCATAGTTGAGCAGTACTTCCGCGTAGCGAACGAGGGGCACATAATCCGAGAAAGGCGCTGAGTTTTTTGGGAATTTGCGTACTAGTTTTTGTCCCGTTGTGTTGGTAGTAATCAAGCCTTTCCGCGCGTCGTTCGAGGTTGCCGAGGCAAATACTGGGTCGGCAACAATGCCCGTCGTGCTAAGGTAAATAACGGGCGTTAGGTAGTTGGCCGCCAGCGCACTTTGCAACCCTGGCGCTTCGGTCGGATTGATGTACGGAATGGTTAAAAGCACTTCGCTACCCACGTACGAACCTCCGAAAACGGTAGCGATGTTGGCCTCTAGTTTATGCGTCAAAGTACCCGAAACGTACTGATAAGGAGCCACGTCCGAAACAATTTTTTTGGCTTCGGTGACTACGGCAGCATAATCGCCTTTTACCAAGTTAACGCGGGTTTTCAGGGCAATCGCCGTTGCTTTGTGGGCGCGTGAAGCGACCAAAAGCGGCGTTGAGTACGTCACTGGTAAATCGGCCTCAGCCTCGTTGAGGTCTTTCAAGATTTGTGCATATACTTCGGCTACCGTACTGAAAGCGAAGTCATTGTTGCCACCCGACGTCTCGGCCTTTAAGCGAAGAGGCAATGCCGCCGCTGTACTGCTTTGGAGGTAAGGCTTGGCGTAGGTTTGTACCAAACTGAAATACGCAAACGCCCGTAAAAACTTGGCTTCCGCAACGTAATTCTTGCGTAAATCGTCGGTTAAGACCGTGGATGTGCTCAGGTTTTCAATCAAAATATTGGCCGAATTAATGGTGGTATAGGCCGAACTCCAAACTGCATTTACGAAGTCGCCAGAAGACGTAATCGACTGGTTCCAGACGTTGGCACCCGTGGAGTTGTTGCCGTCGTTTTGGCTAAATTCGTCGCCTCGTTGTTCATTAAAGACCACATGGCGACCTCCAAAATAGGATTGACTGCCAAACAGTGAGTACAGGCCGTTGACCTGTGCCAAAATTTTGGCAGGCGTACTGTAGGCGGCGTCCGTCGAAATACTTGTGACAGGAACGGGGTTCAATAGGTTTTCGCGGCAGCTAGACAACGAACCAATCAATACGGCCGAAACCAAAAGAGAGCGACGAAAATGTGGGGTATAGAAAGAATTCTTTTTCATTTTTTGACAAGTTAAATAATTAAAAACCAACGTTTAAGCCCAATGTGATGACCGAAGCATTGACGGGCACGTTTTGGTCTTTTCCAGAGTTGATGGAGTTACCATTGATAGAAATTTCAGGGTCGGAGCCAGTGTATTTCGTGAAGGTCAAGATGTTAGAGGCTTGAACGTACGCTTTAATCGACGATACGTATTTTGAAAACGAGCCGTTTTGAAGCGGTACATTGTAGCCAAAGGCAATGTTTTTCAATTTCAAGAAAGAGCCATCTTCCACAAAGGCTGAGTTGGTCGAAGAGAAACCACCGCTGAAGCTATCGCCCCATACGAGCTTAGGTACGTCGGTGACTTGGCCTGGGGTTGTCCAACGGTCTTTGATCCACGTACCATTGTTGAAATAACGTTGGTCAGAAAGCGTCCCTTTTGTTCCGTTGTAAATCTTATTTCCTCCCGAGAAAATGAGCCCAATCGTCAAATCGAAGTTGCCGTAGGTAAAGTTGTTGTTCAACCCTCCGTAATACGTAGGTAATGAAGGCCCCTGAATACGACCGTCCTTGTAGTTGTCAATGGCAGCAACCGCCGTTCCTTCGAGGGTGGTAAAGGTGCGCTTCAACGCATCGTATTGTACTTGTTGGTCGTTGGCATTGAGGTAGATACGGTTTCCGTTGGCAGGATTGATACCGAGCGAAGGCACCGCAAAAATAGAACCTACTGAATAACCCACGCGAGTGATGTTTTGAATCCCAAACGTGCTGATGACCGTAGGATAAATATCTCCTCCTGTACCCAATGCCGTTACGCGATTTTTGAGGGTGGCAATGTTAAAATTGGCGTTCCACTGAAACTTTTTTCCATTGATGATGCTACCGTTGATGGCAAACTCGAATCCTTCATTGTACAACGAGCCCACATTGGCCGAAATTGAGTTGCCAGGAATCCCTTGAGAAAGCGATTGGGGGGCACTTAAAATGAGGTCGTCAATGGTATTTTTGTAGTAATCAGCTTCCAACGTAAAGCGATTGTTCAAAATGCCTACACTGATACCAATATCGGTTTTCTTGCTCGATTCCCACCGTAAATTGGCGTTTCCTGCTTGCCCAAAGTACAAGGTAGGGACGCCCGCGTAGGTGCTTGAGCTGTACTGCGAAAGCGAGGCATAGTCGCTCAAACTGCTGTTTCCAACTACGCCGTAACTAGCTCTGATTTTGAGGGAGTTAACGTAGTTTTTCAATGATGAGTTTTGGTAAAAATTCTCTTCCGAAATGTTCCACCCAACTGAACCTCCGCCAAAGTTACCCCATTTATTTCCTGCGGCTAAGGCCGATAAACCATCGCGGCGGAAGTTGAGGCTTACTAAGTACTTGCGGTTGTAGTCGTAGTTGATGTTGCTAAAAAATGAAAGCAACCCGTTTTCTGACTGCACCGTGGATGAAGGTGTGATATTGGTAAAGCCTCCTTGGTACGAAGTAAAGAAGGGGTCGGCAAGTCCCGTGCGCGTTGCTCCCCAGCCATCTACTTTGCGGTAGATTTCCTCGTGCCCTAGTAGTACTTTTAGGTTATGCACATCCGAGAAGGTTGTGTTGTAGGTGAGGGTGTTGGTCCAGTTGGAGCGGAAAAACGTCGTGGTAGAATTGGCAGCCGTTCCTTTGGTAGCGAAGCCGTCGCCGCTCTGAGGGTTACGAAATTCTTTGTTTTCAATGACCAAATTATTGATGCCGTAAACGGTCTTAAATTTGAGGTCTTTGAGAAGCTCTACTTCCGCAAAAATACTTCCTAACAGCGTGTTGTTCTCCGACGAGTTTTTGTCAAGATTTAAAATCGACTGCAAATTATACGCATTAAATACCCCCAGTGCAGTACTGTTCGGCCCATAACCAATGTTACCGTTGGCAGTGTTGATATTGTAGGTTCCATCGGCGTTGTAAACGGGCACGTTAGGTGGCAAAATATAGGTCATACGTGCCAACGGCTGCAAGCCAATATACTGAGTATTCACGCTGTTGCCCGACGAACTTGCAATGGAGTTAGGGCCGATTCCGCCTGAGTTAGGACCAGTATTTAGAGAATTGGTAAACGAAAAATTGGCACCAATCGTAATGCTTTTATTCAGTTTGTGGTCTAAGTTTACCCGCGCCGTTTTACGGTCAAACGTATTGGTTTTCAGGATACCATTTTGTTTGGAATAATTGACCGATACAAAATAACTGGTCGCGTCGTTGGCGCCTGATACGTTGAGGGTGTGGTTTTGCGAAACACCCGTTTGGTAAGCGACGTCGTACCAGTTGGTTTCAACGGTGGAGCCGTCGGCGTTTTTGCCCAATACAAATCCAGGCGTTAAACCTGCATTGGTACGCGCTTCGTTTTTGATGGTTACGTAATCTTCCGCATTGAGTAATTTAGGTAAATTGAACGGCTTGCTCCAGCTTACCCACGTATCGTAGTTGACTTTTGTTTTGCCTTTTTTCCCTTTTTTGGTCGTAATGACCACAACACCATTGGCCGCACGCGAACCGTAAATGGCCGCCGAAGAAGCATCTTTTAGTACATCAATCGATTCGATGTCGTTGGGGTTGATGTCGGCCAAAGGGTTGTTTCCGACCGATCCACCCGCCGAACCCGTAAATACGGTCACCCCGTCAACGATAATCAACGGATACACCGACGAAGTGATGGAGTTGATACCGCGAATCCGAAAAACAGGAGTACTGTTTAATGCACCACTGGGCTGTACGATGTTGACGCCCGCTGCTTGTCCGCCTAATAACTGGTCGAGACTTTGGGCAGGGCGGTTTTCTAATTGCGAAGCAGAGACTTTTACGGCCGAGCCCGTGAAGGCTTTTTTGCTTTCGCTGCCATATCCCGTCACCACGACTTCCGACAGTTGTTTGGCGTCTTCTTCGAGGTCAATCACTATGGGGCTAGATTCGACCGTTACTTCTTTGGTTTGGTAACCAATAAAACTAACTACGATGGTAAACGGAAACTTTTGCCCCGTTTGTAAATGAAAAGCCCCTTCTTGGTTGGAAGTGGCACCGTTGGTCGTGCCTTTGATTTGAATGGTAGCACCGAGAACAGGTTCGTTGGTGCGGTGGTCAAAAATACGCCCATTTAATTTGGCGTTGATGGTTGGCGTACTGGTTTGGGCGTGTAGGGTGAAGGTTCCCAAAAAGGCCAACGCCAAGAAAAGTAGGGATACTGTTTTTCTCATTTTGTCAAATGTTTGGTGAGTTAAAAGCATTCTGTCAAATAAAATACTTAAACTATATTTTTTGTATATAAATAAAGAACGATAAAAAATCATTTACCTTCTCAGGGCTTTTTCCCAAGAAGTATCACGTTCGACTCGTTAAACAAGGATTAGTATATGCTTGAATATAGTCTCTGCACAAATAAACTCACATCATCACGCTCTCTATCCTACTTTCTTTATCTAGGAAGAAGAGACGTGCAAATGTGAGCCTATTTGAAATAAAAACCAAAAAATAAATATAATTTTTTTTAGTAAAACCACCCATTTCTCTACCTATTTATAGTACTAAAAATAGTACATGTAGTGAGTAGAGTAATTGTGGAGTTGCTTAACTTTTTCGCGAAAATACCGTTGGATTGATTGAAATCATCAAATAACTCCAGACGGGGGTGGAGGTGGTGTTTTGTATCTTTTTCAACAGTAACATACTGGACGTTGGGTCATAAAACGAGAGTCCGTAGTTGAGGTCAACGTAAGCGGTAGGTTTATAATTAAAAGAGAAATCAGCTTCGTATCCGAGGTATTTTTTGGCCTGATTGGCCAAAGAATATTGGCTGTAAAACAAGTGGCTGTCGAGGCGCAACTGTAATTTTTTGTTGAGGCGATAAAACAAAAAAAGATAGGGGTTAAACAAACCTTTGTTGGCGACATCGGCGGGAAACTTTGCGTAAAAGTTCATGTTACCCATAAATTTCCACGCGACACCGTAGGCAATTTCGTACGAATTAGAATAACCATTTTTAACATCGGCGGGATTACCGCTTAGAAGTTCTGCGCCTACCCTAAACGTAAATTTTTTAAGGGTAGCGCTGACCTCGGGTTGAATGTAATAGGCCCTTACGCGCTGGTTTTGTTGGTTTCGTCCGTATTGGTAAAAGGCACTGAGCGTAGTATAAACCCCTTTGAGTGTATATTCCAGTCGGCCACCCGAGGCGTAGCGTTTGGCATTAAAATAGGTTTTGTCAAAGAGCTCTGCCGAATTGATGAGGGTGTAAGTGAGTTGCTGGTAAGTGCCTTTGAGTTGATGCACCAACAAATACTGGTACTTGTGGGAAGCAACGGGCGAATAACTGGACTCAAATCGGTTTCCGTAATCTCGCGTAAAAAAGGTAGCAAAATCGGTTCTAAAAGTACGAGTAACGTACTGAAAACGAATGCCTTCGTGTGAACGATTTTGCTGCGACCAAGGAGCGGCCGAAAACATTCGCCCGTTGTCTAATTGAAAGTTTTGACGACCGATAATGGCCGAAAAATGCTTCCCAACCTTTGGTTCAATGTACAATTCGTTAAAATTGACACTGCCCACCTGTGAGCCAACGCCATTTTTCAAGAACAAATGGATTTCCTGAAAGGAGATTCTGAGGTTGAGGTTTTTTCGTATGTTGCTTATGTTTAGCCTGTTGCGCTGGCTGATGAATGTCGTTGGGTCATAGTTTTCCTCCGAAGAAAGTCGATAGTTTTCTTTAAATTCCAAACGGGGACGTATCTCTACGTTGACCGAAAGGTCGTTTTTGACCGAATCTTGGGCGGGAGATTGAATCATCAGTAAGGCAGAAACAAAGGCTAGGAAAGGCATTTTGGGGAGTTAAAAATTGGGACAAATTTGGATTTACTTCTCAGGTTTATGCAGTACGGAGCCATCGGGCTTAATTTGCCACGAGGCAATGGGGTTGAAATGATAGCCTCCGTCGGCTCCTCGGGCGGCAATGAGCTGCTGGTACGTAGGCTGAACATAGCCCGTTTCGTCCGTCACGCGACTCATGATTTCGGTGGCGTCGCCTTTCCATTCCCATAAATATCGAAACTGAACGTGCGCTTTGTCCAAAATGGGTTCTTGCAGTCGGGCGAGCTGCCAAGTTTTACCAGCGTTGGTACTCACTTCTACTTGGACTACTTTGCCGCGTCCGCTCCACGCCAATCCTCTGATTTCGACCCAGCCTCGCTCAATGTGCTGAGGGTAAGAAGGATAGGTGATGATGGAACGAGCGTCGATGTCAAAGCTAAATTGTCGAACTTTGCCGTTGACACTTTCGGTATATTTAGAGGTTTCTTCACGGGTCATGAACGGGGCGTCTGACAGTTCGAGGCGACGCAACCACTTTACGCTGGTGTTGCCTTCCCAACCAGGCAAAAACAGTCGAACGGGGTACCCTTGCTCGGGGCGAAGGGCTTCGCCGTTTTGGGCGTAAGCAATGATGGCATCGTCCCACCCTTTTTTGACGGGAATGCTGCGGGTCATTACGGCAGCATCACCTCCCTCGGCCAGAAACCACGAGGCGTTGGGTTTCACCCCAACTTCCCGAAACAAGGTCGAAAGTTTTACTCCTGTCCACTCACTTTGGCTGGTGAGCCCGCAAATTTCTTGGGGAGTCAGGGTTTCTTTGCCCGTGCGGTAGTTGCCCGAACATTCCAAAAAAGCAATGCGGGATACCGATGGAAAACGTTTTAGGTCCGAAATTTTAAACACCAACGGTTTTTCTACCAGCCCGTGAATCAGTAATTCGTGTTTATGGGGGTCAATGGCAGGTACGCCCGCGTGGTGTCGCTCAAAGTGCAAATCGGAAGGAGTAATCATTCCGTAAAAATCCTGCAAAGGAGAGCGAGAAGATATATCGGAAGTTTTTTTTACCACCTTCTCAAACGATGAACGCGTGCCTATTTCGCCTGCCAAGGTGCCTACTACTTTGGTGGGGTCGTCGGGTACATCGCTTACCGTAATGGCTTGTTGGATGTTTTTGCCTTGGGCGGTTTGAACGATGGCAACGGCGGCAGTAGCCGCTCCGCCCAATAATTTTCGTCGGCTAAATTTGGGGGCAATTTGCCCGATTTCAATGAGTTTATTTTTCATCGTTATTTGATTTCGGGGCCACCTTTGCGGTCGTCAGGAATGAATAATTTTTGGGCAGGCATGACTACTTTAGGCAGACTTTTGGCGTCGATGACCGTCGTCTCGTCGATAATTTTGTTGGCATGAAGCAAATACGCCGTTAAGTGATAGACCTCTTCGTTGGTGAGCGAACCAGGGGCGTTGAAAGGCATGGCGCGGCGCACGTAGTCAAAAATGGTGGTGGCATACGGCCAATAATTGCCAATGGTTCGCTCGGGGCGTTTGCCAGCGGCGGGTACCGACGTAACCAACGAGCCGTTTGGGCCTCCAACGCCGCCTACGCCGTGGCAAGGAGTGCATTTTGCTTCAAAGATGGATTTGCCTTTGGTAGAAATTCCCGAACCCGTTGGCAGGCCCTTTCCGTCAGGGCGAACGTCGATGTCTAGTTTTTTGATTTCATCGGGAGTGGCAACTCTACCTAAGCCGAACGAACGCGGAAAATGAGCGGTATCCGACGGTATATTTTGGGGGGAAGGTTGGGTGGGGGTATCAGCGCGAAAAACTCCCAAAGTTGGAATCAACAATGGGAGTAATACAACGGTCAAGAGTACCCTGCTTAGAGTGTGGGGCATTTTTTTAGTGTTTAGTGATCTCCGTGGTACTTTTCACCCGCTTTAATGGCTACCTGTAGCCGATTTTCTTTGGTGGGCAACGGGCAAGTAGCGTAGGGAGTAAAAGCACAAGGAGGATTATAAGCTTTGTTAAAATCAATATACGTATATCCTTCCGCGTCAGGAGCAGGCGCGTCCAAGAATCGTCCGCCACCGTAAGTATCGTGTTTGTTGGTCAAATCTCCAAACACAAAGTGGGGACGTTCTTTCGACCCTACTGACTCAAGGCTATATTCTTTGCCATCAATCGTGAACACAAATTTACCAGGGGAAGCCTGCTCGTACGACCGTCCAGTGATGTCTAAAATGGTAAGTTTTTTACCTTCCGTCGGAATAAATTTCGCTTTTACTTTCCAATCAGTTGAAACGGGAAAGGTTTCGATTCCCTTGAATTCTTTGACGTACGTTCCTTCCAAATCGCGCAAACGAATGGCAAATTTATCGCCTCGTTGGATGATAAACCAGCGTAACGTTTTGTGTTTCAGTACTGTGGGTTTGCCTTGGTAAGGAAACAAGTCGGCGGATGAAACGGCTTGCTCGCCCAACTGTACGGCTGCTTGCGGGGCGGCCTCGAACGTAACTTTTCCATTTTTGAGAATCACTTTACCCAAAAACGCATCGCTGTGGTCTGAGGGGAAAACGATGTTATTTTTTTCGTTCCCGCCAATGGTATTTTCGCCCTCTTTGAGCCAAAAAAGACCCGCTAAATTGAGCCAACCTTCTTCGGCTTTTAGGCTTTCGATGCGTTTTTGGTGCCACGATTTAATCTCGGCTTCGTGGGGGTTATCACTACGGAAAGCCAACAGGCTTACTCCCAACAGGAGGGCGCCTACAAACGTCACGGGTGTTTTCATCTTTTTGTTTTTGTTTAAATGAATGTATTGATTTTCAGTAACTTGGTTGCTAGAGTGGAAACAGCCCTTTGTCCCCCTGTGGGGTTACAGACTGCAAAAGTTTGGCATATTCATTGGCCTTGGTTTGGTCTCCTTTTTGCTTAAATACTTTGTACAAACCCCAGTAACCGTTGGCTGAATGGGGATGTTGTTGTAACAGTTCTTCGTAGGCTTCCACGGCTTTCGAGTATTGTTTGGCTTTGAGGTGCGCTTCGGCCAAACTAATCAGTACGGGGCGAGCATACGAAGGCGGTTCGCTGTAGCCCAACTCATCTTCTTTTTGTTTGGCTTTTTTGAGCAATGCGACGGCGTCGGCGTAGTTATTTTCGGCACTTTGGATGACGCCTTGCAATTCCAAGGAAGCTACGTTCAGGTCGTTGACCCGCCGTGTATTGATGATGTCTTTGGCATCAGATTGGTTGGCATTGCGCCAAAGCAAGGCATCAAGGGCATTTTGGTGGTTTTTCGCCGTTGCAATGTCCCCTTTTTTTACGGCATCCATCCCCGTTGCAAAATGAAACAACGCTTGTTTGTAGGCAATGGCTTTGGGCGTAAACAAACTGTCTTTATCCAGCTGAATTGCCGCTAGTTTTTGGGCGGCACGGTCATAAAATCCAAAACAAATTTCCATTTTGGCGGGTGCAATGACCCCTTGGTAGAAAAAACGACCTTCGTACTTGCGTTTCCGTTCTTTGGTCGCGGGCATATTTTTGAGTTTTTCGGCGTAATAAAGGGCCGTATTGTAGCGCCCATCTTCGGCGCAACTTGACAGCAAATAATTGATGTTGTGGATGTAATTCCAGTTGTCAACCTCAGGGATAGTTTGTTGCTTCATGTAAGCCGAATCGACTTTGACCGCCGCCACAAACGACTCAAACGCTTTTCGATAATCGCCTACTTTGTAATAAACATGGCCTGGCATGTGAACCATGTGCCCCGAGTTGGGAGCTAGTTTAGGAAGTTTGGCGGCACTTTCTAGCGCTTCGGCAGGACAACAGTTTTCTTTGAGGTGAATCCAATAATGATGCGCTGCGGCATTTTCTGGGTGCGAACGGAGGAGGTCTTTGAGCAAATATTCGGCGTAAATTTGGCCATCACGCGGATTCAATTTTGCGTCGTAGCCACCCATCTTGCTTAGGGCCAAAAAGAGTTTCGCGTCCACATCTTGCGGATATTTGTGGACAATCAATTCAAGTTTTTTCTGGTAGGCTGCTTTTCCTCCTTCTGCCTCCGAATCACGGGCTAAAATGGCGTCGGCGTAGAGTTTTTCGCGCTCGGTAGCTTTCTCTTTCAACGCTTTGAGTTTACGAATCGCCAGTTTTTGGTCATTTTTAAAATCATCTCCTTCAATGGCCCCAATGGCGCTGTATAATCCATAATAAGGCATGATGGCCGTTGAGTCGTACCGAATCGCTTCTTTGAAAGCTCGGTACGCTTCGAAATCCCAAAAACAATGCAAGAGTTCAATCCCTTGGTTGAAAAAGAATTGAGTTTCGTTGGAGGCCGTCGTAATCGGAAAGTTGGTTGTCCCAATCCCGTTTAATTTTTGAGGCGCGGGCAAATGATGAACAAATACGGTTTCTTTACGGTGTTCTTGAATGTGATTTAAGTGGTCGTGGCTGGCGCCGTCGTGAGCTTCGTGGGTAGGCTGGGTGTGGGTGCTGTGCTCGCCCGACTCCCCTGCACGCGTGCGTTGTGCGTGGGTGTTGGTACTAATCACAAGGAAGAAGCTTAACGCAATGATAGGGCGGATAAATGACATAATTTGAGAGGATAAACAGTGGCACACCTCAGTGCACCACTGTAACTAATACATGGTTATGATATCAATCCAACAAAAGCTTGTTTGTCACAATCTCCACGTTAGGGAGTGGAAATGTGTAATTGGCATCGGTAGGTTTTACTTCGGGGGCGCTCAAAGCACTGCTCGACTTGGCAGGGAGAGGCAGCAAGTTGCGTAGTAAATCATTTGAACGGAACCCTTCGCCCAACAGCTCGATGCGGCGTTCTTTTAAAATGGTGTTGACCAAAGCCGCTTGCGTACCAATCGCGCTCTGAGGGAATACATAGCTGGCATCCGAGCGGTTACGCACGGCTTTCAAAAGTTCAACGGCTTTGGTCAAATCGCCCGTGCGAGCAGCGGCTTCGGCGTAGTTGAGCAACACTTCCGAATAACGAATAATCGGCATATAATCCAAGAAAGGAGAAGGCTTGTTGTATTTGGTAAGAAACTGAAGCCCCGATGCCGTCCGCGCAAACGTGCGACGAAGGTCGGCGGTGCGCCACTCGGTTTCTCCCCAAATTCCGTTGGGGTTGAGGTTGTATTCCGAATTGGCGTTAAAGACGTACGGGAACGACGACTGTCCACCGACGTTGTCCAAATCCGTCATCGGAACCGACAGAATAGACTCGGTCGAGGTATAGTTGGTAGTAAAAATCTCGACGATGTTTTGAAGCTTATGATTAACGCCCGAAGCTGCTGCGTAAGGAGCCGTTTCAGAAACAATTTTCTTGGCTTCCTCAATCACTTTGGCGTAGTTGCCGCTGTTGAGATACACCCGCGTTTTGAGCGCGATGGCCGTGTTGCGGTGCGCACGGGTTGTGTTGAGCAGAGCGGTTGAGTAATTTAATGGTAAATCGGCTTCGGCTTCGTTCAAATCCTTGATAATCTGAGCATAGACTTCGGCAACGGTGCTACGTTTGAGGTCGTTATTGGCCGTTGACGTTTCGGCTTGCAAACGTAGTGGTAACCCTTTTGAAGCGCCTTTGTCTTCGTTGAACGGGCGGGCATAGAGCGTTACCAGGGCAAAATAACTCAGCGCACGAGCAAATTTCGCTTCGGCAACATACTGTTTGGTGAGGGTAGCGCTTACTTTTGTGGGGTTATCATTCAACCCTTTGATTAAAATATTGGCATTGTTAATGGCCGTATAAGCGGCCGACCAAAACCCAGCCACGAAGTTTGAACCCGCATTGAGGGTCTGATTCCAAGCCTCATACGCAGTAAAGGTATTGCTGGTGCGGTTGATAAATTCCTCGCCGCGTGCCTCGGTGTAAGTGTAGTAGTTGCCACCGTAAAAGTTGGCGTTTTTGATGGACTTGTAAATCCCGTTGACTAGCCCCAAGATACGGTCAGGGGTATCAAACGCATTGGCTCCACTGATGGCCGTTTCGGGTTGGGGATTGAGTAATTCTTGGTCGTTACACGAGGCCGTTGACAAGACCAACCCTACGCACAATGCGCCAATGATGCCTCTTTTTCCGATGTATTTCTGACTTTTTTTCATTTTTATTTCCAATTGAAGTTGTATAACTATTTGATATGTAAAGCTTTATTGGCAATCAAATAGCAATTAATAGATAACGGTTAATACATTGGTAGCTAAGTTTTACCCGCGGATTGACGCAGATTAATAACCGCAGGTATTCGCCGATGTGACTAGCTTCATTCAGTGCTTTATCAGCGGCAATCTGCGTTTGTATTGTTCAGCGGGCTTCTGCGGGTAAAAAATAAAGCCATTTCCCTGCCTAGAAACTCACATTTAAGCCAAAAGTGAAAGTTCTTGCTTGACCCACCGAGTTCTTCTCAATCCCAGGGGTTACGTTTGAGTTTCCGTTGACCGATGACTCTGGGTCAGTACCTGTATATTTGGTCAACAAAAACAAATTAGAGCCTTGGGCATAGACGCGCACTGTGCTAAGGCCGAGCTTCGTAAACACAGGATTGGCAGGAATACGGTACCCAAGTGACGCATTTTGCAAACGGAGGAAGTCGCCCTTTTCAGCATTGGTCGAAACGGGGAACGACGAACCGCTCGAAAGTTGGTCGTTATATACCAAACGTGGGATGTCGGTGATGTCGCCAGGTTTTTGCCAACGTTGTAAGATTTCGGTAGAGTTGTTGTAGGCGCGTTGGTCGAGGAGCGTAGCACGGGTACCGTTCATGATGTAATTACCTCCCGCAAACGACAAACTCACGGCTGCATCGAAGTTTTTGTACTTGAAGGTGTTGGTCAACCCACCGTACCATTTGGGAAGGGCGTTGCCGATGAGGTAATAATCAGCTCCAGTGATGGCAGGAGCTTTGGTGCCGTCTAGGTACGTCCATTGGCTTTGGCCAGGCAATACCACTTGGCTGTACTGAACTTTTTCGCCCTTTGCATTGATAAAAATACGTTGCCCATTTTCTGGATTGACCCCCGCTGTTTTGGCTCCGTATAAACTTCCTACTGAGTAGCCTACGCGGGTAATGTTGGTTGTTTCGTACGATACGTGCGTGGTTCCAACGATATCCGTATTACCTTGGGCCAATGCCGTCACTTTATTCGCTAAGGAAGTGATATTGAACGACGTATTCCACGAAAAGTCGCCTTTACGAAGTACGGTAGCGTTGATTCCTAATTCAAGGCCACGGTTGTACATCGACCCTACGTTCCCTAAAATCGAATTGCCAGGAATCCCTTTGGAAACGGCTTGGGGCGCGCTCAAAATCAACCCGTTTACGTCGTTGTTGAAATACGTGATTTCCACCTGAACACGGTCGTTCCACAGGCCTAAGTCAGCACCGATGTTGGTTTGATTGCTGGTTTCCCAGCCTAAGTTGGAGTTACCCGCTTGCGAAATGCCCCAAGTGGGTACACTTCCGTACAACGAGCCACTGTACAATTCCAACGAACTGTAGGCGTCGTTGAGGTTTCCGTTTCCAACGCGACCCCAACTAGCGCGCAACTTGACGTTACTCAGCAAGTTAGATAGCGGTAAGTTTTTGTAAAATGGTTCTTCTGACAGCGCCCAACCGCCTGATACTCCGCCAAAGTTTCCGTATTTTTTGCCTGCTCCCAAGGCTGAGTTACCATCACGACGGAAGTTGAACGTAACGAAGTATTTTTTGTTGAAGTCGTAGTTTAAACGGGAGAAAAAAGAAAGGAAAGCGCGTTCACTGATGTCATTACCCGTGGCCGAAATAGCCCCCCAGTTTCCTTGGTAGTTTTCAAAGAAAGGGTCAGACGTTTGGGTGCGCGAAGCCCCCCATGCCGTATAGTCAAACTTCTGAATATCATATCCTACCAATGCCGAAGCCGAGTGTTTTCCTCCAAAGCCAAGGTTGTACGAAAGGGTGTTGGTCCAGTTCCAAGTGTCTCTAATGCCCGTGGTATTTGTGGCATTTCCGCGCGTGGAGAAACCGTTACCTTGAATGGCGCTATCGAAACTGACATTGTCGGTACGTAAACGGTCGATGGAGTAGGAGCTAGTAAAATCTAAGTTTTTTGCCAAGTTGGCCACTGCCGAAAGTGAGGCAATTATACGGTCATTTTCGGAAGTGTAACGATTTTCCCGAAGCAATGCTACGGGATTTCCCCAGTTACTTACTACTTGGTTGTTGCCCATACCAATGGTATTGAGCGCCGAGGGATTGATGTTGTAAGAACCGTCGGCGTTAAATGCGGGTACGTTCGGAGAAAGAGCTACGGCTAAACGGGCGGCACCAACCAAGAAGAAATTGGAGTTGGGCAACGATCCTGCGTAAGGTGATTTATTGTAGCTGGTGTTGTAAGAAACGCTTCCTTTTAGTTTAAGCCAAGAGGTGATTTCTTGGTCGATGTTGAAACGAATCGCTTTGCGCTTAAACTCGTTGGCGACAAGAAAACCATTTTGGTTGGTGTAGTTGGCCGAAAAGTAGTACGATGTCGTCGGTGTGCCGCCTGAGATGTTGATGTTGTGGCTCTGCGATGTACCCGTGCGGTAAATGTAATCGTACCAACGGGTGTCAATCGGGTTTTTGTTTTCGTCGTAGTTGGGAAAAAATAGAGCTGACGCCACTTTATCGTTGTTGGCGTTTCCGCCCAAAATTTTAGCGTTTAACACCGCTTCGTTTTTGATTGCGATGTATTGCTCGGCATTTAGCAGTTTGGGTAAACGTACCACGTTCGATACACCCGCCCAAGTTTCGTACGTAATGCGAGGTTTTCCTGCTTTTCCGCGTTTGGTCGTAATGAGCAATACCCCCGCCGCTGCCCGTGAACCATAAATGGAGGTAGAAGCAGCATCTTTTAGTACGTCAATCGACTCAATATCAGCGGGATTGATGTCACCAAGCGGGTTGTTGGGAACGGCCGTACTGGTCGAAACATTTCCTGTATTAATGGGAATGCCGTCCACTACGATGAGTGGATAAGAGCTCAATGAAATGGAATTGACCCCCCGAATTCGAATCACAGGAGGGTTGTTGAGCACCCCGTTGGGTTGGCCAATGCTTACGCCTGGCGCACGGCCTTGGAGGGCTTGGTCAAAGCTTTGCACGGGTTGTTCCTTGATGGCTTCGCCCGAAACCCGAACCGCCGAACCCGTAAACTCGGCTTTGGTTTGTGTTCCGTACCCCACGACCCTTACTTCGCTGAGTTGTTTAGTGTCCGAGTTTAGTTCGATAGAAAAAGTAGATTGATTGGCAACGGCTTTTTCAATGGACGAATACCCAATAAAAGAAAAAATGAGGGTAGAATTGTCGGCAACGGATAGTTTAAACGCGCCTTGTTGGTCAGAAATCGTTCCTGTTTGTGTCCCTTTCACAATGACCGAAACGCCTGGGAGCGTCTCGCCCGTTTCTTTGTCTTTGATGGTTCCTGTGACCGTTTTTTGGGCCAAAGCGGTAATGGCCGAACTCACTATCAAGAGTAAAATGAAGTGTAGTTTTCTGATTTTCATAAAAATAATGGTTAGTACATTGTTAGATAAGTTGTTTTAAGTTTTACCCGCGGATTGACGCAGATTAAGAGCCGCAGATATACACCGATGAGACTAGCTTCATTAAGTCCTTTATCAGCGAAAATCTGCGTTTGTATTATTCAGCGGGCTTCTGCGGGTAAGAGTTTACTAGACAATGTAGTTAGTTAAAAATGAGTTTTTAATTGTACTTTCCAGCCTCTAGCGTACTGCGTGACAAGGCATATTTTTTCTCGTAGCGGTCGAGTACGACTCGGATAGAATCTTTGTGTTCGTCAATTCCCGTCAAAATCACGCGATTGCCCCCGTTCTGAACTTCGTAGTTTAAAATCATGCGGTTGCGCTTGGCAGGACGAGACTCGGCTTCGATGCCTTTGACGCGGCGGGTGGAATACGCAATGGGTTCAATCTTAGGCGCTTCGGGGCCAATAATGGCCAATGCTTCCTTGGGAATCCAGTTGTCTTCTTTCTTTTGAGCACTTTTCTTCTTGGCGGGAGCGTTGGTGCGACCGTCGCCGCCAAAGTCGGTGCGATTTCCCAAAAACTCACGCCCTTCTTGGCGATTGCCACGGTTTTTGTCTTGCAAATACAACACGTGATGAACGGTATCGGCTTCGTAATAAAATACCCGTTGTCCGCCTGCAACCCCTGTCAATTCAAACGTACGGTTGATGTCACGCATGGGAGCGCCACCACCATTGGACAAATCCAAATCGACGGGTTTGTTGACTTTGAAGGTAAGCGTAGTCCATTTTTCAAACGTGGCTTGTTGCCAACGCAGGGTATCCAACGGAGAAAACGGAATGACCTGCCCCTTGTGACGAAACTCCGTTACGTGGTAGTTGCCTCGCAAAGTAGGGATGCCTTTGAGGGCTGGTTGTTTGTAAGGGTCGTACAAGAAATTGATGACTGACAAATACGTAAAAACGGGCAAAAACAAAATAAGGGTGCCTGTTTTGAGAGAGATACGCGTAATACGCTGCCAAGCCTCAGAAAAAGTGGGGTAGTAGGTGGTAGGAATAGTCGGCTTCTCCAAAATGAGAAGGTTGTAAAGTTTAGGGATATAGTCAATGAGTAAAAAGGCAGAGAACAACACAAAGTAGGAGCTGTAAACGTGTACGCCACCATCGTAGGAAAAATTGACGTAAACGATGTCGGCTAAGGCACCAAATAACAACACCGCGCCCCAAAAAGTAGTGGCTCTAAAAAATAACAACGCTCCCGCTGCTACTTCAACTACCCCCGTAAAGACTTCGTACCAAGGCACAATCCCAATCGAAAGCCAATAGATTTTTTGAAGGGTTAAATCCCCAAAATTGGTATTCAACACCCCCCACGATGGGTAGGGAAGCTGCGTAGGAGTGAGTTTGGTGAAGCCAAATCCAATGATGCCAATGCCTGCGCGGTAGCGAACAATCACCCGAAGCCAGTAATAAAGCAAGCGGTATTCTTTTGGGTCTTTTTTGATTAAAATGGCAATGCCTGTCCATGCCAAACCCACTACAACGGCAAACAAAAAGGTGATGACCCACACGGCATAGCCGTTGAGCGTACTTCCAAAAATACGGTTGCCAAAAAAGTTTAACCCTGAGCCAAATCGAGCGACGTCGTACAGGTCGCGGTAGTGCAGGTGCAACCAATCGAACGCGACTATTTCTTTGTACCAATCAAGACTGTTGGGCAGCGACATCGCCACAAAAAACACAAACGCAATGCGAAACGCGACTTTCTTCCAAAGCGGCCATTCCCTTCCCGTTGGCTGATTAGGCTCGTTGTGTTGCGGAAACGGTTCCGTAATCGAGGGAATAGTGAGAGCGGGAGCACCACCCAAATCGACTCTTTCTGAAGTGATCTTGAATAACTTTGACATAGTTGTAAAGCGTTTGAGATTAGAGTTTTAAGCCGCGCCGACGTCCTGTTTTTTGCGCTTCGAACGTGAGGTACTTTTTATTGATTTTTTGTAAGACCGCATATACCGAATCCCGCTGGTTGGTTACTCCTGAAAGTACAAGGGTTGAGTCGTTGGGTTGAGAATAATGCAGGTCAAATACTTCGTTGAGGTAGTGCTTATTGCGGTTCTTGAGGTGCAACACTTTTTGGTTTTCGTCCACTTCGTAGCTGTAGTAGTGGCGACCCTGCGAACCCGCAAATTCATAATTGCGGTCGTCGTCGTTGGAGTGAATTTCTTCCGTATCGGTTAAATCCAACTGAACTGAGCGATTTGATTTGATACTGAGCGTATTCCACTTCTCGAACACCACATCTTGCCAGCGCGTAGAATCGGTTTTTGAATAAGGAAGTGGCACATTATTTAGCTTAAACTCACTGACGTTGTAAAGCCCCTCCGAATTGGGTAAGCCTTTTTTGGCGGGAAATTGGTACGGGCCTTTGCGATACGCTGCGTACGTTTCTGCTCCATAGACCACCACGAACAAGAGTACATAAGCCGCTTTTAGTGCCCAGCGTACTCGTTGCCAATTGGCTTGAAAAACAGGCTGATACTTAGTGGGAAGGGTAGGCTTTTCGAGCGATACCAAAGTGAACAAGCGGAGCGCGTCGTACGAAAACAAAAAGAGCGCAAGCGTAATAAGGTAAAAGCTATAGATGTATTCGCCACCTTCGTAGGCGATGTTGGAAACAAAAACGTTACCCGTAAAAGGCAGAATAACGAGGGTGCCAATGGTAGCGGTTTTGCGGTGCAGGAGCAAAAGTCCGCCCACAATTTCGACCAATCCTAAAAATGATTGGTAGTTTGGCACTACTCCCAAACCCAACGAAAATAGTTTCCAAGCCGTAAAATCGCCGTAATTGGTGTTGAGATTACTGAGCGAAGGAAGGGGAGACTGCAACGGAAAAAACTTGATAAAACCATACGCAATCACACCGAGTGCCAAGCGATAGCGAACCAACACCCGAACGCCATAGTACAGTTTGTCGTAATCGGTGGTTGGCTTGTCGATTCGCGACCAAATAACGGCTCCGATTCCCGCCAAAACGGCAACAATCAGCCAGTTTATAAAGCTTTCTTGTCCTATAAAATTGGGAGAGTATTTGGACAAATAAAAGATATTGCGGTAGCTAAACGCCCAATCTTCGGTCACAAATAAGTGCTTGAAAAATCGTACGTCAATGGGGAGGACTTGAATAAAGAAATAGAGCCCAAAGAACCGAAAAAGGGCTTTCTCCCAGTTTTTCCATTCGATAGAATCGTCGAGAAGTAATTCTTTTGCCATGGTTGGTTCTAACTGTTATAGGGTGAATAAAAGTTGTTATGATTTGGAGTAGCCCCGCCAAAATCCCCCCTGTGAGGGAGGACTTTGAGGGGGATTGGGGTTAATAGCCAGGGTTTTGTTCTAATGCTTTATCAGAGAGTAATTGCTGAACTGGAATGGGAAGCACGTAGCGATTGGCATCCGAAAGGCTAAACACGGCGGGAGCTCTTCCCGTGCGCACAATGTCAAACCAACGGTGTGGTTCTAGCGCAAATTCTACGCGTCGTTCGTTTTCAATCGCCAATAGCAAATCGCTTTGCGTAGCAGCCGTGCTAGCGGCAATTCCTGCACGGTCGCGGATTAGATTCAAGTCAGCCAAACCAAGGGCGAGTTTGTTTTGTTGGGCGCGAGCTTCGGCGCGAATCAAAATAACTTCAGCAATGCGAAGCACGTAACTCGGGTCGGAGGCAGGGTTGCGGTAGTACAAATTTCCGTACCAGCGGTTTTGATTGTCTTTGGCGACCAAGGTACTGCGAGTTCCACCCACGGCGGGGTTGTTGAGCAGGGCCACGAGGGCGTCGTTGGGAGCCCATTGGCGCGTACCACCGTTGGTTTGTGGTTGCCATTGGCCTCGGTGACCATTTACTTCGGTCGTACCATTGTAGAAAATTTCAAAAATGGATTCCGTCGTACCGCGAGCATCATTGGCAAAAAATGCACTAAATGGTTTTACCAACTTGTAGTTCGTAGCATCACTAATGACTTTATCGGCGTATTCTTCGGCCTTTACCCACTCTTTTTGGTATAAATGATAACGTGCTCTCAAGGCCCACACGGTTTTGCGGGTGGCCCGATAACGGTCGGTGGTGGCAGGTAAAAGTGATTCAGCCGTTTCTAAGTCCTTGAGTACTTGGGCATAGGTTTCGGCCACACTACTGCGCTTGATACCGCTGTTGTCGGTAGGATTAATGGTTGGTTTTGTAATAAGAGGTACGCCACCCCAAGTGCGTGCCAAGTCAAAATAGGCCAAAGCACGGACAAAATAAGCTTCTCCAATGTACTGATTACGAAGGGCGTCGGTTAGCTGTGCGTCTTTGACCGTTGCTACTTTTTCGATGACATTGTTGGCGCGATTGATGGTGCGGTAGATAGCCACCCAAGCCGAACTAATGGTTGAATTGTCGGCATTTACTTTTTTGTTGATGAACTCTTGTACTTGCGACTGCGAACCTGTCCAAACGATATTGTCACCCGACAAATACCCAATGGATTGGAAAGATGTACCATAATAACCCCCGTCGGCCAAGGCGCTATAAACACCTCTTACCGCAGTTTCGGCAGAGGAACGATCGACAATTGTAGCGGCGTCTGAAATAAATTCTCTGGGTTGTACGTCAAGGAATTTTTCACAAGAACTACTTACTAAAGCCAAGCTTACCCAAAGTATATGATGTTTGATTTTCATTGTTTTGCTCAAATTTTAGAATGTAATATTGATTCCTGCCTGTACACCAAGTGGTTGAGGAGGCGTACCTAAGTCGATACCTTGTTGGTTTTGGTCACTGCTTGCGCTCGACTCAGGGTCTAGGCCCGTGTATTTGGTCAACAGCCATAGGTTGGTGCCCGAAACATACACGCGAAGTTGGTCAGCACCGATTTTACGACTCACCGTTTTGGGGATCGAGTATCCGACGTTGAGCGAACGAAGTCGTAAAAACGAACCATCTTCTAACCAACGGCTGCCACCGTCTCGGTAGTTGTTGACGTTAATGCCATCGGGGCGTGGCACGTTTGTGATGTCACCAGGTTGTTGCCAACGTGCTACGTTGGAAGCAAAAATTACTCGTGCCGCGTCCCGTGCTCCCCCACCTTCGCCGAAGAAGCGGTTGTGGTTGTAAATCTTGTTGCCGTATTGGAAAGAGAAGAATAAACTGATGTCAAAGCCTTTGTAGGTCAAGTTGTTTGTTAAACCTCCAAAGAATTTTGGCCAAATACTGCCTACAATTTGGCGGTCAGCGACGGTGATTTGACCATCTTTATTGACGTCATCATAAATGACATTGCCAGTTTGTGGGTCAACGCCCAATTCTTTATATACCCAAAACGAATACAGCGGTGTACCTTCTTGCTGGAGAATTAAATCGCGGCTACCGTAACGAAGTGGGTTGGCAAGTTTCTCAATTTTATTGATGTTGCGAGCAACGTTGAAGCTGGTGCTCCATTGAAAATCTCCCTTGCGAACGTTGACGGTACTGATGCCTAGTTCAAAGCCTTTGTTGCTGATTTCGGCGGCGTTCGACCAATACGTGCTAAAGCCAGACGTTGCGGGCAAGGCCAATTGTAGCAAACCATTGGTGGTGTATTTGTTGTAAACGTTAAATTCTACGTTGAGGCGTTGGTCTAAGAACGACGCATCTACTCCGACGTTCAACTGGCGCGTACGTTCCCACTGCAAGTCGGCATTCCCCAATTGTTGAGGCGCAATACCTGCCGAACTTTGATAGCCCGAACCACCCGTCCAAAGGCCCTGCGAGGCAAAGTTTCCGATGCCGTTTTGGTTTCCAATCACCCCGATGCTAGCCCGTAATTTAAGGTCACTCAAAACCCGAACATCTTGCAAGAATGCCTCTTGTTTGACACGCCAAGCCACTCCTGCCGATGGGAAGAAGCCCCATTTGCGGTTGTTCCCAAAACGCGATGAACCATCGGCGCGGGCACTAAAATCAATGAGGTATTTTCCGCCAAAATTGTAATCTACTTTGGCAAAGAAGGACGCTAAGTTGCTTTTGCTCCAGCTCTGAGAAGAGGCCGTGGTCGCTGCCGACGAAATTTGCGTAAACTGATTGTTGGCAAAACCGCGTCCTTCGGCATACGTACGAGTTAGTAAATCACTTTGAAGGGTATTGCCGACTAAGACTCCAAACGAATGTTTTGCCCCGATTTTCTGGCGGAAAGTAAGCGTTTGCTCGTTCAACCAAGTGGTAAATTGGCTAATCGAAGAGGTCGCCAAACCGTTCGGGCTTCCTGAAATCAATAAGTTGTTCCAGTATTCAGACTCGTTGTAGTTGTTGTAATCAATACCCCAACTGCTGCGGAATTTTAGATTCGGCAAAAGTTGAACATCCGCGTACAAGTTCCCGATGTAACGCAAACTTGTAGAGTTAACGTTGTAGTTATCAAGCAATAACGTAAGGTTGTCGAAGCCTGCGCGCCCTACCAAAACTCCTTGCTCATTGACGGGCGAAAGGTACGTAGGCGTGTGCAGGGCCGCTTGCAAAAGCCCACCCGCAGGGCCATCTCCCGCGCGGGCTTGGTTGCGGTAAGTGCGCGTAAACGTGTTGCTGACGCCCACTTGTACGTTGTCGTTGACCTTTTGGTCGAGGTTTACTTTAAAACTAGCCCGTTGAAACGTAATGGGTTTGATAATAGCCTCTTGCGAATTGAGGCCACCACCGATGTAGTATTTCGTACTTTTGGTACCGCCCGAAAGCGACAAATCGTAGTTGGAAAGGGAGGCCGTACGGAAAAGCTCACTTAGGCGGTCGTACGTTTGCTGTTCTTCGGGAAGCCCTCTGCCACCTTCCGACACGGGACGAAAGGGACGATTGGCAAAAGTGCGGTTGAGTGAAGGGGTATCTTTACCCGTATTGATCCACCACTCGTTCACGAGCTGGGCGTGTTCTGGCCCCGTGGTTAGTTCCCAAAGTTTGGTAGCTTTGGCTTGACCGTACGAGGCATTCAACGAAATCTTAGGCTTTTGTTCAAAACTTCCGCGTTTGGTGGTAATCAAAATCACCCCATTGGCGCCGCGAGAACCGTACAAAGCCGTAGCTTCGGCATCTTTTAATACCTCGATACTTTCAATATCGTTGGGGTTGAGGTCGGCAATGGGTGAGGTCGCCTTTCCACCCGTTCCGATGGTTTGCAGCGAATTGTTGTTGATAAATACGCCATCCACGACGTAAAGTGGGTCGTTGTCGGCGTTGATGGAGGTCGCCCCGCGTACTCGAATGTTAACCGCCTCTCCAGGAACGCCTGTGTTGCTGGAAATTTGAACTCCCGATACTTTTCCTTGCAATTGGGCGTCAAAACTTCCCGCTTGAATTGATTTTGACTCGGCAGGGTCAATTTTTGCGATAGAACCGATGAGGTCTTTTCGTTCCAGTGTACCGTAGCCAACAACCACTACTTCAGAGAGTTGTTTCGTATCAGGCGCAAGTTCGAGAACTACCTTGTCTGAATTGACAATTATTTCGTTGGTCAAATAACCGATGTAACTGACGACGACCGTAAAGGGTAATTTCTGTCCCGTTCTAAGGATAAATTTACCATCCGCATCGCTGGTACTTCCGTTGGTGGTTCCCTTGATGACGACCGACGCACCTACCAATGCCTCCCGAGTCTTTTGGTCGATGAGCTTACCCGAAACCGTCGCGTTGATGGTCGGCGTATTTTGGGCCGAAGCCAGCCATGAGGTAAATAAGAGTAAGCCCCACAGAGATAAAATTTTTTTCATTACTTTGCAGTGGTTAAATAAAACAAAAGGTTGTGCCACTTCCTGCGTAGGAAATGGTATCATTTTAGCCAATGAGCCTTTGTTGCTTTAGCTTGTGCCAGGGTAGTTGCCGCTACTCTGGCACGTTTTGTTTATTGGGTGATTTAAAATTGGTTACTTCAAAACTTATTTTGGATTAAAGACTATCGAATAAATATAGAAAATTTTACAATTTTTTCGTTATTTCTTTTTCTATTTATATTATCTCATTTGAATGATTTCCTTCAAGCTGTATTTGCTCGTAAATCACTAATCATTGGTTGACTCGTTAGTGTATCTTTTTAAGATAAATTGAAGAAACGAGTTTGGGTTTGACCAGAAGCTTATTACAATTGGTATAGAAGCTGCTGGTTGGTTGATTGTGGGCACAAAGGTGAAAAGTGTGTTTCATATAAACAAGCTTTAAATATAATTTTTTTTATAATTATAACCCTAAAATCTATCTATTTATAGTAAATAAATTAGTCTATATGTAAAATATATTGACATAAAATCTTCTAAATGTATTATTTATTCTCGTTTTGAGCGTATTATAGGGGTAAAATGGTATTATTTGAAGGGTAGTAGTGGCTAAATGGCTTGGTTAGACTAAAAAATAAAAGCATAAACTCCTAATAATCAATAGACTAATCAAAATTTCGTTTTTTAATTTTTTTTGAAAAATAGTTGGAAAATTGTTTTTTTATTTCTCACCTTTGCAACCACAATCACTGAGCGAAGTGATATACCATTTGGCTATTTATTCAATCATGCTAACTTTTGCGCTTCACTTGGAAGGGAAGCTTTTTTAGAAAAGTATCGCTCATCAAAATTCATCGAAATTTTTTTAATAATTAATCATTTGAATACACACTTTCATTTACATAAAATATCTATAATGTATATAGGAATAATTATTTTTTAAACTTAAACTAGGAAACACCATGAAAAAAGTACCAGTTGTTGTCGCCTCATTTATGTTGTTTGGAGGCGTTTCGCAAGCGCGTCCGTCGAAAAAGGAAAGCGCTTATGCTGTCGATACCCGAAACAGTAAATTGGTTTGGGTGGGTAAAAAAGTGACGGGAGAACACACTGGACTCGTTCCAGTAAGTAATGGAAATTTTATCTGGGCTGACAATAAGCTTAAAGGAGGGAGTTTTGACATAGACGTCAAGAACCTAACCGTAACTGACATTACAGATGCTTCTTACAATGAAAAGTTGGTGGGGCACCTTAAAAATGATGACTTTTTTGCCGTGGCAAAATATCCCAAAGCAAGCTTTGTGATTTCTTCGGTGACGCCCAAAGGTGCTAACAACTACGAAATCGTGGGGAAACTTACCATCAAGGGCATTACGCAAGAAGTTAGGTTTCCAGCCGTGGTAAAAGCTGAGAAATCGCTCCTTACTGCCCAGGCCAAGATTAATGTGGACCGTACTAAATTCGATATTCGCTATCGGTCGAGCAACTTCTTTGAAAACTTGGGCGACAAAGCCATTGAAAACGATTTTACGCTTGACGTGAACTTGGTAGCGAATGCTTCGTCGGTAACAAAACTTTAATAGACTTGGAAAGTCTATTAATTCAAAAAATTAGTCTGTATGTATATTTAAGGTGGGTTAGTTATTTCAAATAACCGTCGGGGATTTTACCCCGACGGAGTATTTTATGAACCATTATGACTACGAAAAAAATGAAAAAAATCGGACTAGTGACCCTCGTTTTCCTACTAGGAACGCTGGGCGTGTTTGCCCAAAATGCCGATAATGTGGCGCAATGGCAGTTTAAATTTGCCAAATCAGGTTTTGAGATGGGCGAAGAAGTAGAGTTAGTTTTTCAGGTACAGCTCGAAAAAGGTTGGTCGCTTTATTCGTCTGATTGCAAGGCGAAAAAAGGCGTAGAACCTACCAAATTTGAGTTTGCCGAAAACGGTTCTTTTGCCGTTACGAGCAATATTGTTCCTGTAGCACCCCTTGCGCAAAAAAATGAAGTAGAGGGAGCAGAGACTACTTATTTTACCCAAAAGGGAGAATTTAGAACCAAAGTTCGTTTGGATGACCCCAACTATGACATTACAGGAACAATCAAAGGTATGCTTTATAATGAGCGATCTGGAAAAAGTATTCCGTTTCAAAAAACGTTCCATTTTCTAAACTAAACAGGGCTGGTGAAAGATGTTACTGAACGTCGGCCGCCCCGATGGGGCTTTGGGGACGACCTCGGTCATTCTTTCTAAGAAGATGTAGCTCCTCTGGAGCAATAAATAGAAAAGCTATATTTTAATGTATTCAATCTGTAAACTAAAGAACTTCATCTAATCATCATCAACTAATCAAACCAATTTCCTTACCTAACCTACGTCGAGAAAGAGTCGGAAGTAAAACCCCGACTCTAACATTCCAATCATCAGACATCATGAAAATTTACTTTGATAATGCGGCAACTACCCCCATCGACCGTGAGGTGTTAGGGGCATTGATGCCCTATTTGACCACTTTTTACGGCAACCCATCCTCCAGTCATGGATTTGGACGGCAAGCACGCGAAGCCATTGAAACAAGCAGAGCGCAAATTGGGAAGGTACTCAATACGCCTTCTGAGGCTATTTATTTTACATCGGGTGCGACGGAGGCTTTGAATTGGGTGATTACTGCAGCGGTGAATGCTTACGAACTTCGGCACGTCATCACAAGTCCTACTGAGCACAAAGCCGTGCTGCAACCCCTTCGTTGGCTTCAGAAAGAGCACAAAATCCAGCTACATTACGTGGAGCTAGATGACAAAGGGCAGATAGATACAGCCCATTTGCAACAATTATTGAAAGAATTTCCGCATTCGTTGGTGGCGTTGATGCACGGCAATAATGAAATCGGAAACCTCCATGATTTGGAGTGGATTGGCCATCTGTGTCAAGCCGCTGGAGCGCTTTTTTTATCAGATACCACCCAGACAATTGGCAAGTATTCGTTTGATTTACAGTGTCTTCCTGTTGATTTTTTAGTTGGGTCGGGGCACAAGTTTCACGCCCAAAAAGGTGTGGGTTTTGTGTATGTTTCACCCAAGCGTAAGATAAAACCTTTGTTACACGGCGGAGGGCAGGAGCGCTCGCTTCGCTCGGGAACAGAAAATGTAGCGGCCATCGTCGGAATCGGGAAAGCCCTTGAAGTAGCCTACCATGACTTGGAGGCCCACGAAAAGAGCATTCGTTTTGTCAAAAATCGCCTGATTAAACAACTCGAAAATTTGGGCATTGGCTGTACGTTTAACGGTGAGAGTGCCTCTTCGGAAAATAGCCTTTATACGTTACTCAATGTCGCGTTTCCCGCCTTAAAATCAGGAGAGTCTTTGCTTAGTTACTTGGATTTGTACGGCATTGCTGCCTCGGGTGGAAGTGCATGTTCTAATCTTCAAGCCACTGATTCTCACGTATTGACGGCGCTTCAGGCCGCGCCCGAAGCCCAACATATTCGTTTTTCGTTTAGTAAATACAACACGCCTGGCGAAGTGGATTATGTCACCCAAAGCTTGAATGAGATTTACGAAAACGACCGCCGAACTTTCCATCCAAGACGCTTACGAAACGATTTGAATGAACGATTTTTTGAACCCTTAAACGTATTATATCGTCATGTCACTAAAATTTGAAACTTTACAATTACACGCAGGCCAGACCGCCGATCCTACCACCAACGCGCGGGCTGTACCTATTTATCAAACCACTTCGTACGTTTTTAATAATGCCGAACACGGAGCCAATTTGTTTGCGCTCAAAGAGTTTGGTAATATTTATACCCGTATCATGAACCCTACCCACGATGTGTTTGAAAAGCGTATCGCGGCTTTGGAAGGGGGAGTGGCTGCCCTTGCTACGGGTTCGGGACATGCGGCGCAGTTTTTGGCCATCAATAACATTACGACGGTTGGTGACAATTTTGTGACAACGTCATTTTTGTACGGTGGAACGTATAACCAATTCAAAAACTCGTTCAAAAACCTCGGGGTGGAAGCGCGTTTTGTAGATGGTGACAACGTGGATGCCTTTGAGCGGCTGATTGACGAAAAAACCAAGTTTTTGTACTTAGAAACCATTGGAAATCCAGGTTTTAATGTTCCAGATTTTGAGGCTTTTGCCAAGCTTGCCGATAAATATGACCTGCCGATTATTGTTGACAATACATTTGGAGCAGGTGGAGCGATTGCCCAACCTATCAAGTACGGAGCTCACGTAGTGGTTTCGTCAGCCACGAAATGGATTGGCGGACACGGAACTACCATGGGTGGGGTCATTGTGGATGCAGGAACGTACAATTGGGGAAATGGGAAATATCCACAGTTTACGGATCCTTCGCCTAGTTACCATGGTTTAGTGCTGAATGACGTATTCGGGGTAGGTGGTCCTTTTGGGAACATTCAATTTATCATTCGGGCGCGGGTGGAAGGTTTGCGTGATTGGGGTCCTTCGCAGGCACCTTTTAATTCATTTTTGTTGCTCCAAGGCCTCGAAACGCTCACATTACGCGTTGAACGTATTGGAGAAAATGCCCTTGCTTTGGCGCAATGGCTCAAAGAACATCCACAGGTAGAAAGTGTCAATTACCTAGGTTTAGAAGAAAACCCGTACCACGAATTGGCCAAGAAATACTTTACACGAGGTTTTGGAGGGGTACTTTCATTTAAGCTGAAGGGCGGACGTGAACAAGCCGAGAAGTTCGTTAACAGCTTGCAGTTGATTAGACACTTAGCCAACGTAGGCGACGCTAAAACACTCATTATTCACCCCGCTTCCACAACCCATTCTCAGTTGTCAACTGAGGAACAACTTACGGCGGGGGTTGACCCTAATTTGTTGCGTATCTCGTTGGGAATTGAACACATCGACGACATCAAAGACGATATTAATCAAGCGTTAAGCTTACTATAATTTTTTTGTTGTTTCTTTTTTCATTAACCCATATAGGGAGCGTGAAAGGGAATTTGGGAAATGAATCAATTTGGGGTAATCGGTTGAATTATCCCAAATTTTATTTTCCAAAGGACATTCTTTGAACTGAATTAACGGAACGGTCTGACTATCGTCTGACCGTTAATTACGCTAAATCGGTCAGACGATAGTCAGACCGTTCGAGTGAATAAACTGATTAAAATAAAATTGTATAGAATTGGTGGGTTGAATAAAGCAAAAATCCCCGAAGCGTTGCTTCAGGGATTTTTTTATTGCAGGCAAGAAAAGTAGGCTACTCTAATCCTATTTTGCGCCACACTGGCAACAGCCAATCATACACATAGCAACCTGCGCAAATACCCGCCAAGGATTCAAGTGCGGCAAAAAAAGCCAAGACCCCCGCCACCCAAATCGTTGAAATACCTAGTACTTGTAAAACGGTGATTGTGACCGAGAAAGCAAAGCCAATGCGTGCGGCAAAACGTTTGGGAGGAAAGTAAATGGGTTTGGTTGGAAAAGAAAGACGTTGGACAATCTCGTCACTGAGGTGCGCCAAAGGGCTAAACTTGCCCGCATCAAACGCACGTAAACCAAAATCAACAACCAGCACAATGGGCAAAAACAGCCAGCCAGTGAATAAGTACCCGATGACCAATACCAACACTAAAAAAGCGATGGTGCGAACTTTGTATTCGTTAATTTGGGCGATATGTTTGATTTCTGACATGGTAGTAATGCGTTTATTTGCCTCCCGCTGTGGCCGTTGATTTGGCCGCTTCCGTGGCAAGCAGTTGATTCACATCAGCGTTAAACTCTTTCACAAATTCTTCGTAGTAAGCGCCTGTGGCAGGGCCTGTATAGCCCGTGTGAATCTTGGTGACTTTGCCTGAACGATCAATGTAAATGGTGGTTGGGAAAGACAAAACCTCACTGAGTTCGGGCAGCACCGAAGAAGCGTATTTTTTGTCGGCTACGCCCGCAAAAAGTAGGTCATATTCGATACCAAACCTGTTTTTAAGGGCTTCTAAGCGTGTTTTGGCAAAGGCGGGGTCGTTTTTACGTTCGAAAGATAACCCAATGATTTCAACACCTCTCGCGCGGTTGGCTTTGTACCAAGGGGCCAAAAACTGAGCTTCGTCCACGCAGTTGGGGCACCAGCTTCCAAGTACCGTTACAATCACGGCTTTGCCTTGGTATTTAGGGTCTTTGAGCGACACCGTTTTTCCCGTAAACGCATCAGGAAAAGCGAAATGAAGGGTAGAAGCGCCTTCTTTGAGGGTGGTCAAGTGGTAGGCATCAGGAAGGGCAGCTTTTTCATTGCGCACGCCTTTAATGGTTTGATTACCTCTGAAACCAATAAATTCCCCGGTTAGCTCATTCTCCGAAACTTTCCCTCGGATTAGGGTAGGGTTAGAACCACTAAAAGCGGAAAGAAAAAACTCTTCCCCTTTCACCGTGCCTTCTAAATAGCGAAAATCGCCCGTGGTGGTCAGGAAAGTGCCCGTTAGTTTGCTTCCAACTTGGTCAAACACTCCCACTACCTGGCGGGCGTTGCCTTTATCATCGCCGATGGTCACGTCCCATTTTCCTTTTAAGCTAACATTGGCTACGGGAGTGACTTCAAAGAAACGGTGTTTTTTGCCAAATTCGGCTTTAAACGGAATGCCTGAATCAGTGACACTTCGTTTAAATACCCCCGAAAGCTGCGTTGGGGAGTCAATTTTGGCGGCTAAGACGGCGTCGTAAACTTCCACGGGAAAGAAAAGGGAATCTCCTTTTTGGGTAACTCCTTTCAGTTCAAACCGTTCGGTTCCGTTGAGTAGGTAGGCGGTTTGGCCTTTCAGTTCAAAATTAAAGGGAGCTTCTTGCCCCGCTGGAAAGGCAAAGGTGCCTCGCCAATGGCCTTGTTGGGGAGCGACTTGCGCTTGGGCTAGACTTGCACCAAAGAGGGCGGTAATCATTGTGAGCTTTTTCATACAATTCTGTTGGTTTAAAGTTGATAAGTGCTTGATTATTAGTTGTTAAAATGTTAGCTATCAAATCCCATTTCAGTGAGCGCAGCGCGGGCTTTGCTGTCAACGGAGCTTTTGTATTCGTGTTTTTTGTAGGAAATCGCCTTCTCAAAATAGGCTTTGGCTTGCTGGCGTTGTCCTTTTTCTTGGTAGTAATAACCAATCTGCAACGACGCACTCGGAGCGAAATACCAACTTTCTTTGGCCGATAATTGAATGGCTTTTTCAAACGAAGCCAAGGCTTTGTCACTTTGATGCGTACGTTGAAACACTTTTCCCGCTCGGAAAAAATACTCGGCGCGCTCTTTGGGCGTTTCTAGGTCTTTTTCAGTAAGTTGGGTCAGCAATTCTGCCGCTTTTTCGTAATAGCCACCGTCGGAAGCGTGTTTAATTTTGAGCAGGGTTTTGTTCGGAAGTTGGTGTGTTTTTGAATAGCTTTCGTAGAACTTCTCGGCGGCTTTGTCTGACTCAGCGTAAGCCACCCCCACCGACGGAATCCGAGCCAATGATTGTTGGGCTTTCGTCGAATCGCCCGTGAGCCAATGGCACAACGCTAGTTTGTAATAGGCTTCTTTGAGGTAAGATTTTCCTTTAAATTGGCGAATGTAAAGGGTATATAACCGACTCGCTTCGGCGTAGTCACCTTTGAGCAAATGGGCGTCGGCGCGGTAGAGTGTAAAAATAGAAAGTGCGGGATAGGAGGGGTCAGATGGTGCTTTTTTGAGCAGTTTCAACGCTTGCTCATTGCGGGTACTTTTGAGCGAAATAGCCGTTGCCAACCAGTAAAAACTTAGATTATCCGCTTGATTTTCAATTGTATTGAGCAGTTCGGTGTTTTCGCGTTCGTCAAACTTTAGAACAAATTCTTGAATAAAAAACGACGTAAGGATTGCTTCGTTTCCCCATTCTTTGTCTTTGGTAGCTCGGTGCAATTCAGAAACACCCTGAGCAATGTTTCCCTTTAAACCCAGTAGTTTGAGTACCCAACGGTGATTATCGGGAACGGAGCCAATGACAATATGCAGGCAGCCCAGCGATTTGTACGTTGGTAGAAATTGAGGAAACAGTTTTTGATTTTCTTCCAACAACTTTGCCGCTTGAATCACATTCCAAGCCGCTTTTACCTCATTGCCAAAACGAATGCGAACTACTGCCGACAATAGCTTGATTTCAGCCCGTAAAAACCGATTGTAAGGCGACTGTTCGTCGAGGTCTTCGATGGCGTCGAGGCGTTCATCTTCGTGGGTTAAGAAAGTATTATAAGCATCTTCGGTGTCGGTGTTGAGCAACTGAATTGTTTCGGCATAATGCTCCACGTAAACCCGAAACGGATTAGACGATTTTTCGGACGCGGCCAATTTTTTTGCACTTTCCAGCCGAAGTTTAAACACTTCTTGGTGAGCTTTCTGGAGGTTGGGCGTAAAGTCAAAGTCTGCGGCAAATGCCGAAGAAATGCTTGATAAACAGGATACTAGAAGTACGAAATAGGTTTTTATACTAAACATAACTCAGTTCTGAATGCTTCGGGTAACACATACGGTTGTAGCGATGCTTCGACTTGGACTTCCAACGTTGCGTTGAACATCGTTGCGGCAACCAATTGAGTCGCAAAACTCACGAGCAAAATGACTTGCTCTTGCGAGTAGAGTTGGGTAAGGGCTTCGTATAACTCATCGGGGATTTTACCGCCTTCGGTGGCTATTTTTGAGCCAAATAAAATCACAAGCAATTCGTCTTCTTCCACTTCTAGTAGGTCGGGATTTTCTCCTAATTCCAGTAAGTTTTTCCTAAAAAAAGCCGAGAAAACCGCGCTTTGAGCGGATTGAGCAATGAGGTAGCCAAACATCAAGGCAAGACGTTTGCCGAGCAGCTGGTGTACTTGCGTATATTGCTTATCGACAATGCTATGGATTTCGGAAGGGATAAGGACAGGAATGCTTTTTGACATCGGTTCGGTTAGTTTCGAGGTTCATAGATGTTGGCAGCTACCTTTTCCGTCAGTATTTTGGGGACGTATTTGGGTAGGTGCGCATTGAGGACGTTGAGAAAACCAGGGATGATTTCTGATTTTTTGGCGAACAAACCGTTAATGGCGATTTTGCCTACAGCTTCGGGCGTCATATTCACTTTGGACGCTGTTTTTTTTGTATGTTCGCCCATTCGTGCTCGGTTTACAAAAGCGGTATCGGTACTGCCTGGACTGAGGGTCGAAACGGAAAGACCTGTTTCTCTTAGCTCAAACCGAAGGCTACGCGTAAACGATAATACCGCCGCTTTGGAAGCTGCATACACCGCTAAGTAGGGGACAGATTGGTAGGCAGTCGTGCTGGCTACGTTGAGCAAATAGGTTTCTCCGTTGTTTTTTAGGATAGAAACAAAGAGATACGAAAGCCGAACGACTACTTTGAAATTGACATCAACCATGTTGAGTTGTTCTTCGATATTGAGGTCGGTAAATCGCCCCGTCAGTCCAAATCCTGCGTTGTTAATCGCCACTTTTAGCTTGTTTTTGAAAGGAGTTAGCCATTTTTCAATGTTGGCGACGGCTTCTGGTTCGGATAAATCCTGCACAAAGGTGTGAACACTAAGAGCAGGGTAGCGCCCGCGTAGTTCAGTTTGGGTATATTCGAGCACCTCTTGATCAAAATCGACCAAGAGGAGGTGGTACTGACGCTGCGCAAGTTCGTTGGCGATGGCCTTTCCGATGCCTTTGGCGGAGCCTGTTACGAGGGCATATTGGGGTATGTTCATAGAGAAATACGAATTACGAATGAGTGAATTACGATAAGCGATGGGGCTTATTTGACAACATATTTCGCAAGACGCTGGTAAAAAGGGGTTTTGCTGTGCTCATTTTTAGGCACGTATTTTCCTGTCACGATGGGTACATACATGACGCGACGGCGAGAGGATTCGCCCTCAAAAACACTCGCTTCTACCCGATGCCACAAGTCCCCGTCGTGAATGGTCAAATCACCTGCTTCAATATCGAGGCCTACTTCGTTGACATCGGGCTGGTGATCGATGAATTGTTTTTTGCGGAAAAGCGTCTGAAACACGCCTTGGGTGTGCGTACCCGGTAACACCTTGAGACCCCCGTTGCGGCTTAGGCAGTCATCAAGGTGAGTACCGATATTAAGCATTTTGTGAATTTTTTGACCCAAAAACAAGTCTCGTGGGCTATCGGTATGCCATCCCATGGAGGTAAACTTGCTGTGTTTGTCTCGAACGTAATGATTAAATACCAGCCCATCTTTTTCGTCTTCACCCACGCGGGCATCGCCGCCGATTAAAGCGGTAAGCGATTGGATACGAGGGTCTTGGATATATTCTCGTAGGATGGGGCTGAATTTGGACGCAAAGCAAATTCGCTGAACCAACGGGCTGCCATCAAGGTCTTTACCAAACTTGAGAGGCACTCCGTTGATTTTTTGTTCGCCATCGGCCAAAATTTGTTCTTCAATTCGCTTGAATTCGTTGAGAAACAACTGAACGGCGTCTTTGGCAATGAAATTTTTGAAGTGCAAAAAACCGTTTTGATTGAAAAACGTGATTTGTTCTTCCGTCAATTTTTCGTTGAATGTAAAGGTCTGAGTGTCTAATCTTTTCATAATTGTATCAGGTTTTTGAATAAATATTAATACTATTGATTTTGTAGATTAATTGATAAAAATAAAATGCTAGGCTTAAAAACAAACGTTAGTCAAACACCTCGTCTTTTACTTCGATTCGGAGTTGGTGGGTATTAAAAACGTGCGAATTGGGAGCGACACTTTTGGTTAAAAATACGCTGCCTCCAATGATGCTGTTTTTACCAATGACGGTTTTTCCGCCCAGAACGGTGGTTCGGGCGTAAATGATGACATTATCTTCTACCGTAGGGTGGCGTTTTACTTCGGCCAGCTCTTTGGCTACTTGCAATGCTCCTAGCGTAACTCCTTGATAAATAGAAACGTTATTGCCGATGATGGCGGTTGCGCCAATCACAATTCCTGTACTGTGGTCAATCATAAAAGGGACTCCAATTTTTGCAGCAGGGTGAATGTCGGTACCCGTATTACGGTGGGCATACTCGCTCAAAATCCGTGGCAAAACGGGTACTTTTAAGCGTGTTAATTGATGGGCAATACGGTAAACGGCAATGGCGTAAAAGCCAGGATATGAAACGATTACTTCGTGGATGCTCGTGGCGGCGGGGTCAAACTCATAGATTTTGGCGGCGTCGGCCCGTAAATGATGATATACCGTTTCTAATGATTGATAAAAGGCATTTACCGTACCTTCAATATCGGCTTCCGTAGGATCTAAGTAGCTCAATAAAATATTTTCAAGGTCGATTTGATTCTTCTTGAGGATGCCCACATAGGTTGCTTTTTTGTGCAAACGGTTGTTGGGAAAAAGAAACTCAAAAAGGTTAGTCAACCAATCAATCGAATCTTGGATTTTGGGCGTTGCTTCCCATTCGGCTTTGTGCGTATGGTGAAGTTTGTCGATAAATTCCTTTACGTCAGACATAATGAAAAGTTTCAATTCTGAAACCTTATAGGTTTTTCAAACCTATAAGGTTTGGTGGAGAATTTGGGGTTATTTTTTATGTTGCAAACGATAGAGCGTTTCTACCAATGTGTCGATGTCGGCACAAGTGTTGTAGAAAGCCAACGAAGGTCGAACGGTACTTTCCAAGCCAAAACGCCGCAAAATAGGCTGCGCACAATGATGCCCCGTACGAACCGCAATTCCTTCTTTATTAAGGGCTTGTCCTACTTCGTCGTTGGTGTACCCCTTCAAGGTAAACGACAAAACACTGGCTTTGTCGGGAGCGGTACCTACCAATCGAAGTCCTGGGACGTCTTTCAATAAATGGGTAGCGTAGTGCAATAATTGATGTTCGTACTGGTAAATGAGGTTCATCCCTAAGCCCGTAACATAGTCAATGGCAGCACCGAGTCCCACTGCGTCGGCGATGTTTCCCGTCCCAGCTTCAAAACGGGCAGGAGCTGGGTGGTAAACGGTACGCTCAAACGTCACGTCTTTGATCATGTTACCTCCACCTTGCCAAGGTTGAATCTGATTGAGTAATTCTTCCTTTCCGTAGACCACGCCAATGCCCGTTGGCCCAAAGACTTTATGACCCGAAAAGACAAAAAAGTCGGCGTTCAAGTAGCGGACGTCCACGCTCATGTGCGAAACGGACTGTGCCCCATCGACGAGAACTTTTGCTCCAATTTGATGAGCGAGTTCAACGATTTGTTTGGCAGGAGTAACCGTTCCTAAGGCGTTGGAAACCTGCGTAAAAGAAACCAGTTTGGTTCTCGAATTGAGCAACTTAACGTATTCTTCTAAGATTATTTGTCCGTCGTCATCCACGGGAATCACGCGCATACGTGCGCCTTTTTTCTGCGCCAATTGTTGCCAAGGCACGATGTTGGCGTGGTGCTCAAGGTGGCTGACAATGATTTCGTCACCTGCGTTAATAAATTGTTCTCCAAAACTTTTAGCCACCAAATTAATCGCTTCCGTTGCTCCCCGCACAAACACAATTTCGTTGGTCGAAGCTGCATTCAAAAACGCCCTGACTTTTTCGCGGGCGGCTTCGTAGGCATCGGTAGCGCGAGCAGCTAACTCGTGGGCAGCGCGGTGAATGTTTGAGTTTTCGTGTTCATAAAAATAACTCAAACGGTCGATGACCAACTTAGGTTTTTGGGTCGTAGCCGCGTTGTCTAACCAAATCAGCGGTTTTCCATTCACGGTTTCTTGAAGAATGGGGAAATCTTTTTTGATGAGCGCGGCGTCTAACGGGAATTTAGGCGCTGTTTGTAAGCTAGTGCTGGAGGGGGATGTTTGAGATACGGAAGGCAGTTGTGGTACGAAACCACCCTCTAACCCTTGCAAAGCGTTGCCCGAAAGAAAATAGTAAGGGCTGTCTTTTTGAGGGATTGAAGCAACGTGATTTGTGCCCGAAAGCGCTTCCAGTGCCTTTTGTAATTCGGATTCAAACGAAAAATGGGATTGGTAGGGCAACTGTTCTGGGGGTGTTTCCCTTCCCGAACCAATAGAGGAAGGGATAGCGTCACTTTTTAAGTTTTCGTCGGGAAAACTGGTTTGTGGATTCTCCAGATTAATGTTGTTGCCGTGCTGAATCGCTGAGGGCGATGCACCGCTTCCCGCTACGGAGTTAGGAATTCGCCCACCGTTTGAGCTAATGCTGGCAGGTTCAACCACGTGGGGTGATGCTGGTTCTGCACCAGCAGCGACAAAATCCGTTGGGTCGTGCAGGGTCGGTGAAATTCCAATTCCCCCTAGGGCAGGCGGCGCGGGTGCGCCGTCTGCAAAATAGAAAGGAACCTCATTGGGAGCTCCTGCGTGAACAGGTGCAAGGGCATGAATCGCCTGTTTGGCAAACCCTTGCGCAATCGGATGCTCGCCTGGCAAAGCAGCAAAGAACTGATTTGCCAGTGCTTCCAACGCTGCTACGTCGGGCAGTCCTGTCGAGGTATTAATACTTGTACTCATGGTAGTTGCCGATTTCAACGTCTTCCAAAACTGCAATGGCATCGTCCACCAATACTGCTAACGAGCAGTAAAGTGAAACAAGGTAAGAGGCGATGGCCTTGTCGTTGATGCCCATAAAACGAACCGAAAGTCCAGGGGTTTGCTCGCCTTGCAAGCCAGGTTGGATCAGCCCTACTACTCCCTGACGGCTTTCGCCCGTGCGAAGCAAAATGATTTTGGTTTTATTGTTTTGGATAGGAAGCTTGTCCGAAGGAATCAACGGAATGCCCCGCCAAGTGATAAATTGTGAACCAAAAAGGGAAATCGTTGGCGGTGGTACGCCACGGCGGGTACACTCACGTCCAAAAGCAGCAATGGCCAACGGATGAAGCAAAAAGAACCCAGGTTCTTTCCAAACTTTGGCAATTAGCTCGTCCAAATCGTCGGGAGTTGGAGCCCCGAGGCGGGTTTTTATTACTTGTGACGGAACGACGCTGTGCAGCAAACCGTATTCTTTATTATTAATGAGTTCGCTTTCTTGGCGCTCTTTGATGGTTTCAATCGCCAATCGCAACTGCTCCGAAATCTGATTGTAAGGCTTGCTGTACAAATCAGAAACGCGGGTGTGAACATCGACAATGGTTTGTACGGCCGACAAGTTATACTCCCGAGGGTTATCAATGTAATCGACAAACGTTTGTGGAAGTACACGTTCGTCACGTGCCGAACAGTCGACTTCTACGCTGTTGGCGTTTTTGACTTTGTTGAGACGATAAACGCCTGATTCTACAGGAACCCAGTTCAAAAGGCGGGTCAACCAGCGAGGGGTGATGGTCACCATTTGCGGCACGGTACGGGTCGCAATCGCCAGTTGCCTAGCGGCTACGTCGCCTAATGCCGTTTGTTTGTTTTTGTTGGATGTGTCTGACATAAGATGGATTTATTTTAATGCGATTTTTACGGCCCGTTCAATTTCTTTTTCTGATACAGCATATTCAAAGTCTTTGTCAACGTAGTCATAGACGATGTATCGGTTTCGGCTTATGACAAACGTGGCAGGGAAGGGTACATCTTCCGAAATCCCCGCAATGCGGTCCCAAACGGGTTCAAATTCGGAATAGACGCCCAGTGCTTCACTGATTTTATTGTTTAAATCTTGGACTATGTTAAACTCAATGCCGTAATCTTGCACCGTATGAACAATGTGTTTGAATTGCTCAGTACTGATAACGAGCATATTAGCTCCTAGTTTTGAGATGGCATCAAATGCTTTGTTGAGGCGGTCGAGGTGAGTTGCGCCGTATTTTTCCCAAGCAGGACTGTATGTACTTAATACCAAAGGGCCTTCGTTTAGCAAATCGTGCAGATAGAAAAAACTGTTTGATTCCAAATAGACGGGCAGGTTTTGCCACACCCCTACCTCCGCATTGACCCGAATGTTGGGGAGAAGTCCGCGATTTTTTACGGGCTGTACTTTTTGATAAGAAGTTGGTAATGACGAGATAAAATAATCTTCTCCAATGTTTTTTATGATGGCTCTCATGTTGTATTAAGAATTTGGGAGGTAAATGTTTCCGTAGAGTAAACGTAGGTACTGGCGTTCGATACTTCGGAGGTAAAACAAGGCGGCTATTAATAATCCTGCTGAAAGCACAAAGGTGCTTAGGGTGGGGTAGTAGTAATAAACAATCCCCATGAGACTTCCTACGCGCAAAAACTCAAGGTAGAATACCCACCTGCGTTGTTCTAAAATGGCTCCACTGTTAATCAATGTAAATAAGATAAAAGCCGTAATTGCTAATTGAACGGGGAGGGGAACGTAGGCTTCCAGTAACAAGAACCAAAAGAGCAAAAAAAGTGTAAACGCCATTTGACCAAGTACATAGCCTCTAAAACGATGGCTGGGTGCTTGCACTTTTCGGTTGGCGAGAAAAATTTGCTCAGCTTTTGTTCGCATCCGCTCGTCAAACTCAGCAGGTTTCCCAAAAATGACTTTAAGCTTCGCCCACAGCCCCTTCTGTGCGCTGATGGCAATCCCTAATTCGACAAAAAAATGGAAGTGTTGCCACAAAAAGCTGTGACTACCGAGAGGCTTGGTCAGGCCATAAAACGGAGGTTCTGTCTCCTTGGCAAACGTCCCAAAAAGCTTATCCCAAATGATAAACATATCACCGTAGTTTTTGTCGAGGTATTGTTCATTGGCGGCGTGGTGTACACGGTGGTGCGATGGAGTTACGAGAATGTATTCTAGCACCCCTAACTTACCAATTAGTTGAGTATGAGTAAAAAAAGGATAAATGCCGTGAATCATAAGTACAACCGTAATCATTTCGGCGGGGAAGCCAATGATGGGGATAATTGTCCAGAAAAAGGTTCTCGCTACTGCCTGAATGATGGTAATTCGGGTTCCCGTGGTTAAGTTGAAGTCTTCGCTTTGGTGATGTACTACGTGGGCTGCCCAAAAAATATTGATTTCATGCCCAAACCGATGGTACCAATACCACAGTAAGTCCGTAAATAGTAATAAAATAATCCAATGAAGGATAGTAGGTTGTATATCAAGTAGTGCAAAATGCCGATGAAGGTAGTCGTACACAAAATAGAAACTACCTGCGGTAAAAAGGTCGATTAAACGTTCGGCAATCCCTACATTGAGATTGGCAATGGTGTCGTTGAAGCGAAAAAAGTCTTTTCTTGTTTTTCTAGCTATAAAGTATTCTAAAGCAATAAAAAATAAGAAAAGTGGAACCGCAAAGGCGAAAATGTTGATGTTCATAGCTTGGGCATTAAAACAAAGTCAATATGTTTCTCAGACTGAGTAATACGATAACAATCCCTACAATCACCATCAAGATTTTGGGGTTTACTTTTCCGCACACAAACGCTGCAAATGGGGATGCGATGACACCACCTAGCAACAACCCAATGATGACACGCCAGTTATCAATTCCAATCATTAAGGTAAACATCCCTGCCCCCGCAGCTGCAATAAAAAATTCAGCGGTGTTTACTGAGCCAATGGTGTACCGTGGGTCTCTTCCACTTCCAATGAGGGTAGAAGTGACGACAGGGCCCCAGCCGCCTCCCCCAACGGCGTCGATAAATCCGCCCAAAAGGGCTAACGGACCAACATATTTTGTTTTTGCTTTTGCTTTCTTTTTTCCTAAGGCTTTGCGAATCACCACAATGCCCATAATGAGTAGGTAGATAGAAATGTAAGGTTTAATCAAGTTCCCATCGAAAGAGCTCAAAAGGTAGGCACCCGTAACCGCTCCAATGATACCTGGGATGAGCAATAGTTTGAAAAGCTTCTTATTGACGTTGCCAAACTTCCAATGTGATAAGCCCGAGGCACCGCTGGTAAATACTTCCGCAATGTGAACACTGGCGCTGGCCGCCGCAGGAGGAACGCCCAAACTCAATAGCAGAGACGTCGAGCTTATTCCGTAGGCCATTCCCAATGCCCCGTCGATGGTTTGGGCTAAAAATCCTGCTCCAATGAAGAGGAGGGTTTCGGAAGTAAACAAATCTTTGACGTTGAACTGAAGGTTTGTTCCCCAAAACTGCCATACTCCCAACGCAACACCTGCGAGTAAAATAAAAGCAAAAAGCCCGAAAAGAAGGTAATCACCCCCGAATACTCTTTTTTGGATGGATGTCTGAGCCATGATTGATTGGTAGTTAGGAATTGATTGGTAGGGTTGTTGCGGCAACCCTACCAATCGACTGCTTTACAAGGTATATCTCAAGGTAATTCCGTAGGTTTTGGGGTCTCCGATGATACCCGCGTATTGGCCGTAACTTCCTGGAGCCGCTAGCAATTGCTCATAGTAGTTTTTATTGCCCAAGTTGCGTCCCCAAAAGAAGATGGAAATTCCGTTGGAAGCTCTGAAACCTACACGGCCAT
>Ga0209570_1000216_pt1 | contig 103245 bp, 97 predicted proteins | sample EBPBio172007_DNA_FD_185861 | JGI IMG/M metagenome (GOLD analysis project Ga0209570, IMG submission 185861) | Wastewater treatment Type I Accumulibacter community from EBPR Bioreactor in Madison, WI, USA - Reactor 1_9/17/2007_ DNA (SPAdes)... | ecosystem: Engineered > Bioreactor > EBPR >... | reverse complement strand
TCAGAGAGATAGCTTCTGGGCAGCCAGTGGTCTTTTGAGTATGTTCAAATTTTCATTATCTCTAATGGAACGCATACCAAGTATTACTCTAATACCACTCGTTCCAGTCATGTGAAAGAAAATGCTGAAGGTGAACGTAAAAGTAGTAAAAAGACCAGCAACAGCTTTGAGTTCACATCTTATTGGGCGGACGGAACCAATAAGCCCATTGCTGATCTCGTTGACTTTACAAGAACATTTTTGGCTAAGCATACGCTTCTTAATGTGCTGACAAAATACTGCGTCTTCACTTCTGAAGATTTGCTCTTGGTCATGAGACCTTATCAGATTGCGGCAACAGAGCGCATTCTTTCACGAATCGAAATATCAAGCAATTATAAGAAGACAGGCACAATTGATGCTGGTGGATATATTTGGCATACCACTGGAAGTGGTAAGACCTTGACTTCCTTCAAGACAGCTCAAATAGCTTCTGCACTTCCCTATATTGATAAGGTTCTGTTTGTTGTTGACCGTAAAGACCTTGATTATCAAACTATGAAGGAATACGACCGTTTCCAGAAAGGGGCTGCCAACAGCAATGCATCGACTAGAATACTACAAAAGCAATTGGAAGATAATACTTCACACATCATTATAACGACCATTCAAAAGCTTGATGTATTCGTTTCAAAGAATAAGGCTCATGAGGTTTTAAAGAAACATGTTGTCCTCATTTTTGACGAATGCCATCGTTCACAGTTTGGTGATATGCACAGTAAAATAGTCAAAACCTTTAAGAATTATCACATATTCGGGTTTACTGGCACGCCGATCTTTGCTATCAATGCAGGAAGTGGTGGTAATCCTCTGATGAGAACCACTCCACAAGTGTTCGGTGGCGAGCCAGATCAAAACGGGAAACGAGTTCTTCCCCTTCATACGTACACAATTGTGAATGCAATTAACGATGGTAACGTACTACCTTTTCGTATTGATTTCATCAACACAGTGAAGATGAAAAATAATATTAAGGATAAAGATGTATCCTCCATTGACAAAGAAAAAGCGATGGCTGACCCTAACCGCATTCGAGAAGTTGTCAGCTATATTCTCGAGCATTTTGACCAAAAAACAAAACGCAGCACCTTCTATTCCCTTCAAGGGCAGCGAGTATCAGGTTTTAACTCTATTTTGGCGGTCAGTTCGATTCCTGTTGCTAAGATGTATTATACCGAGCTAAAGAAGCAATTGATTGAACGTGGACGAAAGCTTAATATTGCAACTATTTTCAGCTACAATGCAAATGAAGCTGACCCTGAGGATGTATTCCCAGACGAAGGATTTGATACTGAGAGCATGGATCAAACTTCTAGAGATTTTTTAGAATCTGCTATTGCTGATTACAATACTGATTTTAATGTCAATTTTGATACTTCCTCAGATAAATTCCAGAACTACTACAAAGATTTGTCCATGCGTATGAAAAAACGTGAAGTTGATCTGCTCGTTGTAGTCAATATGTTCTTAACTGGTTTCGATGCTACGACTCTCAATACGATATGGGTTGACAAAAACCTAAAGCAGCATGGGTTGATTCAAGCCTTTTCACGTACCAACCGGATTTTAAATTCTGTCAAAACTTACGGCAATATAGTTTGCTTCCGAGATTTGCAGAAAGAGACAGATGAAGCTATTGCACTATTTGGAGATAATGAAGCAGGCAGTATTGTTCTATTGAAAAACTACGAAGCTTACTATAACGGATTTGATGAGAACGGCAAACACCAACCAGGTTATGCCGAGCTAATTGAAGAGATAAACGAAAAATTCCCACTGGGCCAAACTATCATCGGTGAGCAAAACCAAAAGGATTTTATCAAACTTTTCGGTACTATCCTTCGGTTGAAGAATATTTTGACTGCCTTCGATAACTTTCAAGGAAATGAAATCCTATCCAATCGAGATTTTCAGGACTACCAAAGTGTTTATATTGATCTGTATCAGGAGTTCACTAAAGATAAGACCTCAGACAAGGAAAAGATTAATGACGATATTGTTTTTGAAATTGAGCTTATACGGCAAACTGAAATCAATATAGACTACATCCTAATGCTTGTCGCTAAATATCATGCATCCAACTGTGAAGATAAAAGTATTTTGGTTTCAATCGACAAAGCAGTTAACTCAAGTATTCAACTTCGTAGTAAAAAGGAACTTATCGAGAATTTTATAAATACAGTCAATGGTTCTACTAAGGTGGACGAGGATTGGCGTAAGTTTGTCCATGAACAAAAGGAAACTGATCTTGAAGCACTCATCAGCGATGAAAAGCTTAAAGCAGATGAAACAAAACGTTTCATTGATAACTCCTTCCGAGATGGTTTGCTAAAGACAACTGGAACAGATATCGATAAGATCATGCCACCAGTTTCACGATTTGGTAGCGGCAATAGAGCTGCCAAGAAGCAAGGGGTAATTGAGAAACTGATGCAGTTCTTTGAAAAATATTTTGGATTGGTGTAAAGGGGAATCACTTATGAAGTTAAACGGAATGTTATCAAAAATTATGGACAACTATTTATGCTTGCGTGGTGTAGCAAGCATAAAAGCTTTAGCTAAAATATCAGAAATCAATCCTGATATACAGCGAAGTTTGTTAGAAGAACACAAAGATGAAATGAAAGATTTTTTAGAGAAAGGTGAATATGCCTATTTCCCGGAAGTTGTTTTATCAATGAATATTGGGCTATCTAATGACGTGCAGGATTTCGAAAATCTTGCTGATGCTGTTGATTCAGCTGACAAAGGCTTCAATTCAAAGGTTGGGAAAGTTAAAATCAACTTTAAATCTGACGAAAGTAAACTGATTGATGAACGAAAGCAATTAAAAGTTGCTCAGCTAGCATTTGAAGAAGATGATATCAAGTTAAGCAGAATAGACGGAAATCATCGTTTAAGTGCCGCTGATTACTTGGCTAATGATATATTAATACCATTTTGTCTGATCATATTCCCAAATGATGAAGAGGCAAAAAATAACTCTCGGGCAATTTTTCATAATATAAATTCAAAACAGATCCCGCTAAAATTAGAGCAAAATTTAAAAATAATTATTGAGAGTGCAGATGTTTTTACTGATAGTATTCTTGAAAAGAGTCAACCATTTGGGCTACACTACAAGTTCACTCGTAAATTGTTGTGTGAGGACAATAAAATTGATTTTGCATGCTTCCCAAATATTAAAAAATTTGTATATGACAACAAGTATTCGTTTTTCACTGATATGTTCAGACATTTACTCAGGGAGAATCTGATTAGTGATACTACAGCTGTTGATGATGTTAAAAGAACTCTTGTTAAAGTAGAGAATGCAATAGATCAAGCCAGCATCGTTACTTCTTACAATAATAGTTCAATCGTTGGAGCTTTAGCTTACTATATGCTTACCAACATCGACAAATATAACCGTTTCATCAATTGGGTAGCAAGAAATCATATTGCGGATGCTAAGAATGTTGGTATAGATGAAATCATAAGCATTTTTGATAAAGTCTATGATAATATCCCCAAAAAGGCTTTTTTGGCAAGATGGTATCCTGCATCAACAAATGAGAATCATGAGAAAGCGTTACAAAGACGCACTGCAATCGGAAGAGTTGTTGAAAGTTTGAATCTTGAATTAATTGATTTAGGCACTCAAGATGGTGCTACTTATGATATTCGCACCGCAATGTACGATGAGATAAGTGCTTCTGATATATTTATTGCAGATTTAACAGGTTGCCGGCACAATGTTATGGTTGAAGTCGGTTATGCCCTTAATTCTAGTAAGTCCAGGCTGGACAAGTTAAATCCTGATAAATGGCGTATGCTATTCTATTTTGCACCTACTAATGAACATCCAATTCCACCGTTTGACTTGAATGGATTTCGATACGAACAGATAAATGATTCATCGGAAATTGAATCTAAAATTAAACCACTTATAGAAAGTATTCTAAGTGAGATGATTTAAATAATCAAAAACTGGTAGAATAACACCTAATAAAAAACCGCCTTGAACCTTGATTCAAAGCGGTTTTTGCCGTATTCAGTTTACCTTTGACCCTCGGTTCACAAGTTGTCTTTATGATTCCTTGTATTTAAATTAGATTGTCTTTTTTGTTTTAGATAACACCAGATACATTGTAGTGTGAAACCTGTCAAATGGTCATTTATACTTATGGCTTTACCTTATCTTTATTCAAATCCTTGTTCGTGGCGTTTTCATTTGCATTGTCGCTTGGACCTTTATTTTCATTAGTGGTCACAGTTTCTGTACTGGCTTCGGTACTGACATCAACCGTTGATTCTGTTGTTTTTGTTGCGTCCGTCATCTCCGTTGACACGTCAGTTTCAACAGGTGGCTCGGTCGGTTTTACATTCGGCTTTCCATTACTACCGTTACCGCCATTGCCGTTGTTGCCATTATTGCTGTTATTGCTGTTATTGCTGTTATTACCATTATTATTTGATGGATGCGGTACGCCATTGCCATTATTGGTCTTTTCTTCAGTGGCTGGCGCTTTTGATGGTTTCTCTGGTTTTGAGGTGGTGACTTCAGTGGTCTCCTCTGCAACAGTACCGTCAGCCGTCGGTGGAGAGGTTTCGACCTCCTCTTCAGGCTGATTCTGTTTGTTTGGTTTGATCGGATGCGGCATCAGTTTCTTTGCCTGTCCATGATTGACCTCTATATAGGGCTCGACAGGTGCAATCCGCTTTTCAAGCTCATAAGTCCCGATGGAAATTACCTGTGATAGGGATTGTTCAATCGCCGTGTGGTCTGATGAGATTGCACTTATAATGAGCTTACCTTCTGTAAACGACTGATAATCCAATTGATCGAGAATACTTTCAACCATCTGGTTAACGGGTTCGATGTCCTTTTTCTTCGAATCGATTAATGCTGCTGCCACTAATATATGGTTGTCTCCGTCGTGAATGTAACCATTATCAGAAACCTCCTCCAGTATGCGCTGGAGAACGGCTGTTGCTGTCTGTCCTTTCTTCCACTCTACTTCTGTGAGCAGCTGCCTAGCCTCGTCATTTTTCCCTTCCACATCAAGGACATTATAGGCGGCATCCACCACCATTTGGAAGCTGGGATTGATATCCACAGATAACACCGCATAAGCCACTGGCGATAGCGCTTTAAATAACATGAAAACTAAAACGACACTGGATACAAGCGCCATGCGAGCAAACGTAAATGCGGTGCGCTTTGAAAAAAACGCACGTTTTGAAAACAGTGTGTGCTTGCTTATGCTGAGTTCCTCTGCCTTATAAACATCCGCCTCGGTTATGTAAATGTGATCCCCTACGCTGATTCCCGGTTTTAAGACGATTCTAATAAAGGTTCCTTCACTTGAAAGCACCACGGCATAATCGGATTTAACTTCCATCACCTTAACGTTTTTGATGTTCATGGCTATCCCCTTTTATCGAGTCCAAAATAAACTGCTGCATGCGCGTCAAATCTTCACTGAATACCAATATCACCGTCAAAATATAATCCTTATGTGAGTAGACGAACCGTCTCGTGGTTTCTCCGGCCTTGACCACTTCCACCACAGGCAACTTCAAAATCTCGTGCATCCTTTTGACGATCCACTCGATTTTTGATGCTTTGATGCCTACGGTAATCGCCTTTTCACGCGTATCTTGATGAGTCGGGCTAACCTCTACCAAATCGTCAAAGCTGAGACCAAACTTCGACAGCTTCGACGACAGATCGGCAATCTCAATCCTAAGGTCATCATCGCGCTCAGGTGCAGGAATCGTTTCTTCTAACGGCTCGTGTCCATAGTGCTTCTTTTGCTGACGGTAAAAATCGATTAATTTATTTTTAATGACCGTCGTTGCGTAGGTCTCAAACTTACTGACGCCCTCGCTGTACGTGTCGATGGCACCATTGAATGCCTCGAGCGCAACGCTAAAAGACTCATCGTTCTCCACGACCACATATCGACCTGTCACTGAGGATACCGTATAGATTATAAATGGAAAGTGCGCCTTAATAAACAACTCGCGCGCTTCACGACTTGTTTGCGCCTGCTGAATCGTAATATTGTCCATGGAAAAGTCCTCCAGCCTAATTATACCACTCTCCCCTTAGTCATAATAGGTCAAGTTCATTACAAAATAACCCCACTCAAACGAGCGGGGTTATCGGGCTGTGTCTTTAATTTTCAGCTCACTAAATCTCAAATGTTTCCTTCGCGGTGCCAATAAACCCGAGCACCATGGCAAAGAATTCATGTGGTTTCTCATACATGGACGCATGACCACACTCTGGAATCACCATGAATCGTGCATTTGATATGGCCGCTGCAATTCGCTTTTGACAGCGTAGCGGTGTTATTTGATCTTGGTCTGCACCGATGACCAGCGTAGGGACTTTTATCCGGGAAAGACGATGCCGCTCGTCGTGATTCTCAGCGCTGATGACGAGGCGTATAAACGCTTCATACCACTCAGGCTTAAAAAGCTCTGAAAACATCTTCTCTCTGGCTGAAAGCCATTCAAGCTGTCTTTCATAAAATCCACCGGAGTAAATCGGCGGAATGGTCGCTTTAAAGAATACACGGCCATCATATGATTTCGCCGCATTGATCCACGCATCACCGACCGCTTTAAGCTGCGGGTCCGTATAATCGGTGGTGTTGGCCAATATTAGTGCGTCGACAGCCTCTGGCGCTTCCACTGCCACCTTCATGGCAATTTCACCCCCGTAGGATATACCTAGGAGAACCATTTTGCCTGACGAACATCGTACGTGATCAATCAAAGCTTTTACGAGGCCCACTTGAAGGGTCTGGTCATAAGGGACATGCGTTTTCGATGACTTTCCTTGATCGAAAAAATCCACCAAAACGACCCGCACATGCTCCTTAAGGAGTTTGATGAACGGCTGCCAGCTGGCCGCACTCATCATGATGCCGTTAAGGATGATGAGCGTCTTTTTAGCCTCTCCATGGACTTCGTAATATACCTGATGACCCTCATGAGAAAAAAAAGCCATTTTATTGCTCCTTAATAATCATTACGACAGCTTCCAGTTGGTCCACCATCGGATTATGTCCTGCATTCTCGATGATTCTAAGACTTGCATTAGCTGAAAGCGCTTCATAGATACCCGTTGCCATGGACATCGGCACGACGATGTCCTTATCACCCTGTAGGATGACAGTAGGGCATTTGATTTTACCGATATCCCCAGAGCCCATACAGTAGCCGTTATGCTGGTTTGAAATATTAAAGCGCGTCAAGGAATAATCGATGTCCACCAAATTTCTTTGAAGCAGCATCTCGTCGATATAGCGCGCATAATCGTCAGCATTTGGTCGTTTTCCAGCAGTATAGATGGCTGCATCCCATAACGCTTTATAAAACGCCCCATTTTTAGAAGCGATTGCATCGAGGACCGGTGCGACCTGGATTGGATCGGCTGCGATCTCTTCCTTCGTCATCAGCAGCTCCGTTAAGATGGCTTGACCTGTGGCATCCTTTTTAAACATGGGATATCCCGTAATGCCCACGCTTTCCATGAGAATCAACCGCTTGATCAGCTCTGGATTATCCGCCGCTAAATGCATGGCGATCCCACCACCTGTTGACCAGCCTAAAACCTCTATGTCTTTTAATCTTAGTTTATCGATGAAAATTTCTAGATCTTCACTCAGTGTCTTTAAACTGTCAAAGGCTTCATGATAGGAAGAATGCCCAAAACCTCTTAAATCCACCGCATAGATTTTAAACGCGTCTGAGAGCGCGTCCATCAAGTGGTCGAAATGCGCCGAAGAGGACATGTTGCCGTGGATGAGCAGCAATGTCCGCTCTCCTTCGCCACCTTCCCTGTACGCCAGCACTTCATTACCAATCTGTATTTTTTTAAATTCAAATTCGTTCATCATTTTGCCACCCTTATCTAATAAACAATGACACCTATTCACTAAAAATGAATCCCACTCCATTATACATGGAAAATGGGCGGGATTCATCTGCGATCGCAGTCAGTTATTATGCAATTATTTTCCGATAATTGATTCTATCGTTTGAAGCTCTTTTACTGGAACCCATTCACCATCTTTATTGTCTGGATTGATTTTAGAAAGGTTCATTTCTTGAGTACCTGCTCTTAAGCCACCACCAAAGTTGATTTCACCACCGAATGGGTTTTGGATCGGAGCCGATTCAAGGGCATCCATATAATTATCCCAAGTAATGACGCCATCCACACGCTTGAGGCCTTCTACGAAGAAGTGTGCAGCAATCCAGCCAGTCATGGCATAAACGTTTGTTTCATAGCCAACAGTGAATTTTGCGAACTCTTCTAAAGCTTTTGCTCTATCGCCTTCGAATGATACCCAGCCGCTGCCGTATACATCAAATTTACCAGCGATTTCGTTTACCACGCCTTGAGCGATGACTGGTGAAACGTTAACGTAAGTTGTAATCACGTCTTTATCCACGTTTTGTGCCGCTAATTCTTTTACGACTGTTGGGAAAGTCGCTTGAATAGCAGCGCCTACGATAAAGTCAACATTCGCTTCTTTAATCGCTGTAACGGCTGATGAAACGTCAGTTGCACCTGCAGCCACTTGTTGCTCCACGAGCTCGACACCGAGTTCAGTTGCCATTTGTTGCGCGCCCCATAAGAGGTCTTTTCCAGCATCGTCGTTAGTATAGATGATGCCGACTTTTTTAGCGCCGAAGTCGCCCACTGCACGCGCGATCATGATTTTACCTTCAGTTTTGTAGATTGGTTGAACTGGGAAAATATTTCTGCCTTCGTCAGTAGCATTGTCGTTATAAAGTTGGCCGATACCTGTGGCAAAGTAAACCGCTGGGATGCCATAGCTCTTAATGTCTTCGATCGTTGCCGCTACGACAGGTGTACCAAAATGTCCGACGATCGCGAATACTTTTTCATCTTCTACGAAGCTTGAAAGTGCCGCTTTACCTTTTACAGGATCGAACTCGTCATCCACGTGTTTGAAAACGAGTTGTCTGCCTTGAATGCCACCTTCATCATTGATCTTCTTAAAGTAAGCTTCAATACCTGCGTTAAATGGAACGCCTACTGGCGCGAACGCACCTGATGTCGCTGCGCTGTTAGCGACGATAATTTCAGTATCCGTGATGCCTTGTGCCCACTCTAACTCTTCTACTGCAGCGGTTGTTTCTTCCCCTGCTGCTGCAGCAGTCGTTGCTTCTGTTTCAGTCTCCTGCTTTGCACATCCTGCAAACGAAAACACCATCATGAAGACCAATAAAAGCGATAAAAACTTTTTCATTTGAAATTCCTCCTCTTAAGTCTTGGCTGTTAATATATCAATTGAAGCGTGGCTTCAAATGAATACCTCAAATTCAATAATTCCCATTAATGCGATCCCAAATAGGCCTCGATGAGCGCGGGATCATTTCTAAGTTCCTCTGCTGGTCCTTGTTTTTTTATTTTTCCTAGCTCAAGCAAATACGCATAATCTGCAATTTTTAGTGTCTGCGCCGCATTTTGCTCCACGATGACCACTGTTGTGCCCTCGTTCTTTATTTCTTTAACGATTCTCATGATGTCCTGGACGATGAGGGGTGCCAACCCCAGCGAGGGCTCGTCCAAAAGTAGGATCTTAGGGCTGCTCATGAGTGCACGTGCGATGGCCAACATCTGTTGTTCGCCGCCTGATAACGTAGAAGCCACCTGGTTCTTGCGCTCTTTTAATACAGGAAAGTATCGGTACACCCGTTCAAAGTTTTCTGAAATGGCTTTTTTATCTTTCAACGTAAACGCGCCGATTTTTAGATTTTCTTCGACGGTAAAATCTCTAAAGACTGCGCGACCTTCAGGCGACTGCGCAACGCCTGCATAAGCGATTTTTTCCGCTTCAAGTCCTACGAGTTCCTTTCCATGTAGCTTAATCGACCCTCCAGTTGCCTCTACGAGCCCCGAGATGGTTCTCAGCGTCGATGTTTTACCAGCGCCATTGGCACCTAATAGGGCGACGATTTCTCCCTCTCTTACATCCAGGTCAATGCCTTTTAGTGCTTCTACCGCGCCATAACGCACCACTAAACCTGACACCGTCAAAGCCTTGGTTTCATTTCTATGCATTGGCTTCCACCTCGATTCCTAGATAAGCGATTTGAACATCTTTGTTTTCCTTTATTTCTTTTGGTGTGCCAACCGCTAAGAACTTACCAAAGGAGATGGCGCAAATCCTGTCGCACACATCCATGACGAGTCGCATGTCATGCTCAACCAAAAGGATGGAGCATCCAAGCTCATCACGAAGCTTTCGTATCAGCTTAGCCAGTTCGATGGTTTCGCTGTCATTTAAACCTGCTGCTGGCTCATCAAGAATAATGAGTCGCGGGTTTGACATAAGTGCTCTGGCAAACTCCACTTTCTTTAAAACACCATATGGCTGTCCACCTGCCGGAAGCAGGGCACGGTCTTCGATTCCTAAGACACCTAGAATTCTAAGCGCCTCCTTTCGAAGGGCTTTTTCTTCGCGTCTTGCTCTAGGAAGCCTAAAGGCTTGATCGATGATCGTCGATTTAAAATCCACATGTGCACCGATCAGGACGTTATCGATAACGGATAACTCCCTAATCAGCTCGACGTTTTGAAAGGTTCTGACGAGTCCAAGCTTGATGATTTCGTGGACCTTCTTTTTCTGTAGATCGTGAACCTGTTCATCTCTGCCCTTAAAGAGCAAAGTCCCTGAATTAGGCTTATAAAACTGCGTAATACAGTTGAATGCGGTGGTCTTTCCTGCACCATTGGGACCAATTAAACCGAACACTTCGTTTTCCTTAATATCAAAGGAGAGGTTATCCACTGCCTTTAGTCCCCCGAATGCGATGGAAAGGGCATCCACCTTCAGTACCAAGCCATTTAAATTCTCCATGACTATTTGCCCTCCCCTTTACTGAGTTTGTTGAACAGCCTTTTAATATCCGCAAACATGTTAATGAGTCCATTTGGATAAAAAATGATGACGAGTATGATGAGAACGCCGTTTAAGACGTAGGACATTTCGCTGAAGAACGGTATTTGTTTAAGGAACAGATCGGGCACTGCGAACACGATAAACGCGCCTAAAAGCGTGCCGTAGATGGACCTGAGACCGCCTATGACGATCATGGCCAGGAAGTCTAAGGAGAGCTTGAGCGTCCAGATGGACGGATAAGAATATTTGATAAAGTGAACGTATAAAACACCTGCGATGCTGGCATACATCGTCGCCAGTGCAAACGCGATGAGACGATGGTTCAGAAGGTTGACGCCCATGGCTTGTGAAGCCGCTTCGCTACCTCTCATGGCGTTCAGCGCTCGGCCTAATCGGCCATTCATCATGTTATAGGTGATCAGCATGACGATAATCAGTACCGCTACGACGAAGTAATACATCCCCGCGCGGTCAAGTTCATAAGTGCCTAATAACGTCGGATAACTCGCGGTCTTACCACTGAAGCCACCTGTGAAAAAGTCGAACTCTTCAAATGTTTTTCGTAGGATTTCTGAAACGGCAAGTGTGGCGATGGCGAGGTAGATGCCCTCGATTTTTAGCGAGACCAGCCCCACCAAAATCCCTACGATGGTGGGAATTACAACCGCGAGGATCAAACTGAGTTCAAAGGAGAGTCCTAAATCCACAGTGAAATACGCTGAAAGGTAAGCGGCCAGTCCCATAAAACCGGCGGTGCCTAAAGAGACCAGCCCTGAAAATCCGAGAAGGATATTAAGGCCTAAAGCAGCGATGGCCAGTATGAACGTACCACCTAACGTGGTGACATAGCTTACCTTAAAGAGCCCCATTTCTGCAAGTTTCGGGACGATCATTAATAATAAGCCCAGGAATATGAAGTGCAAGTGTGGATTTTTTATGAGTTTTTTCATGAGGTCACCTATACCTTCTTAACGATTTTCTTACCGAACAAACCGTGTGGTCTGAACACTAAGAATAGCAATATCAGAATATACAGAATCTGGCCTCCCCAGACGGAACTGCCATAGAATAAAAGCAGGTTTCGCCCAACACCGATGATATATGCTCCGACGACTGGACCATAAAAGGTTTGAAATCCGCCTAGCACGACAGCGATCAGTGCATTGAGCTGAACGTCATCTAGGATATGAAGGGTTACTGAGGTCATGGGCGCTGTCATGATGCCTGAGATGACACCCAGTGCGCCTGCCACTGCCCATGCGCCCATGGTAACGGTTTTCGTCGGAACACCCATGAGCTTTGCAGTATATTCATTTGATGCCGTGGAACGCACAGCTAATCCGATTTTGGTCTTTTGAAGGATAAAGAAGAGCCCACCCATTACCAACAAGCCGAAGAAGATATTGAATAAGCCGTTATAAGAAATATCCGCACCTAAAACAGAAAGGTTGCCTGTCTCGATCATCTTTGGAAGCCTTAGTGGATCCACACCAAACAGGATCGGTGCGATTCCCAGAACGATCATCATCATTCCCAGCGTAATGATTTGCTTCGCTTCAGGATGTACCTTTTTCGTATGGCGGATGATGACGAGGTCGATGACAATTCCCAGCACGATGGAACTGATAATCCCCCCTAATGCCGCGAGCCAAATGTTGATCCCCATGGTGTTGAATAGGTAGGTGACCACAAAGGTATTGAACATCCCCACAGCCCCCTGTGAAAAGTTGACGATGTTCGAGGTTCTAAAGATAATGATGATACTGAGCGCAGCTAAAGCATAAATACTGCCTGTTTCTAAGCTACGCAGTATGACTTGAATAAAAGTACTCACGAATTCACCCCATTTTTGAAATTATTAAATTGAATATTCCACCTAATCATAAAGCAAGACCCATGCCAAGTTATCGTGGGGATGAAAAATACCAAGAAGTGTTGGTAATTAGCGCACTGCCATAAGGTCCGTTCACCTTCTTTGTCAAAAAAACAAACAGATGTCCAATTACTGTACAACTTCATGTACAAAATTTGAACATCTGTTCATAATTCATTCATCGTCAACTTCTCACTTGTTCAGTGCATCATAAACCATCTCAATCAGCTGATTCAGATCGACACTGCCATCGCCTTCGAATTTGCTTAGATGCCAGATGCGTTCAGCATAAACAGCTTGCGCCACTAGCATAAGAAAACCATTCATCATTTGCGCGTTCGATTTGGCCGCTATCCGCATCAATGGCGTCACAGAGGGATTATACCCCAGGTCCATAAATCGCGTAAAGCGATCGAACACCTCCGGTTTAAAAAAGGCGATCAGCGGATCCTCTTGATGCCCAAGTGGTGTGCAATTCAGTAGGAGCTCAGCGGTGAAATCACTTCTAAAAAAAGTATCATAATCCACCACCTTATGCGCTCCTTTATAGCGCGCCGGTGTTCGAGATACGACGATAATCTCGTTAAAATTCAGGTCCTCCAGCAGCACCTCAGCCATCTTAGAAGAACCGCCCGTACCGAGGATTACACCTCGAGAATATGGCCGGTTATCCATAATGCCCAGCTGCTTGAGGGCATGCTTCAAGCCGTCATAATCGGTGTTATACCCGATAAATTTTCCCTGCTTTCGGTGGACTGTATTGATGGCACCTATCCTTTGAGCTAACGGATCAATCTCATCCATGAGTGGGATGAAGGTGGTTTTATAGGGAATCGTCACATTGAAGCCGTCGTAACCCGCTAGAATAACGGAAAGCGTCTGAAGATCGACAGACGACGCTTTAGTGATTTCCTTAAGTTCATAGGTCCCTTCTGCTTTTAAGTAATTCAAAATGGCTGCGTGGATTTCTGGAGAACGGCTATAGGATAAGCTTTCACCGATTAATGCATAGTGCTTAGTCATGGCCTGCTCCTTACTCAATCAAGTGTGATTCCAGCATCATATCGAGGATTACTAATGCCGCGATACTTTTCACCACTGGGACTGCTCTAAGCGCAACGCATGGATCATGTCGTCCCTCTATTTCCAACGTGGTCATTTCAACACTTTCAAAATCAAGCGTTTCCATTTTACCAGTTATGGAGGCAGTCGGCTTAAAGGCACATTTAAACAGCAGTGGCATCCCGTTGGTGATGCCGCCATTGACACCGCCATTATGGTTGGCGTTGGTTTTCACGTTGCCTTGATGGTCTAAAACAAAGGCATCCACCACTTCACTGCCGCGTTTTTTAGAATAATCGAATCCATCGCCGAAGCTAACGCCTTTTACAGCGGGAATAGCGAACAGCGCATACGATAATCGGCTTTCCACCGTATCGAAAAATGGCGCACCAAGCCCGACTGGAAGTCCGAATACGGCAGCTTCCACCACCGCACCGACCGAGTCTTTATTTTGCTTTGCTTCCTCCACCTCAGCGAGTAGCTTTTCTGCATGTCCATGGAGCAGATTGCAGGGCGCTTTGTCTAATGCCTCTAAAGTCTCATCGTAACCGCTGAACTCTGAAAGGCTTTGGCTTTTTGCTTTTCCGATGGAAAGGATATGTCCGGCGATGTGGATATTTCTTTCATTAAGGAGTTGTTCAGCGATGGCACCTGCGAATACGATCGGGGCTGTCAATCTCGCCGAAAAATGACCACCACCGCGTGGATCATTGGCCCCCTTATATTTAACCTGACCGGTATAATCTGCGTGTCCTGGTCGATAAACGCGCTTTATCTGGTCATAATCGGCAGACCTTCGATCTGCATTTGGAAAACTCACCATCAACGGCGTCCCTGTGGTTTTTTCCTGATATAAGCCACTGGAGATATGATACTGGTCCGTTTCCGTCCGCTGGGAGGTTAATCCATGATTTCCAGGTCTTCTTTGATTAAGGCGCGTATCCACATGCGTAAAATCGATGGTCAGTCCTGGCGGCAAGCCATCGATGACACAGCCCACCGATTCACCATGGGATTCTCCGAATAACGTCAATTTGATAAACTGTCCGAGGCTACTTGACATTTAATGTTCCTCCTAAAGCTTGATAATCCTCCCAAAACTTCGGGTAAGACTTTCTTACTGAACCTGCCCCATGAAGCGTCACAGTGCCGGTTGCTCTCATCGCTGCTATGGCCAGCGCCATCGCAATTCGGTGATCATTCCACGCTTCCACCTCAGTACCCGTTAAAGTCTCCACACCCTCGATGATCAATCCATCTGGCGTTTCATTTAGATGGGCGCCTAGCTTACTCAGCTCTGTGGCGATGGCATGAATTCGGTCGGATTCTTTTATCCGTACGCGCTCGCCACCTTTGATTCTGGAGCGTCCAGGGGTCAAGCAGAGGCCGGTTGCTAATATAGGCAGCAGGTCCGGACATTGCGAAACGTCGAAGACGCGCTCAGCACCTGCATTCGGACGAGACATTTCATCGATAAATTGAGTGATGACACGATCCGCTTGCTTCGAGGTAGGCGATAAGCCTTCTAAGCGAATATCCGCGCCTAAATGATTGGCCATGAGCCAGAAAGCCGCCTGGGAATAATCCACTTCAACCGTTGCATTATGCCCACGATAGGATTGATTACCAGGAATCGAGAACGTCAGCGGGTCTTTTTGAATAACCTTTACACCAAACGCGTCTAATGCTTCCAGCGTCAATGCGACGTAATCCTTCGATTCGAAGGGGGGAATCACCGTCAAAACCGACTCTTCCTTTAAAAGTGGCAAAATAAACAGTAAGCCACTGATAAACTGAGAGCTGACATTGCCTTTGATAATGAAATGGCCGGGGTTCAAGCGACCGGAAAGGGTTATAGGGAGCCTTCCGTTCTCATCCTCGTAAGAAATGCCCTGGCTTAAGAACAAATCACGGTAAAGATCAAAAGGGCGTGCCCTTAATCCTGCTGCGCCGATATACCGCACCGGACTCGGTACCAAATGAAAAAAGGGCATCAAAAAACGCGCCGTAGATCCCGACTCTCTACAGTCGATGGTAATCAGCTGATGCGGGTCGTCTGGCGTTATTTGATCCCCCGTGATGGCAGGATGATGGATCGTAAATTCACCGTGTGTACCGAAATGGATATGGGCACCAAACGCGGTCATGGCCTTGATGGTGGCGTCGATGTCCTCAGAACGGTCCACACCTGATATAATGGATATTTCTTTAGATAAGGCTGCACAAATGATGGCGCGATGGCCAGCACTCTTCGACGATGGCGGTCTGAGGGTTCCTTTTAACTTATTTGGGGTGATAGTGACGATATCGATCAAGGTTTACTCCTTATAGGCTTCTTCAAGCTTGTTCATCATTTCGTGGTAAGGTACAGACGCCAGCGTACTGCTCCCAAGCCCTCTTAACACGACCCAGTTCACTTGACCCTCGTGAATTTGGTGATCCTGCTTCTTATCATGGCCGATGCCTTCTAAAAGCAATCGGAAAGCATCTATTTCCATAGGCGGAAGTGTGCGCTTAAGTCCACATCGGTCAAGTAGACACCCGATACGCTGCAGCGCATCAGCGGTTATGAATCCCTCCGAATGGGCGATGCGACACTTTAGCCACATGCCCATGGCCACGGCTTCACCATGTAATCGTTCACGATATGAATCATAACGTTCAATGGCGTGTCCGATGGTATGTCCGAAGTTGAGCAGCATTCGCCTTCCCGTATCGCGTTCGTCAGAGGCGACGATTTCCGCTTTAATCTCGCAAGCGCGACGGATGAGGTCGGACCAGCGCTCTGCTTCATGTGATGTCAGTTCATGTGCTGAAAAAACCTTTTCTATAGGAAAGCGCTCGAGCGCCTCAAAATAATCCTTATCCAGTGCCACGCCTAGCTTGACCATCTCAGCCAAACCGTTTGAAACTTCACGTTTGTCCAATGTGTCTAGCATCACAGGATCGATAAACACGGCTTCCGGCTGATGAAAAGCACCCGCCAGATTTTTACCGGCCCTTAGGTTCACCGCCACCTTACCCCCGACACTGCTATCCACCATACTGAGCAATGTGGTGGGAACGCCGATCCACCGAATCCCACGCTTATATACCGATGCGGCAAATCCTGCCAAATCACCGATCACACCGCCACCAAAAGCGATGACAAGTCCATTTCGCGTCAGCTGATAAGAAGCCATTTGCTCGAGGACATTTTCCAGCATACTGAAGCATTTACTGCTTTCACCACTCGCTACGATGATGACGTTCCTGTCGGTAAGCCAATCGCTATAAAGTCCGAAAATCTGCGCATCGGTGATGATGACATAATCGGAAACACTGTTATACCGCGAGATTAATCCCGTCATAAAGGTGCCATTTAATTGACCGGAAGCAACTTGAACTTCATATGGATGATGTGGCATTTTGACTTTAACGATTTGCATGGGCAATCGCGACCTCCGAGACCTTTTATAAGGGCAATTTCATAATTTCATTATAATCAAATTTTCGCTATAGTCCAAGTCCAAACAATTTGACGATGTGCTTCGCCACACCTTCATCATTATGGTGACCGATGGTTTCATGCGTGGGTAGCTTCTCCTTTAGAAGAGTGTTGGCATTTGCCATCAGATACCCTTTGCCGACGACCTTCAGCATCTCATAATCATTAAGTCCATCCCCAAAGGCGATGGCTTCATGTGCACCTATTCCAAACAATTCCAGTGTCTTAATAATGGCGGTTCCCTTGTTTACGCCCTTAGGCATGATTTCTAGGCATTCCGGCATCGAAAACGTCACTTCCACCTGGTCACCGTGCTTTTCTTTAATCTTATCTGCTAAAGGCAATAGCTTCGACTGATCAAATGCCGTAAAGAACACTTTATTGATGGGAAGGTGTAAAACCTCATCAAACTTGCACAGCGTGTACTGAAAATCGCCTTCCTGATAATAATCGTCGAAGACCTTATCGGATTCTTCCATAAGCCAGTGATCCCCTTGATACAGATTTTTAAAGACACCTTTCTCTATGGGAAACGATAAGATAGACGTCACCACCTCGCGGTCAAGTGTCGCCTCGTAGATGAGTTCTCCTTTTGGATTGCTCACTGTGGCACCATTTGCAGTGATCATATAGGCATCGATACCGAGATTCTTTTTAATTTGTCCTGCATCGCGATGGTGTCTGCCTGTGGCGATCATAAAATGGACCCCCTCGGCGACGAGCGCCTTCACCACTTCCTTGCTATATTCGCCCAACATATGGGCACCGTTCAATAATGTGCCGTCAAGATCTGATATCACGGCTTTAATCTGATGTTGATTCAATTTTGTTACCTCCATTCTACTTCCCTAAGTATAGCCTAATCCTCTCTCGTGTTCAATTTAGGGTTTGTTTCCATATTGTAAACAAAAACCTGCAGAGGTTTCCTCTGCAGGCTTTCACATAAATCCCTTTATTAATTTCCTCATCTATTGGGTCTGACGGAGATTAACCTAAAAATTGAACGATATCTTGCTCCACGTTTGAGATGCCGTTGATGCCAAATGTGTTCACGAGAACATTTGCCACATTTGGTGAAAGGAATGCTGGAAGTGTTGGTCCAAGCTTGATGTTTTTAACGCCGAGGTAAAGAAGCGCTAAGAGGACGATAACCGCTTTTTGCTCATACCATGCGATGTTGTAAGAGATTGGTAACTCATTGATGTCGTTAAGTTCAAATACTTCTTTAAGCTTTAATGCGATTACCGCTAATGAGTATGAATCGTTACATTGTCCCGCGTCGAGTACTCTAGGAATACCACCGATATCGCCTAAACCAAGCTTGTTATAACGGTATTTAGCACAGCCAGCTGTTAAAATAACCGTATCTGTTGGCAATTCTTTTGCGAACTCTGTATAGTAATCTCTCGACTTCATACGGCCGTCACAACCTGCCATTACGAAGAACTGCTTGATAGCGCCAGTTTTAACGGCATCAACCACTTTATCAGCAAGTGCTAAGACTTGGTTGTGTGCAAAACCACCGACGATTGTGCCTGTTTCAATTTCGGTAGGTGATGGCAGACGCTTAGCGTGAGCGATCACTTCGCTGAAATCCTTCGTGCCACCTTCTACGCGATTAGGAATGTGTTTAAATCCAGTGAAGCCTGATGACCCTGTGGTGTAAACGCGATCAGAATAGCTTGCAAGTGGTGGTACGATACAGTTCGTCGTGAAGACGATTGGTCCATTAAAGGATTCAAATTCTTCTTTTTGCTTCCACCATGCATTTCCGTAGTTACCTGCAAAATGCGTGTATTTTTTAAACGCTGGGTAGTAGTGTGCTGGAAGCATTTCACTGTGTGTATAAACGTCTACGCCAGTGCCTTCTGTTTGCGCTAAAAGCTCTTCCATATCTTTCAGGTCGTGTCCGCTGATCAAGATGGCTGGGTTGTTTCTAACGCCGATGTTTACTTCTGTAATTTCTGGATTACCGTATGCGCTTGTGTTCGCTGTGTCCAGTAATGCCATGACATTGACACCAAACTTACCTGTTTCAAGCGTTAACGATACGAGCTCATCCGCTGAAAGGGAATCATTGATCGTCGCGAGAAGCGCTTTTTCGATAAATGTATAAATCGTTTCATCCTTATGGCCTAAGTTAGCTGCATGCTCAGCATACGCTGCCATACCTTTTAATCCGTAAACGATGAGTTCTCTTAAGCTTCTAACATCTTCATTTTCAGTTGCGAGGACACCGATTTGTGGTTCAGTCGATTTTGCTTCGAATGACTCACGTGCGCCAGTCCATGTTGCTGATTCATGATATGCTTTTTCTTCTAATTTACCAGCAGTTGCGAGTGTTTGCTTAATTTCTTCTCTCGCCGCAAGTGCGCCTTCTATCTTTGTCTTGATGGCTTCTGGATCGAAGTTTGCATTCGTGATCGTCGCAAATAATCCATCTAATAACACGTGATCTGCCTTAGGTGTATTTAAACCTGCTTTTCTTGCCTGTTGATTGTATTCTGAAACGCCCTTTAATGTAAAAATTAATAAATCTTGAAGGTTCGCTACATCATCTGTCTTTCCGCATACGCCGATTTTGCTACAGCCTTTTCCGCCAGCTGCCTCTTGGCATTGAAAACAAAACATACTCATTATCCCGATCTCCTTTAACTTTTCTACGTCGATTCTAATTTTGGCGCATGTCTCATCGCCAACTACTCCCTTATCATAACGTAATCTTAAAAGCCTTTCGGTAACATGTGTTACATTTTTCTGTTTTTTTGATATTTTTTTGACGATTTGGATTGCGCTGAAAACGTATACAAATACACAAATCTACCACTTAATAATAATAGGTCGAGCGCACGATCACTTAATTGATTTAAGCGTTTTTACGGTAAACTTAAACATTTTTAAACCAAAAGACAAAATCACCAACATATGATATTTTATTTCTATAACGAATCGACCCCCTTAATTATGAATAATCAGGAGAACCCTATGAAAAAGAATGAAACCTTTACCATGACACGACTCGTCAAATCGGAAGACCTTAACCACCATGGCACCCTATTCGCCGGCAGAATGGCCGAATGGTTCGTGGAAGGGTGCTTTATCGCTGCTGCTTCCATGCACGGCAACCCAGAAGAAATCGTCTGCGTAAAGCTCCACGGTATGAAATTTTCTAAGCCCGCGCAAAAGGGTCAAATCATCAAGCTAACCACGCGTGTGGTCAAAACTGGAAATACCAGCATCACAGTGCATGGACGCGTCACCGATGTAAACGATCAAGGCTGCTCTGTGGAAGGCTTCATCACCTTCGTCTGTATCGATGAGGCGGGCGTAAAGAAACCGCATGTCCTCCAGCTCCCCGTACCTAACACTGAAGATGAACTCAAAATTTATAACGAATCCCTCTCACTCTCATAATGGATGCTTACTAAATGAAAAAGCGCCATACTGACCCAAAATCAGTATGGCGTTTATTTATTATAATCGCATGATCTGTGCTGCTGCGAAGGCCGCACCGAAACCATTATCGATGTTGACGACTGTGACACCTGATGCACAGCTGTTTAACATGGTCAGAAGCGCGCTGACGCCTCCGAAGCTGGCACCATACCCGATGCTGGTGGGTACGGCGATGACGGGCTTGTCCACGAGTCCACCGATGACGCTGGCCAGTGCCCCTTCCATACCCGCAACCACGATCACGACCTTTGCATTTCTGATGACATCAAGCCGTGCAAATAATCGATGAATACCCGCGACGCCGACATCGACGATTTTCTCAGCCCTAAATCCCAGTGCCCTCGATGTTTCATAGGCTTCTTCCACAACCGGCAAATCCGAGGTTCCCGCTGCCACGATGGCGATGTATGCGTCCGGATTTTGAATCTCAGGCGGGTTGATGGTGATGGTGCGCGCGATGGGATTGTACACGGCCGACTCAGCTTTTTCCTTTACAGCATCAAAGGCCTGCTGTCCAGCTCGAGTGGCTAAGACACTTGATCCCTTAGATACCATATGCGCCGCGATGGTACTGATCTGATCAGGCGTCTTCCCTTCACAGTAAATGACCTCTGCATGTCCAGTCCGGTGTGCTCGGTGGTGATCGATTACAGCGAACTCGAGATCAGAAAATGGCAAGGTCTCTAGCACCTTTACCGCCGAATCGATATCGACTTCACCCGATTTCACCTTTTCCATCAGGGCCTTGATTGTCTCGGTTGTCATGATGAACCGACCTCCTTATTAAACGACCCCATGGTATACCCTTCGAGGTCTAAAGCCACGTGTGCAAAGCCCAAAGCTTTTAGCGCCACAGCCGTTTCCTTCATGATGACCTGGTCGAGAAGCTTATGCATTTCCGTTACGTCCACTTCAATTCTAGCCACATCGCCATGCTTTCTTACGCGAACCGCTCTAATGCCGCGCTTGATCAAATAATGCTCAGCGGCCTCAATCATTCTCAAATCTGAATCGACGATCGGCGTCCCATAGGGTAGACGGGTCAATAAACACGCATAAGGTGGCTTGTCCCATGTTTCTAAGCCCAATGTTTTCGACCAACTGCGGATTTGATCCTTCGTGATGCCGTTCTCTAGCAGTGGACTGGCGATTGCCAGCTCCTTCAGCGCGCGCATGCCCGGTCGATAATCCTTCGTATCGTCAGCATTCGATCCGTCGGCGACCGTGTGTATACCTCTACTGGCGGCAAATGCTTTTATGCTGGAAAAAATGACCCCTTTACATAAATAGCATCTGTCCACGGGATTGTTTTCGATGATTTCTGGAACGCCTACCTCCAACATGACATGCTCAACCCCGAGCATAGAGGTGAGTGCTTTTGCTTCATCTATTTCCCAGTTGGCGATATAAGGTGAATGCACCGTAAGCGCGATTGCTTTTTCGCCTAATATTTCACTGGCCACTGCGAGCAAAAACGTACTATCCACGCCGCCACTAAACGCCACGACCAATCCACCTAAATTGGCCAAATCCTCACATAAACGGTCAAATCCCTTATCTTCAGCCCTTAGCTTCCCCACTTTATCTTTTATCAAATCATGCATGATTTTCTATCTCTCTTTCTATTCTTTGCTTAACCACTTTTATAGACGCACCTGTCTCTTCGGCGATTTTCTTAAGCGCTTCATACTCCACTTTGGTATTGACGCACTCCCCATCAAAATAGGCAAGCTTCACAGGTACCACACCAAGCGACGTCGCGACCTCTTTAAAGACGCGCTGTATCTTCACCTTTTCCACGGGATACATGCGCATGCCGATGGACGTCGTCTCGCTAAAGACCACCTTTTGAAGCGCCTTTATGGTGTTCTCCCACGCTAAAATCGTCAGCTTGATGGCGGGGCGTCCTTTTTTCATGATGATCGGCGTCTTATACACGTCCAGCGCACCTGCCTTAAACAGCTGCTCCTCTGCATATACTAACAGCTCCGAGCTCATGTCATCGATATTGGTTTCCAGAATCCATTGCTTCGGTTTGTTCTTCTCTGGTGACAATCCCTTTATCCGCATGACACGTACCAGATTTGGAATCTCCAGATTACGCGTCCCCAGACCATATCCCACCTGTTCTATCACATGCTCAGGATGGTCTGTGTACTGAGACGCATAATATTTAAGGATCGCTGCGCCTGTGGGCGTCGTCATTTCGAAGCCGGATACGCGCGATTTGATAGGAACCCCTTTCAAAATTTCAGCCGTCGCTGGCGCTGGGATAGGCATAAGGCCATGGGCGCATTTAACGAAGCCGCTACCAACCTCAAGCGAGGAAGCCATCACGCTATCAACCTCTAAAATTTCCATGCAGATGGCAGCCCCCACGATGTCGACGATGGAATCGATGGCACCCACCTCGTGGAAGTGGACCTCATCGATGGTCTTATGGTGAATTTTCGCTTCCGCTTCAGCGATGATTAAGAACATTCCCACGCTATCGCGTTTGACGCGGTCAGATAATGCACTGGCCATAATCATCGCCTTGATGCTGGCGAAATTTCGGTGGACATGCGCATGATCGTGGGCATGGTCATGGTTATGGTCGTGAGTATGGTCGTGTCCATGGTCGTGGGCATGGTCGTGATCGTGGTCGTGGGTATGTCCATGGTCGTGCCCATGGTCGTGTCCATGGTCGTGGTGATTTTCTAGATCGACCACATCTACCTTAATACCATAGATGCCATGCTTTTCATCCTTTTTATAGCGTAGTTCAAAGGCTGTATCAAGACCAAGCTTTGATAGCTCTGTCCTTAACTGGTTCACATCAACCCCGAGGTCGATCATGGCTCCTAAATTCATGTCGCCACTTAAACCCGCAAAGCATTCGTAATATAATATGCTCATGATTTTCTCCTATCCTTCATTAGATAAACGTCCCTTTTCAATCAGTAGACGACTTCAAGTAATGCCAGCCCTTTAGCAGGAGCTGTTTCGCCAGCATTCGCCCTTATACCCGATTCAAATACCTTGTCGATGGAAGCGATTTCCCGAGTGTTATTACCGATTTCGATGAGTGTTCCCACCAGAATACGGACCATATTATATAAAAAGCCATCGCCTGTAAACTTAAATTCCATCATCGGTCCGTGCACAGATATGTCTATGGCAGATACCGTTCGAATCGTTGATTTTTTCGTTTTATCGGTGGAAAATCCTTTGTAATCATGCGTACCAACCAGTTTTTCTTTTGCACGATTCATAACTTCTAACGATAAAGGACCGCCCTCGTAAACCGTTACAAAATTTCTTTCGAATACCGGCGGGTAATCCGCAATCCAAAGGCGATAAAGATAGGTTTTTTCCTTAGCGTGGAACCTGGCATGAAAGTCAGGCTTTGCATGAGTGACATCGATTATGGCAATATCGTCAGGTAAAAATCGATTCAATGTCTCTTTAATCTGTAACGCCGTCATGTTCGTTTCGCTCTTAAAGCTCGCCACCTGATGAATGGCGTGAACCCCTGCATCCGTTCTTCCCGAGCCTTGAATCTCGATCAGTGTACCCAAAATTTTACCTAGAGTATCCTCGATTTTCTGCTGAATCGTCATTTCTGTTTGTTTTAAGCGTTGCCAGCCTTTGTAACGCGTGCCTTCATATTGGATATGCAAGCAAAAGGTCTTCATTATACCTCCAAAAAAAGAAAGCTGACGAACAGGTCAGCTTAATCGTGCATATGTTTCGTTCCCCTAATGAGTATATCAAATCGGGAACATTTATAAAAGGCTTTTGAATTATCGAGAAGCGAAGATATAGTCTTCTAAAGACCTTAGGTACTCAATATCATCGAGTTCCAAGCTCTTATAGAGCTCTTGACGATAATAGTTGCTCAATCTTTCAGGCGTGTTGATGCTCTTCACTTTTATCTCATCACGTCCGATGCGTTTCTTTTTATAATAGAGTTCGAAATCGGCGATGTGCTCACCATTTTCCATGTACTCAAGGGCAAAGATGATCTTTTTGATTTCTAAGGGCTCCATATAAGTGTACAGGATGACCTTATAGCCGCCCTGAGCGCTAAATAGCTTACCCGTATCTTCACTCCAACCTTCTTTTAATACCATCCCCACACCCAGACAGTCAAACACATAGATGAGTCGATCATAGTGCGCTTTATACTCCTCAAATCGATCCTTGATATTGATGATGAGATTATACCAATCCTTACTTGCGGTACTACGGTTGATGTACTTTAAAGCATGATGGTCGAGGCTATTGATGGTTTCCGAAAAATGCTCCGTGGTGTAGACGCTTTTACTATATAGTTCGGAAAATTCCAAACGTTTATTTAAATTACCCTTTGTAAAGAGGATGACAGTGCCTTCAGAATGGTCGGTTATCACTGTTTTTGTAGGTTCAATACTGGCTTTAAAGTCTTCGTTGATATCGTTGATGGTTTTTTCGATATCCCCGATGACCTTCATGATAATGATTCTAGGCGATTTTCTCACGAATTTGACATTGCCGCCTGCATGAAAGTTGATCACATTCATTAAGAAGGATTGTGCGCTGTCATCGATGACGATGCACTTTTCAATCAGAAAATGATGGATGTTCTCTCTAGCATTACCCGCGATGTAAATCAGCGTTTGATGATGATTCATGGCGGAAATGATGTCTTCAAATATTTTAACTGTGCTTGACAGCTCCATTTGAACAAAATGATTTTTTATAAAGCTCCTGAAGTGGTCTTCATCATTGACCTCAACGATGAGCATTCTTGGGCCGCTACGAACGAACGACATGACGTTTTCTCCTTTTTCAATTAAGGAAACCCCAAAATTCGAGGATTCGAAGTCTGGGGATTCAAACTCTATATTAGAGCCATATTCAGTGTAATCCTTTTAATAAAAAAAGCAATAGATAAATTGTAAAGGTTGACCTTTTTATTTTAAAACTGTGGGTATATACTATAATTGTCTGAATAGTTAGTTAATTCAGCATTCTCCATTTCGCAAATATGCACAGGAAAGGATGGACATTATGTCGGATATTTTTAGTCTTGAGCATGCGGATGAAAAGTTGAAAGTTTTGGATGCCTTTATTAAAGAACAAAACGCAGAAGAGGAAGCCCTGATTTCAATTCTTCACAAAGCACAGGAGCTGTTTGGATACCTGCCAAGCGAGCTTCAACTCTATGTTTCACGAAAGCTGAATATTCCTGCCGCAAAAGTCTACGGCGTCGTCAGCTTCTACTCGTATTTTTCTCAGGAGAAGCGAGGAAAATACACCATTAATGTTTGCATGGGTACCGCTTGTTTCGTTAAAGGCGTCGAAAAGGTCATGCACGAATTCTCCGACCAACTGGGCGTCAAGCCAGGCGGTAGCACCTCTGACGGGCTTTTCACTTTAAAGGATGTCCGCTGTATCGGTGCTTGTGGCCTTGCACCTGTGGTCATGATCAATGATAAGGTCTTCGGACACGTCACCACTCATGATGTCGCACGCCTCATTTCAGATTACCGTGCACAGGAAGGAAGTGATTCATAATGGCAGTCAAAACATTAGAAGAATTGAAAAGAATCCGCGAGGAGCAAATTAGAAAAGTCAAACTTCGCGAATCAGGTGAATCAGATGATCAGACCATTGAAATTCTCGTAGGAATGGCGACCTGTGGCATCGCGGCTGGTAGCCGTGAAGTGCTTAATGAGTTCGTGGCATTGATCACACAAAACGGTATCGAACACATTAAGGTCGTCCAAGTTGGCTGTATGGGGTACTGTCATAGCGAGCCAACGGTTCAAGTCAACATGCCAGGTCATGAACCCACGATTTATGGTAATGTAGACAAGGCGTTCGTCTCTGATATTCTTGAAAAACATATTAAAGATGGTCAAATCCTTGACGATCATGTGTTGATCAAGACTTATCACAGCGCGCTTTAAGGAGGTTGGGGTATGACTACACAAAGAACACACATCATGGTTTGTGGCGGAACCGGATGTGTATCGGCTGATAGCTTAGAAATCGTCGAAAAATTTAAAGGGGCATTAAGTGACGCTGGTTACAGCGATGAAGTTGGGGTCATCAAAACAGGGTGTTTTGGATTCTGCGGTCAAGGGCCTATCGTTAAAATCCATCCCGACAATGTATTTTACGTCAAGGTTTCACCAGACGACGTCGCGGAAATCGTAGGCGAGCACATCATTAAGGGACGTACCGTTCAACGGCTTCTATATCAAGAACCTGAAACGCAAAAAAAATTACCGAAGCACGATGAAATGAGCTTCTATAAGAAGCAGTATCGCATCGCCCTTCGTAATTGTGGTTTAATCAACCCTGAAGATATTAACGAGTATATCGCGTTTAATGGATACGAAGCTCTGGGAAAAGCATTAACGGAGTATACGCCAGATAAGGTGATAGAAATCTTGAAGGCCAGCGGGCTTAGAGGCAGAGGCGGCGGCGGATTCTCCACCGGACTTAAATGGGAGCTTACGCGCAAGACAGTTTCTGACCAAAAGTACGTCATCTGTAACGCAGATGAAGGTGATCCAGGCGCCTTTATGGATCGCTCCATTTTGGAAGGTGATCCCCATTCCGTTCTAGAGGCCATGGCGCTTGCAGGCTATGCCATCGGCGCACAGGAAGGCATCATCTATATTCGCGCCGAGTACCCACTTGCTATCAAACGGCTTGAAGTGGCCATCGCTCAAGCGAGAGAATACGGTCTTCTCGGCAAACAAATCTTTGAGACTAACTTTTCCTTCGACATTAAAATCAAACTAGGGGCAGGCGCTTTCGTTTGTGGTGAAGAGACCGCCCTGATTCACTCTGTTGAAGGTAATCGCGGAGAACCTACTAAAAAGCCACCCTATCCAGCTGTAGAAGGCTATAATAGGAAACCGACTGTGGTAAACAATGTCGAGACACTGGCAAACGTTGCGCCGATTATACTAAAAGGCGCTGAATGGTTCAGTAGCATTGGTACCGAAAAATCTAAGGGCACTAAGGTTTTTGCGCTGGCTGGCAAAGTCAATAACGTCGGTCTGGTGGAAGTTCCAATGGGAACGACATTACGTGAAATCATCTATGATATCGGCGGCGGCATCATCGGCGGTAAAAAATTCAAGGCCGTTCAGACTGGCGGACCATCGGGTGGTGTCATCACCACACTGGATCTCGATACGCCTATCGATTATGAGAGCCTGCGCGCGATCGGTTCCATGATGGGGTCAGGTGGTATGATCGTCATGGACGAGGACGACTGTATGGTGAACATCGCAAAATTCTATCTCGAGTTTACTCAGGATGAATCATGTGGTAAGTGTACACCTTGTCGTCTGGGAACGAAGCGCATGTTTGAAATTCTCGATAAGATTACTAAGGGAGAAGGCACGATGGATGACATCACGAAGCTGAGAACCTTAGGAAAAACGGTGAAAGAGAGTGCATTATGCGGACTTGGTCAAACGGCGCCAAATCCAATCTTAAGTACACTGGAATACTTCTATGATGAATACCTCGCACATATTCAGGACAAACGCTGCCCTGCAGGTGCCTGCAAGGCACTGGCCAAGTATAAAATCATCGAGGAAAAATGTATCGGCTGTACCGCTTGTGCACGCGTCTGCCCGGTGAGCTGCATCTCAGGCGCTCCTAAGCAAAAGCACGTGATCGATGAAGAAAAATGTATCGCTTGCGGCGCTTGCTACACAGCTTGTAAATTCCAAGCTGTCTTAAGACCTTAAAGGGGGTATTCTTATGAAAATGCTCAGTATCAGAATTAACGACATCCCTTTGCAGGTACCTGAAGGCACGACGATTTTGGATGCTGCAAAGGCGGTTAATGTAAAAATTCCAACCCTATGTCACATGAACTTGAAGGACTTCGGCATCGTAAACCAAAGCGCCTCCTGTCGTGTATGTGTCGTAGAGGTTGAGGGGCGTGCACCTTTAGCGCCAGCGTGCTCAGAGCTTTGCACTGATGGCATGGTCATCAGAACGGATAATTTAAGGGCCATTTCCGCACGTAGAACAGCTGTGGAACTGCTACTTTCCAATCACCCATTTGACTGTCTCCTCTGTCCTAAAAACCTCGAATGTGAGCTACAGGCACTGGCCCAAGAGCTTGGCATCCGCGAAATTAGGTATGCAGGCGAAAAGATGGATCATCCGAAAGATACTTCCTCCTATGCACTGGTGAAAGACCCTAACAAATGCGTCATGTGTCGCCGTTGTGAAACCATGTGTAATACGGTACAGACTTGCGGTATCTTGTCTGCTGTCAATCGTGGATTCAACGTATTCGTCGGCCCTGCATTTAATCTGGATATGGTGGACACCTCATGTACCTTCTGTGGTCAATGCGTGGCAGTATGTCCTACAGCGGCCTTAACAGAAGTGAACAATACCGATAAGGTTTGGGACCACCTTGCGGACCCTAAGAAACACGTCGTCGTTCAAGTGGCACCAGCGGTACGCGTGGCCATCGGCGAAGAGTTTGGTATGGATCCAGGTACGATTACCACCGGCAAGCTCGTTAGCGCACTCAGGGCACTACACTTTGACGCGATTTTCGATACGGACTTCGGTGCTGACCTGACGATTATGGAAGAGGCCTCCGAGCTGATCCACCGTATTCAAAACGGTGGTGTGCTCCCGATGCTCACCAGCTGTTGTCCTGCTTGGGTAAAATTCTTTGAACACCAATTCCCAGATATGCTGGATATTCCATCTACCTGTAAATCCCCTCAAATCATGTTAGGTGCGATCATTAAAACGTATTACGCCGAAAAAATGGGCCTGAAACCAGAAGACATCGTCGTCGTGTCTGTTATGCCATGCTTAGCGAAAAAGGCTGAAGCTGCAAGACCAGAGCTCACGAAAGACGATAATAATAACGTCGATATCGTCATCACTACGCGGGAATTGGCACTCATGCTGAAAGAAGCAGGGGTTAACTTTGCAGGTCTTCCAGAATCTCAGTTTGATCACCTGCTCGGCGAGAGCACAGGTGCTTCTGTCATCTTCGGTACCACAGGTGGCGTTATCGAGGCCGCAGTGAGAACGGCTTACGACTGGATTACTGGTGAAACACTTGAAAAAGTGGATTTCCAACAGCTTAGAGGCCTTGAGGGAATCCGTTCTGCCACCGTTAAGGTGGGCGACATGAACCTCCGAATCGGTATCGCCCACGGTCTTGGTAATGCACGAAAACTGCTGGAAGACATCCGCGATGGCATTTCGCAGTTCGACGCCATCGAAATCATGGCATGTCCTGGCGGTTGTATCGGTGGCGGTGGCCAGCCATATCACCACGGCGATATGGATATCATCAAAAAACGTCAAGCAGCTATCTATCAAGAGGACCGCGGAAAAGTCCTGCGTAAATCGCATGACAACCCCTATATCAAACAGCTTTACGATGAATACCTCGGCAAGCCAAATAGCCATAAGGCGCACGAGCTGCTTCACACCCACTATATTCCTAAGGAAAAGATCTAAAAGCAAAGGAGTTGCTAACCCTCTAATGAGATGGATAGCAACTCCCTTTTTTTATTCGGTCTGAGTACTCAATCATTTTACCGGGATATAGATGTCGCATTCACCCGTCTGATGAAACCGCTCATCATAAAGCTCAAACGTCATGCCATTAACAGCCTCTAAGCCATTTTCTTTTAACCCCGTTTTATAGATGGCGTCCCAAAACTCTCCAATTTTACTGATAGGGTCTTTAAAAGTAAAGATCGCATACTTTCCAGCAGGTAGCTCTTGTAACTCCATGCCCTCTGGTAGCTGTGTCACCTCGCTTACTGCCAAGCCTGCCATGTACGCAAATGAACCTGGCGTATCACAATCATAGCAAAGACCGTAAAACTTCGTTAGATCGGGGTTGATGATTTCTTTAAAACGGGTATTAAATACCTCCCACATGGCTGGTATTTCGCCATTTTGATTGGGTCCTCGATACACGAGCCCGATGACCTTTTCAGATTTTAAATTGACCACTTTCGCTTCCATCGCCTTTTCTCCTTTAATGATATGACTTCAAAACTTCTAATCTCATTATAAAGGACATTAGTTGACATCTGGATGTCAGTGAATTATAGCCCATATTGTTCCAATATTTGCGAAGCCCTTTGCCTAAACTTTTGAATCAACGCCTCAGGACGCATCACACGAATCATATCAGACATCAATATCAAATGATTAAAAGCGATGTTCTCAGAAATAAAATCTAAAGTAATCTGGTGATCATCCTCCATTTGGATCATCCTAAAGCCCTTAAGACGGTCCAAACCTGCATCATTTACCCTAAGTGTCACCGGGTAGTGAGCGTCACTATGCCCCTCAGTAACGGGACGCGTCATAGGTGCTTTATACTCTCGCGATTGATTCATCCAAAATGCCTTAAGATCAAATGAGGGCAGCGGTTCATAGGTCTCATCAGAGATCGTCAACCTTGAAATTTTATCCACATTAAACGTTCGGTTCTCCATCCTTTTTTCGCAGTACGCCACCAGATACTGTTGCTGCGCTTTTTTAACGATGCCCAGTGGCCAGATGATGCGATCGTTTGTGAATCCGGAACCGCTGGTATAATCGATGATGAGCTTTCTGTTTTTTAGAATCGCCTCTTGGATCGATAACACATAGGCTTCAACTGTGGATGCTTTACCGCTCCAGTAGGTGTTATCCACCAGCGTCACGGCAATCAAACGGTCATAGACCAGTTGGGCTTCTGGCGGGAGCTGGCTTCTAATCTTTAGACCGATGTTTTCATATGAGGCATCATCCGATTTTAGGGCAAACTGTCTCACCAGCTTAATCAACTCATGTTCATCCATGGCGCTAACTCTAACGCGTTTATTATACTGTAGAGAGATACCGCCGCCCTTTCCACTTTCTGTAACGATGCCATAACCTGCTTCGGATAGCACCTCTAAATCCCGGTAGACGGTTCTGATAGAGACCTCAAAATGTGCAGCGATCTCTTTAGCCGTCAGTACAGGATGATTTTCGAGAAGTAGCAAAATGCCCAAAAGACGATAATGCTTCATTAGCTGCCTACTTTACTTTAATAAAATAAATGGCGATGCCCGCAAATGCCAGTAGTAGACTCAACAGCGAGCCGAAGCCTATCTTCATCACTGCGAAAAACAACTCTCTGACATCTTTATTGATTAAAATCAATATGAAAAATAGCGTTAAGAATGCCGCTGTGGCACAGTAGTGGATCATATGAACCAGCTCTGCCTTAGGCTTTCTAAGCCCACTCATTACGATGGCCGCGATTCCTACGATAGGAAACAATACGATGATGTACCCTAAGTAAATGAGCTTCGATGCCAGTGGGAATCCATAAGCCTCTCCTAAAAGTGACACTGTCGGTGCAGCAAAATGAATGCCCTTTAGGATGCTAAAGCCGGATATCTTCATATCGGACGATGCAAACATTTGAAAATCTGGATTAATTGAAAACCACGGGATGAAGAATGCGATGATCAGGATTAAACTGATGCCCATGGTAATGGTTTGGCCGTATTTGGATTTGATTTCTTTTATCGTCATATGCGTCTCCTTTGCATTTGCAATTTCAATCCTTATTATATCACCCTTTATGGGGATTTTAAATCCCACTGAAATCTGATAAGATGAACTTAAATCAAAACCAAGAGGTGGACCATGAAAAGTAGTGAATCCATAATCGCTTCGCTAAAGGCCTATGAAGAAATCCTTTGGATCAATCCCCATAGACGCCCCGCGAAACAAGCGCTCGATCAAATCCATAGCACTTATGCACAGCTACCAAATTTGGAGGGCATAAAAGAAGCTGATCAAAGACTTAAACGCTTCGCATCACTCTTTAAAAAACTTTTCCCGGAAACTGAACGCACTGACGGCATCATCGAATCGGAACTTAGAGCTCTTCCCGTCCTTAAAAAGAGCCTGGTTCCCGCTATCGGCGGCAGAATATTAGGCGACTGGTCCGTAAAACTGGACAGCCATTTGGATATCGCAGGCTCGGTTAAGGCGCGTGGTGGCGTTTACGAAGTCATCCAATTTGCCGAGAAACTGGCATTAGAAAATGGCCTTATTACCACTGAAGACGACTATGCCAAGCTTGCCTCAGAGGAAGCGCGGGCACTCTTTTCGCGCTACACCTTAGTGGTAGGCTCCACTGGAAACCTAGGCCTTAGTATCGGTGTTATGAGCAAGGCCATCGGGTTCAATGTTACCGTACACATGTCGAAGGACGCAAAAGCCTGGAAGGTTGCGTTACTTAGAGAAAAAGGCGCGCAGGTGATCCTCCATGAAGCCGACTACTCGGTGGCAGTGGCTGAAGGCCGTGAAAGTGCCGAAAAGGATCCATTTGCTTACTTTATCGATGATGAAAACTCGATTACCTTGTTTAATGGTTATGCGGTTGCCGCTTTAAGGCTTCGCGATCAACTCATGGAAAAAAACATACCCGTGGATGAAACGCATCCGCTGTTCGTCTATCTTCCATGTGGCGTCGGCGGTGCCCCAGGCGGAATCGCTTATGGCCTGAAGCTGATCTACGGAGACCACGTTAAGATTTTCTTCGCAGAGCCCACACATGCGCCTTGCATGCTGTTAGGGATGGCCACTGGAAAGCATGAACACATCAGCGTGGGTGATATCGGCGTCGATAACATCACCGATGCAGACGGACTTGCTGTCGGGAGACCCTCAGGGTTTGTAGGTAAAGTCATCGAGCCGCTCATAGAAGGCGTCTATACCGTCTCTGATGAGAAGATGTACTGGATGCTCAACGTCCTTCACCTCGCGGAACACATCAAGCTGGAGCCGTCTGCACTCGCCGGGTTTGTTGGTCCTATCTGGCTACTATATAAAACTCAAGGCTTCGAGTTTTTAAAACAGTCAGGGCTGCTGGAGCATATGGAAAATGCTCATCATATTTCCTGGGCGACGGGTGGCGGACTTGTCCCCGCAGACGTTATGCAGGCCTTTATCGATAAGGGGCAATCGATTCAAGTGGAGTTTTAAAATATGTGGTTTTTGTATGTAAAAGGGAGCTGTCGCGATTTGCGGCAACTCCCTATTTTGTTTTAGCCTTTAATTTAAGTCTTTAATTGATCCGCTACTGGACCTTGATTTTAACCTTGTTTTCTTCTAATACAGCCTTAAGCAAATGGCCTTCCTCTATCAGTTTTCGGATATAGAGCTCTGCAATCTCATCCTCGATAAGCCTTTGGATGGTTCTTCGAAGCGGTCTTGCACCATATTTATCATCAAAGCCTTCTTTAAGGATTAAGGCTTTTACTTCATCCGTCACTTCAAGCGACATCTTCTTATCTCTAACCTCACCCGCCACTTCCTTAATCTGAAGGTCGACGATTTGTCTCAGCTCATCTTCAGAAAGGGCTTTAAATACGATGATATCGTCGATGCGGTTGAGGAACTCTGGTCTAAAGGTTTCGCGAAGCATTTCCCTGATGGTGAGCTCCATTTTACGCTCTTGCTCACTACCGAATCCGATTCCCGTGGATTTTAGGTTGGTGCCGACATTAGAAGTCATGATGATCACGGTGTTCTCAAAAAACACGGTACGTCCTTGACCATCAGTCAGTCGACCATCCTCTAAAATTTGAAGCAAGATATTAAATACATCCGCATGCGCCTTCTCGATTTCATCTAACAGGATGACGGAATACGGCTTTCTTCTTACCTTTTCAGTGAGCTGTCCACCTTGCTCATAACCGACATATCCTGGAGGCGCACCGATCAATTTAGAAACCGTATGCTTTTCCATGAATTCGGACATGTCCACGCGAATAATAGCATCCTCAGTACCGAAAAGCTCTTCGGCTAAGGTTTTTGCCAGCTCTGTCTTTCCGACCCCTGTAGGTCCTACGAAGATAAATGATGCCGGCTTACGCTTTTTCCTAAAACCGGAACGGTTACGTCTAACGGCTTTAGAAATCGCTTCCACTGCAGAATGCTGGCCGATCACGCGTTTATGAAGTCGACCCTCAAGCGCGATGAGCTTCTCAGCCTCTTCCTCTGTGATGCGATTTACAGGGATTTTGGTCCAGGCTTCGATGACATAAGCCACATCCTCCACGGTAAGCGCCACATGTCCGCTGGACTGTTTGATCTGTTCGATTTTCTCAGCCAGTCTAAGCGCTTCCACTCTCAGCTCGGCAGACAGCTCATAATCCCCATCTGCAGTGGCCTGAGCACGATCCGCTTCAAGCTTCTCAAGCTCATCCTCAAGCGCTTTGACCTCGACTAGACCATGGTTTTTTAGATTCGCACGTGAGCCAGCCTCATCGATGACGTCGATGGCCTTGTCCGGTAAAAACCGGTCTGTGATATACCGATCGGACATCCGAACAGCTGCATCGATTACCTCATCTGAAATCGCAACCTTATGGAATTCCTCATAATAATCCTTGATGCCCTTTAATATCTCGATACTGTCCTCGATGTTAGGCTCATCCACCACAACTGGCTGGAATCTTCTCTCCAGAGCTGCATCCTTCTCGATATGCTTACGATACTCGTCTAAGGTCGTCGCGCCGATGATTTGAACCTCACCTCTCGCAAGCGCAGGCTTGAGAATATTTGCAGCGTTCATGACCCCACCATGAACCTCACCAGCACCCATGATGTTATGCACCTCATCGATGACGAGGATGATGTTGCCATGCTTTGAAGCCTCTGTAATAATGGCTTTCATTCGCCCCTCAAACTGGCCTCTAAACTGTGTGCCCGCCACGATGGCCGTCATGTCGAGCAGGTAAATCTCTGTATCCAGAAGCTTTTCTGGCACTTGCTTTTCCACGATTCTGACCGCTAAGCCTTCCGCGATGGCTGTCTTACCTACGCCAGGCTCGCCTAAAAGCAACGGGTTGTTTTTACTTCTTCGATTTAAAATCTGAACCACGCGATCGATTTCGCGATTTCTTCCGATAATGCGGTCGATCTCGCCCTTTTCTGCCTTCTCGATCAAGTTAGCGCCATATTTTTCAAGTGTTTTCAGCTTTAGCTTCTTATGCTTTTTATGTCCCTTCGAAGCATGAGCATCCGCCTCATCCTCCAAGTCCTCTTCGTCCTCTTCCAAATCGTAGTCTTCATCTGCTTCGTCATCATAGGCATCCACATCTGAATCCTCATCGTGGTCGCCCTGTTCATAATTCATGAACTGCATAAAAGGACTATCTTCATCCTGTGATGCCTTGTCGAACAAACGGTTCATCTGCTTAGACAGGTTGTCCATCTCTTCTGGGCTTAGGTTTATTTGATTCATTATTTCATCCATGACCGGATAGCCCTTTTTCTGAGCACATTCGAGGCATAAATCCACATACTCGGTTTTACCATTTTCGATTTTGGCTGTCCGCATCATCGCGACATTTTTATTACATTCTGAGCACTTTTTCATAATCCCCACTCGCTTTATGTTAGTTTTCTGATAATCAATGTTTTGGTATATTCCATTATAACCCATGTTCGTTGCATTTTAAGACCTCAATTGTAAAATTTTTTATAACTTGTCTTTTCCCTGTCAACTGGGTAAACTGTTAATATCTAAAAATCTACTAATTTGGGAGGGTGCCAATGGACGCGCATCTTAAAAAAATCATGCACGAGAAAGTACATCACACCATCGCAGGACTTAAAAAGAACAACATCAACGGCTATTTCGTCACATCGATCGAGGACCTTCAAACTAAAATCAAAGAGCTGATTCCAGCTGAAGGCACCATCGCAGTGGGCGGGTCCCAAACGCTTTTTGAGACGGGCACCCTCGACTTTTTAAGATCACAGTCCTATCATTTTTATGACCGATACGCACCAGGTTTAACCGCTGCAGACCTCAAGGAGATCCACCGGAAAGCGTTTACGGCTGATGCCTATCTCTGTAGCGTCAATGCCGTCACAGAATCCGGCGAGCTCTATAGTGTCGACGGTTCCGGGAATCGCGTCGCGGCCATGATCTATGGACCTGATAAAATCATCGTCGTCGCAGGTTACAATAAAATCGTTAAAAATCTCCCCGATGCCATCACGCGAAACAGAGAGATTTCCGCACCAGCCAATAACGTGAGACTAAACACAGGAACCCCCTGCATCCACACGGGTAGCTGCATCGACTGTAAGACGCCTTCGCGAATCTGCTGTGCCTATGTGACCATCGGTTTTCAAAGAGACCCAAATCGCATCCACGTCATCTTCATCGATGGTGAATACGGTTACTAATCAGAATCCACACCGTAAAAAAGCTCCTGCCAAAACGGCAAGAGCTTTTATTCTTAGTGGTCTATTATAAGTTCTTCAATTCATCAGACTTCATGACGCGCTCGACGATGACTTTATCGCCTTCCCAGTAGAGAATAAGTGCCATAGGTCCTGTAACGAGCAAGCATGCTTCATCAGAAGCAGTGTCGATACGATCAAGATTTTCAGCAACTGCCTTAAAGATGGCTTCTTCTGAAAATGGCAAGTCTTCAGTCTGTTCTATCTGTACTTTTAATATATTCTCGTCCATATGTCCTCCTAAAACCTCATGACCTTATTTTACATTAAAATGTTTGAGAAGGATATAGGTTTTTGTGTTACTTCTTGAAAATCCCAAGTGGCTTACCCACTGGGAGGAATGTTCTACCAAACGTATGGTTGAGAACGTTTGCAGCCGAGCCATAGAAGCCCACTAACGCGATAAAGAACTCACTCCATGCTGCAAGCTCGTGTCCTGCTTCGATGCCCCAAATCGTGCTAAGCGATAAGCCGATAAATAAGAAGTCGATGAGGACGAAAATGATGATTAATACCTTATTGGTTTCAAGTGAACCCAGTGTCATATAAAGTGAGAAGATCAAGTAGCCTAAGAATGCGAAACCGAGCTGCTTAGGATCTGCTGCCGCTTTCATGGCTTCTCCGAAAAGGCCGTTGTTGGTCATCCATGTCATCGCCACAGCGAGCCAGAAAAGGGCGTAACCACCAAATGCAGTTGCACCGAAGACATTTCCTTTTTTCGCATCGTTTACACAAGCATAGATTTGCGCCATAGCACCTAAGAAGATCGCCCATGGTACCAGCAGTGAAGTGCCCGATGTCCAACCTAACTTTTGAGTCGATGCCACGAATGTGATCATTGCCAGACCGAAAAGGCCTAATGCCGACGGATCAGCGGTATAAATTTTTCTTTCATTCTGTTCCAATGTTTTTCCCTCCGATTGATAATTAATTAACTTTAATGCAATCCCAACCTAGATTATCATAAATAAATCGGAACTTCAAGAACATGAATAAAACGTCTGATTTGACATTATTCGGGTAATAATATAATAATAGATAAATACTTGTGGAAATTATTTAGGAGGTTCTTATGAAAATAGCCGCATTTCTCGATATAGATGGCACACTCTATCGCAACTCATTGATGATAGAGCACTTTAAAAAAATGGTGAAGTACGAGATAATCGACCCAGCCCTCTGGCACACTAGCGTGAAGAACGCCTTTATCGAATGGCGTAAGCGCGTGGGGGAATATGACGACTACATGCTGGAGCTGGTGAACATCTATTACGAAGCCCTTAAAGGAAGGCGGGCGGCCGACCTTGAATTCCTTTCAAACCAAGTGATTTCACTTCATGGCGATATCGTTTATAAGTATACCCGAAGCCGTATTTTATGGCATAAATTACAGGGGCATAAGGTGTTTTTCATCTCAGGCAGCCCTGAGTTCCTCGTGGAAAAGATGGCGGAAAAATACCATATCGACGGTTTTAGAGGGACTGGCTATCTCACGGATTCAGAGGGCAAATTCACTGGAGAAGTGGTGCCTATGTGGGACTCCGAAAGCAAAAACAAGGCGATAGACGCTTTCGTTAAGGAATACGACCTCGACTTGTCTGAGAGTTACGCATATGGCGATACAAATGGTGATTTTTCCATGCTGTGCCGTGTCGGACATCCGGTGGCCATCAATCCGGCGAAAGAGCTCCTGCTCAATATCAAATCCACACCGGAACTGGTGAAAAAAGCCACCATCATCATCGAACGCAAGGATGTGATCTACGAACTGGATGCCGGTGTGAAAATCATCCGGGAAGACCAGCTTAATATATAGGATAGACGTCTTTTCTAAGCTGTTTGATGACCGGAATCTGCTCTCTGATGAGCGTTACTTCATCAAGGTCGATTTCACCTAGCAAGTAGCCTTCTGAATCATCCAGTCTTCCGATAACATCGCCCCACGGATCCACCACGATGGAGTTGCCATAAGAAATATATCCCAGAGAATAATCCCTAGCGGGGGCACATCCCACGGTAAAGACTTGATTATCCACGGCTCTGGAGCGGAACAACAGCTCCCAGTGTGCTGGTCCTGTGGTCATGTTGAAGGCTGCAGGGTAAATGATGATTTGCGCACCCTTTGATACCATCGCGCGCGCCAGCTCAGGGAACCTAATGTCATAGCAGATGGCGATGCCGATTTTTCCGTACTCCGTGTCGAAAACCGTAATGCCGTCGCCAGGCGCGATGGTTTCAGACTCTTTATAATACTGGCCATTTTCTATATTGATATCGAACAAATGGATTTTACGATGCTTCGCAATTTGATTCCCATATGGGTCAAACGCATATGAGGTGTTATATACCTTGTCGTGATCGCGCTCTGGAATAGAGCCGCCGACGAGGTATATTTTTTTCTCGCGCGCAATTTCCTGTAGCTTCATCCAAGTCTCGCCGCCTTCAGGCTCAGCATAGTTTGGAAAGCGATGGGTCTCATAGGGGCAATTGAACATCTCAGGTAAAACGATGACGTTTGCGCCTTGATCCGCCAAGTTCGCGATGTTCTCCATGGCCTTCTTTATAGAAAGCGATTTGTCCCTATAGGTGATCATTTGTATTAAACCTAGTTTAAATTTTCTACTCATCCCAGTTCTCTCCATTCATGATTCTCTTCACCATTTCATCCAAGTTGCCATCCACTTCCGGACGCTCCTGTACGGCGATTCGATCCGTATTATCATAGGTCAAATGTTGTATTAGTGGCATTCTCAAATTATCGAAGACCAATTTAAGTGTGATTTCCGGTCCTATAAACTGGTGCTCATAACGTCTAGCACCTCCCACTGATAGGATGTAACCTTGCTTTTGCGCTCGGTTCACCACATCCACGAAGGGACGCTTGTGCTCAAAGTCACATATAAAAAGCATCTGTAAGCGGTCCACCAATACCTTCAGTTTACTGCTTACGCCATTAAAATAGACGGGGGTTGCAAACACGACGGTTTTCGCCTTCTTTAAGAGCGCGTACACGTTCGTCATATCATCATTGATCACGCAAGCGCCCCAGTGATCCTTGCAGTATGCACAGTCCAAGCAATGCTTGATATTTAGGCGATTGATGTCGATGACCTCATTAGAAACCTGGTGGTGGTTTAGGCGTTCCCTTAATTGATTGATCAGGTATGCGGAATTGCCATTTGCGCGATGGCTCCCCATGATCAATAAGACCTCAGGTGAATTTTCTGATTGCTTCTCTGATTGCTTCTCTGATTGATTTTCTCTATTCATCAAATTATTTTCCTTTTGAATTTCTCATGTCTACTAAAAGATGGAGCTGATCACAGATGGCTTTAGATCCTGTGATCACGTTGTATTTGTCATCTTCTTCACTACACCAAAATGTTCCGCCGGCTTCCTCGATCATGAGCCTACCAGCTGCCAAATCCCACTTCGCTAGCCTCAGTTCCCAGTACGCGTCATAGACGCCAGCCGCCACGAGACATAAGTCGTATGCTGCTGCACCGAGGCGTCTGATGCCCTTTACCAGAGGTATCATAACCCTCGCATTTTCGGCGTTATTATTCTCCGCTGTTGCACGGTCGTATGGAAATCCTGTGGCGAGAACTGATCGATTTAAAAGGGATTCCGTAGAGCACTTTAGTGGCTGCTCGTTCCAGTAAGCGCCCCTTCCCCTTTCAGCCACATAGAGTTCATCTAGCATCGGCACGTAAACCACGCCAAACTCAGGGGAATCATTTTTCCATCTGGCGATGGAGACGGCGAAAATGGGATGGCCGACGGAAAAATTGGTCGTCCCGTCTAAAGGGTCGATGATCCATTGGAACTCCGAATGGTTTTCCGTATCATGGGGCTGATTCCCCTGCTCCTCAGATAGGATCCTATCGTCTGGAAACAGCTGCTTTAGGCGCTGTACGATCAATGCATCACATGCGAGGTCCACCTCGGTGACCATGTCCACAGCTGTGCTTTTCGTCTCCACCATGAGTCCAGTTTTTCGATAGCGCGCCTTCTGAAGTGCACCTGCTTCCTTAGCCAGTGCGATTACAGGTTCATATATTGAATTGATTTTCGTCATTATAGACTCCATTTATTTTATTTCGTGACGCCGCCGGTAATTATGCAATTTCTCAATTAAATGATACACCGTTTAAAGCCCCATGGGAATGTTAAAATTAAACATTTTGTAAAGGTTGAAGAAATATGTTTAAAGCGCTTCAAAAGGGCTAATTATACACTGTAATGAATTTTAGGAGGTTATCATGAGAGACCATATTACCATGGGAGGAAATCCCATTACTCTATTAGGTAGTGAAGTTAAGGTTGGCGATCAAGCACAATCCTTTAAAGCAGTCAAACCCGATATGACAGAGTTCGATTTTTCAGAGCTGGATGGAAAGATTAAAATCATCAGTGTCGTTCCATCAGTGGACACGCGCATCTGTGAGTTCCAAACGATCCGATTTAACGAAGAAGCGACTAAAAATCCCGACGTCCACGTGATCACTATCAGCGTAGACCTTCCCTTTGCACAAAAACGTTTTTGCGCTACTAACGGCATAGAAAATGCCATCGTCGTCTCTGACCACCGCGCACTGGATTTCGGACTTAAATATGGCTTCGCCATCGATGGACTTAGACTTCTTGCACGTGGAATCGTCGTCGTAGATGATAAAAATACTGTGCGCTATGTGGAATACGTGAAAGAAGTGGGCTCACACCCTGATTATGATAAGGTTTTGGATTTCGTAGCGCAGTTATAGACATTTTTATAACCGTTCCATCACGCATCCTCAACTGAATACTGAATCAAAAATAGCTGTCGCAATGATCACTCATTTTGACAGCTTTTTTATTTCGGTGGACCATTATCTAAATAAAAATAATGGGACGAGGATTGGAACGAGCGTCGATAAAATCAAGCCCGTCGAAAATGATAAAATGGCCGTTTCACTGTTGGTGTTTTGAGAGATAATCGGTAGGGTCGTGTCCATGGCCGTGGCACCTGCTGGCGAAATGGCTTCGATGAAGCCGATACGCTTCGCGATGATGGGAATCAGGGCGATGGCGAAAACCTCCCTCATGACATTCGTCAAAAATGCCAACACTGAAAGCTCCGATGAATAGGGAGCGATGATAATCGAGGAAAGTGTGTACCAACCCATTCCAGATCCGATGGCCCCCGATTCATTAATCGGGTAGCCCAGGAACGTTCCCACCATAATGGCACCGAGCAAGCTTCCCACAGCGATGGCGATGGGAACCACGAAGAACAGGACACCCGTGCGTTTGATGTCTGAAAATACATTTTTATTTTTTCCGATGTCAATACCGACGAAGAACAGAAGCAAACAAAGACCGACGGTCAGAAGCGTATCCGTGGTGGCATAAAGCGTGTCAGGTAAAGCCAGCCCCACCAGTGTCCCTGCGATGACCGCTAGGATGATTTTGAACGTCATCTACTTCACCGCCTTTCTGTTAAAGACCTTTAGCATCAAATGAACCGTTAACACGCTTCCTATAATGGTGAAAATCCCGAAAAGGATCGCATGAAGCCCGATTTGCGCGAAGGCATCTAACACGCGATCATCCATGCCGATTCTAAGCCCCATTACAAATAATAGAACAAATAGACAGGCAAGCTGAAGCTTATCGATTTTATTGCTGAGACCCTGGTGAATCCACCCTTTGTAACTTAAAAATCCGCCCACGATCAATAAGGCCAAATATAGTAATATACTACTCATCTTTTTCATCCTTTATCGGCACTATGCCTTCGTAATAAATAAATCCATCTTCCTTTAATCTCACCTTTACAGGCATCATTTCAACGCCCATTCGTTTAGCGCGGTAAAATGTCTCGTAGAATTTGGGATCCGTATCGCGTTTTGGTTCAAAAAGGTTTGCCTCACTCAAAATGAGAATTAGCACACCTGCGCGATCGCCAGATTCGACGATTTGAATCAGCTCTTCCAAATGCCGTACCCCTCTTACGGTTGGGGCATCTGGAAACTGAGCGAGTCCGTCTACCGATAGGGAGCAACCTTTCACTTCAACCCATATTTGACGCCCTTCTTCCACCTCGGTCGCATAAAAATCGATTCGGGAGTGTCCATATTTTGCCTCAGGTTTAATGTTCTGAAAGCTACCGAAGGGATTTAACGCTTCATTTCTTAAAATCGCTTCAGCAATATATCGGTGATAACCCGAATGAACCATTACATACTCCCCATCCTTCGCAACAGCAATCATGTCCCAATCCGTTTTACGGGTGTCACTCTTTGCATATTTAACAAGGCACTGATTTCCCGGATAAAGTAGTTCCTTTAACCGTCCAGGATCATGGACGTGGACCCTTTCCTCAACCCCCTGGATCACGACATCCGCAAGGTATCGATTAGGGCGTGCTCTGAATTCGCCAGGTAGTAGCGCATCAATTTTTATAAGTGGATAGTGCATCAGGTTACCTCCCGTAGAAGTGCTTCAACATGGCTGACGTAGCTTTTGATGTCGTACTTTCTTTCGAGACCCGCAGCATTCATGTATCTTATTTTACCAAATATGGCGCGTTCCTGCCATGGTCGATCATGCTTACCAAAACACCAGGCGATGCCAGCATAGCCATTTGGATCTCTTCCATCCAGTTGGTATTTATCATTTAAAGTGCACAGCCGTTCAAAGGCTTCCTCAGGCGTACGAGACCACTCGATGACCTTTTTCCCCCAGTACATGCGCATGGTGTTATGCATATGGCCTGTTTTCACCATCTCCATTTGCGCTGCGTTCCAGTAAGGATCATGGGTCAACCCCTTCTCAAGCACCTCGAGGGGATAAAGGAAATCGCGCTTATCATTACGATGATGGTCTAAGGTCTCATAAGCCCAAGCTGGTAAAAAATCCTTTAATGCTTTTATCCGTTCTCCAGCATAGTAGACATAGTTGAATGCAAGCTCTCGCCTCACCACGAGCTGTTCCACGAAGGCATCCGCCTTAATGCCACTATTAAAAAGCTTATTTAGGATCGTGACTGGTGAAAGCTGTCCAAAATGTAAGTACGAACTCAGTCTGGAAGTGCCACTGACGGCTGGGTCAGACTGTGCCTGGTCGTACTTAAAAATCCCATCCGATAAAAAGACATCCAGATGGCGCATCGCCTCCTGCTCACCGCCGATAAAAGCATCGCTCTTTGGTAGTCGCTCCAAATCCGGACAGTAATCGTCTAAAAAGGCATGAATCTCGTTTAAAGGTAGCGAATCGAATGCGATTGATTCCGAAATTTTACCTAATGACTTTTCCAGTGGTTGGTGGTGAACGGGTGTGAGATACGTGTGTATTTGCTTCATGATTGAGGGTCTAATGGCGTAGGCTGCATAAGCTTCGCGATTATAGGCGACGTTTACCGGAACCACCACATTTGTCTCCACCTCATACGTGTCACAATCCAGTTTCTGGACTAACGCTTCACGGAGCTCTCGCTCGAAAACCCCATAAGCAAAGTCCATCACAACCGCTTTTGCCTTTTCAGACATTTCGGATATGATTTTTACAGGATCCCCCACCTTTAGTGAAAACCCGATGCCCATCTGCTCTAGCATTGGCTTCAGGCATTTAATCCCTTCCAGCATAAACTGATAGTGGCGTGTATTACCTCCTGGAAATCTAGGGATCACGACGAAACTCACCACTAGAGGTACCTCCAGTTGGTTGGCAAGTGCTATCGCATACGCCAGTGCATGATTATCAGTGATGCGCTGTGCACCTTGCATCCAGTAGAGCACATATTCACCCTGTGGGCGTATGCCCTTATGAAGCCTTCGATTGATACGATTTTCGTGAATCATCTGAACACCTCAAAAATTAGTTCAAGTTGTATACGCATACTGTATACACATATGCTACAATATAATACGGACCCATTATATCAACAATGGGTGATTAGCGTCAACTAACGTTCATTCGCAAGGAGGAAACATGTCACCTTTTAAGCCTAAGTTTTTTACAACCATAAAAAACTACTCGAAAGATCAATTTCTCGGCGATTTGACCGCAGGTATTATCGTGGCCATCATCGCTCTTCCCCTATCAATCGCCCTCGCCATCGCGTCAGGAGTCTCTCCTGAAAAAGGCTTGCACACAGCGATTATCGCCGGTTTTCTGATCTCCTTTTTAGGGGGAAGCCGTGTACAAATCGGTGGTCCAACAGGTGCCTTCATGGTCATCGTTTATGGAATCGTCACCGAGTTTGGCGTAGATGGTTTAATCATGGCCACCATGATGGGAGGCGTCATAATGATTGCCATGGGGCTGTTAAAGCTCGGCGGGGTCATCAAATTCATCCCTCACCCGATTACAACCGGCTTTACCAGTGGTATTGCTGTGACCATATTCTCTTCACAGATCAAAGACTTTTTCGGTCTCACCACAGAAGCATTACCAGCTGAGTTTCTTGAGAAATGGCACATCTACATCGGTGCTTTTCATACGTTCGACATGACTACCGTCATCATCGGATTGGTTGCACTGGGCATTATCGTCTTTTGGCCTAAGCGTTTCAGTAAAATTCCTGGCTCGCTTATAGCATTGGTGGTCACCACTTTAATCGTACAGCTGGGTAACCTCGATGTGATGACCATCGGTGGGAAATTTGGTGAGCTTTCTTCCGCTTTTCCGACACCTCAGCTTCCTGCTTTTAGCATAGAAAAAATGACCATGCTCATCGGACCTGCATTTACCATCGCACTCTTAGGTTCCATCGAATCGCTTCTTTCTGCTGTGGTGGCTGATGGTATGATCGGTGGCCGTCACCGCTCAAACACAGAGTTGATCGGCCAAGGCATCGCCAATGTCGCTTCCGGATTATTTGGTGGTATTCCTGCCACAGGTGCCATCGCAAGAACCGTCGCTAACATTAAAAATGGCGGAACAACACCAGTCGCCGGTATGACACATGCGGTGGTCCTTTTGTTGATCATGTTGCTCTTTATGCCACTGGCTCAAATGGTGCCATTAGCTTCACTCGCTGCCATTCTAATGGTGGTGGCCTATAATATGAGCGAGTGGCGTGAATTTATCTCCTTATTGAAATCACCAAAAAGCGACGTCACCGTGCTATTGATCACCTTCTTCATAACAGTTCTCGTGGACCTCGTTATGGCCATCGAGATTGGTATGGTGTTGGCTGCACTTTTGTTTATGAAGCGTATGGCCGATGTCACCGAGGTCAGTGAGCTTACACGTGATACGGCCGAAGAGGACGATAGCTTCACGCCGAAATTTGATCGTTCTTTACTGCAGAGACTTCCTCAGCATATTCAAGTTTATGAAATCAATGGCCCCCTATTTTTCGGCGCAGCCGACAAATTCTTAGAGGTCATCAACGAAGTGGATGGGACGACACAAACCATGATTCTCAGACTTAGGAATGTTCCTGCCATGGACGCCACTGCTGTACACGCCTTAAAGCGCTTTATTAAGGCCTGCCACAAGCATAAAATCAAAATCCTGTTGTCCGGTTTAAAGCCTCAACCCTATGAGGTGCTAAGCAAAGCAGGGGTCATCGATACGATCGGAGAAGAACACATCTTCGAGCACTTCGAAGCAGCGCTCGCTTTTGCAGAGAATCGCCACTACGAATTGGCATCAAAGCCGTTCACACCTGTATAAATAATTTAGGAGAAACTATGACTGAACTGAAGCTCCATGAAAAACACCTTGAAAAGTATAAAAGTGGCTATCCACTCATCTTCAAAGAAGCTGTCATCGGTTATCAGCTGATTGAATCTTCTGGTCTAGAAGAAGGATCACTGATTAAGCTGACCGATGAAAAAGGCAAATATGTCGCCACTGGCTATTACGGTAAGCAAAATAAAGGCATCGGCTGGGTATTATCAAAGAATGAAAAGGAAAGCGTCGGCTTACCCTTTTTCCAGAAGAAACTATACAGTGCGATCGAGAAGAGACTCGGGCTTTATAACAACCCGAAAACCAATGCCTTTCGCGTCTTTAATGGCGAAGGGGACGGCATCGGTGGCTTGACCATCGACTTCTATAATGGCTACTACCTTATCAACTGGTATAGCTTAGGCGTGTATGCTTTCAAATCGCATGTCATCGAAGCGCTCAAAAAGTGCGTCGAGTTTGATGGCATCTATGAGAAACTCAGATTTGAGGGTCTCGAGTCAGAGCATCCAGATGGTTTCGTCACTGGAACTGAAGCGAAGTTTCCCCTGGTGATTAAAGAAAACGGGGTTTCCATAGAAGTATTCTTTAACGAAGGGGCCATGACAGGCATCTTTCTTGATCAAAGAGAGGTTAGACGTGCCATTCGAAACAACTACGCAAAGGGAAAAGATGTTCTGAACACATTCTCTTACACCGGCGCATTTTCAGTATTTGCCGCACTTGGTGGCGCAAAATCAACCACGAGCGTGGACCTCGCCAACCGTAGCAAGGAGCACACAGAACACAACTTTGCACTTAACCAAGTCTCTTTGGACCGCCACCAGATTTTGGTGGAGGATGTCTTCAACTACTTTAAATTCGCCGCAAAGAAGGGACTTACCTACGACCTCGTAATCCTGGATCCACCTAGCTATGCCAAATCCAAGGACTTCGTCTTTAGTGCGGAAAAGGACTATCCCGAGCTGTTAGCGGAGGCGATTAAAATCACTCGCCAAGGGGGCATCATCGTCGCATCGAACAATTCGAGCACCATTACTCTCGAAAAATTCAAGCAAATTATCGGTAAGGGCTTCAACATCGGAAAAGCGCGATTTGAAATATTAGAGATCCATCAGCTACCGAAGGATTTTAGAGCCCATCATCTCTATGAAGAGAGCAATTATTTGAAAGTGGTTTTCTTAAAACGCATCAAGTAAAAAAGTGGCTGTATCGCGTATGAAAGTTTCGCGATACAGCCTTTGTGTTTTTAATAGTGCTCTCCATTGTCATAATACCGCGTGGGCTCAAGGGTATTAAACATGACGCAGACCTCTTCATAGCCCTGCGACATGACACTGTCTGTAATCAGCTTCGCCACCTTATCTTGGAGTGGCTGAGGTCTTTCAAACCAGTTCATCGTGACAAAGGGGTATCCTCCCATGCCCTGCTTTCCGTGCCTGAAAAACACGGTTTCCTGCCATTCCACAGTAAAGTGGTCCACAGGACAGTCGATGATTATGGCGAGCGATTCAATCAGCTGCTCGCTGATTTTGCTGACTTCATTAGGCGTTACACCTTTAAATAGGAGATGTGGCATGGTGCCTCCTTTTGATTTGTCTTTGTTAATCGATTTAATGATTCACTTCACTGTCATTTTATAATAAAATGTAGGCATGACACAACCTGTCTTGAAAGGAATTATCGATGAAATTTAAGCCCATTTTGGGATTACTATTATTAACGGTGATGCTATTTACCGGATGCAATGCACAGTATAAGCATCTAAATGAAGCGATCCGCCCTGAATTGATCGAAAACGAAACGAGTCAGTCGATACCAGACGTCGGCATACAGACCGTCATCGAGGAATCTGAGTCTAAAACCGTCGCTGTACACTACCCTACTATCGGTAACGATAAAGTGGATGCCCTTCTAAAGGAGTTCGCGCTCAACCGGGTTGAGCTGTTTTATCAGGAGACTGCAAATATTCAGGTTGCTAATGATGAAAATTGGCCCTATGAGCTTCATATCGATTACGAAATCGCCTATCAAACAGAACGACACCTTTCATTAGTCTTTAGAGAAGAAAAATATTTGGGTGGTGCTCAGTCTGTTTCAGCGCTATTTACCTATAATTTTAACCTTGATCATAGCCGTCAGCTCATGCTTAGAGATGTTTTCAAGGGTTCATCCGCCTATCTGGAGATCATTTCGCAGTTCATCTACGATTCATTGATCAACCAAAACAGTTTGGGAATCCCCCTCGACGAAAGCTGGGTAGTAGAAGGCAGTACCCCTCTTGAATCGAATTTTAAGCACTTTCTGATAGGTGATCAAGGCGTGACCTTTCTTTTCGAAAAGTATCAGCTTGCGCCTGCGTTTATCGGTGAGCCCTCCATTCTCATCCCTTACGATGTCTTCACCGCTCATATTGAACTTAAAGAAATCTTCCTTCCTGCACCTAGCAAGGCTGAACGGATTCTACCAGACCTGACTCAAACGACAATTATGAACCCTGTTGAAGGTGCCGTAAAAAAGAAGATCGCCATAACCTTTGAGGATGGACCACACCCGTTTTATACCCCTCTCATCCTGGATACCTTAAGCTCGCGAAATACGCTTGCAACTTTTTTCATCCTAGGTAACCGTGCACAGGATTATCCGGATTTAATCGAGCGAATCGCGGTTGATGGACATAGCATCGGCAACCATTCGTGGAGCCACCCTCAAATGACACGCCTCTCTTTCGATGCCTTGAACAATCAGTATGAAAGAACACAGGAACTTGTAGCAACCATAACCGGTAGTGCCCCACTCATCTATCGACCACCCTACGGCGTCTATAATGAAAACGTCATCAGTATATTAAAGTCGCCAGCCGTACTTTGGTCCATCGATCCTGGCGACCTCGTCTATAAGGATTCTGCTTATATCACCAACTATGTTATCGATCACGCCTTTGATGGTGCGATTATTTTACTAAGGGATACGAATGCCCACACAACACAGGCGCTCAGTGCCATCATCGATGAGCTGACGCAGCTCGGGTACGCATTCGTCACAGTAGATCAATTGCTGGGCATCACAGAAGAGAATGCCTCCCAGAATATTCGGATTTTCTCTAGAGGATTTGAGAGCAAGTAAGGTTGACGCATACAAAAAGGAGCTGTATTTCAACAGCTCCTTTATTATAGACTTGATTAACTATGTGTCTTCGGCGTTTTCACGCGTTTTTTATCTCTGTCTCTGTCTCTATCTCTAGACTCAGAGCGAGGCGCACCTGAAGGAGATGAAACCTTCTTTTTGCCTTCGCCACTGTATTTGCTTGGTTTAGATTTAGAGTAGCCGCCTTTTTCTTCCTTCGCAGGAATCACAGAAACTGGCTTGCCTTTAATCATACGTTTATCCATACGCTCGATGACGCGATCTGCATGGCTTTCTGGAATTTCCACGAAAGTAAAGGTATCAAAGATATCCACAGAGCCGATTAAACGGCCCTCGATGCCCGCTTCGTTCGCGATGGCACCTACGATGTCTCTCGGACGAACGTTATGATTATTGCCCACGTTAATGTGCATTCTAATCATGCCGCTCGGTGTTTTACCTCTTGGCTTGCCTTTCGAACGGTCACCCCCGCGATCGCCACCACGGTCACCTGAACGCTCACCACGATCATTACGGTCACGACCCATGGCTTTAGCATTATCAACTGAATCAATTTCCTTCACGTTTTCAAGCTCGAGCTCCATTTGGAATAGCGCCGCAGCGATTTCGATGGCAGAATAGTTATTTTCAGTGAACTCTTCGATAAACTGGATAAACTTTCTATCGATGCCGCCTTCAATACGCTCTTTGATCTTGTTCATGAAAAGCTCGCGCTTCATCGCCTGAAGATCGCTGATTTTCGGAATAGGATGCGGTTTGATGTCAGATTTCGTATATCGCATGATGCTTCTTAAAAGATGGAAATCTCTAGAAGTGATAAACGTGAACGAAATACCCTCTTTACCTGCACGGCCTGTTCTTCCGATACGGTGTACATAGTACTCCTCATGCGTCGGCATGTCATAGTTGAATACCGCTTCCACGTTATCGATGTCAAGACCTCTCGCTGCAACATCTGTTGCGATGAGGATTTCGATATCGCCACGCTTGAACTTGTTGATGACGTTCATACGGAGCATCTGCTTCATGTCGCCATGAATCTTATCACACATGTAACCACGTGCTTGGAGCATGTCTGTCACTTCATCCACGCGCTTTTTCGTGTTACAGAACACGATGGAAAGCTTATAGTTGTAGATATCGATAAGGCGCGTTAAAATCTCCATTTTATCGCGGTCTTTCATCTCGATATACACCTGCTGAATGCTTGGTGCAGAAAGCTGCGTATGCGCTACCTTTAAGATCTCTGGATCTCTCTGGTATTTGTCCACGATGGCCATGATCTCTTTAGGCATAGTCGCTGAAAAGAGCAGTGTTTGGATTTCGTGATCCACTTCTTCCATGACGAGCTCGATGTCTTCTCTAAAGCCCATGTTGAGCATCTCATCCGCTTCGTCGAGGACGAGCATTTTAAGCTGACCTAATTTAAGCGTTTTACGTCTTAAATGGTCGAGTACCCTACCTGGTGTACCGATGATAATCTGTGCACCTGATCTAAGGCCTCTAATTTGTCTTTCAATGTCTTGACCACCATAGATGGGGAGTACATGAAGACCTCTGAGATATTTACCGATACGATTAACCTCTTCTGAGATTTGTACCGCTAACTCTCTCGTAGGGCATAGAACCAACGCTTGGACGTTCTTGTTCGATAAATCGAGTTTTTCCAGCATCGGAATCGTAAATGCCGCCGTTTTTCCAGTTCCTGTTTGCGCCTGTCCAACAAGATCCCTTCCCGTAAACGCAACGGGGATGGCCATTGTTTGTATAGGCGTTGCTTCTTCAAAGCCCATATCTTCAACAGCCCTCAAAATTTCTTTTGAGCAGTTTAATTCACTAAATTGCAGTTTTTCCATTAATATTTCCTTTCTTGTCTTTGAACACTTCATTATAACACAATTGACGCAAAATACTATTATGTTTTAGAAACATTTAAGTGAATAAACGCGCTGTGAAGCTTAGAATATAACCTTTATAGCAATTTATAATAAATAAGGTCGTCGATGTAACCGCCTTCATCGGGGTCATACTCGTGCATGAAGACCCTGCCACTTTGAATAAAGCCTAAGCTTTCTATAGTGGCGATGGATGCGGTGTTCCACGAATAAATATAGGTTCGGGCGATGAGGATTCCTTCCTCTTTGAGCTTAGTCAGTCCATATTCGGTCAGGGTCTTCGCAACCTGCTGCTTTCTATAGGTCGGATGGACAGCGGCTGCCAGGTAGACACTATGGGATTTATTCCCCTTACCTCTCGTCGCCTTAAGCAAACCGATGAGTTGTCCATCCGTGTTTAACGCTCCGTACAGGTAGATCTCCGGTGAATCAAACCATTGATCTAATTCTTCCTCAGATGCTATGTCAGTAAAGCTCATACGCGCATTTTCTTCACGCAACAATTGACAAAGCCTAAACACCTCCTGGCGGTGTGACCTATTTACACTTAACAGTTCCATCATGTCAGACTCCCTAATGTCATGCCCTTTTCAAAGGCTTTCATGTTTTCCTCAAAGAATTTTTCAGGTACGGATTCACCGATGACCTTTCGCCATATGGCACTATCGATGGGAAGCTGCTTTGCCAGAGCACCCAGCATCATGACGTTGACCACCTTCGGAGTCCCCAGTTCCAGACATAACGCCAGCACATCATGTGCCGACACGACGATGTCTTTTCTAAACTGGTCTAAAAAGTCATGGGGATAGGGCGCCGCCTCTGCGATGGCGAACACCGGATAGATCTCTGCCGTATTGATAAACGCCTGTCCCTGAGGTTTCAGGTATTCCTGCCAGCGAAGTCCTTCTAAGGGCTCTAGTGCCAATAAATAATCCGCATGACCCTTTGCAATGTTAGGCGAATGGATCGTCTCACCCAGACGAACACTGCCCCAAACCTTTCCGCCACGCTGGGATAGCCCCACCACATCATTGGTTTTCACATCGTACCCGGCTTCAAAAGCCACCTCACTGATAATGTCGGTCATGAGTACGAGTCCCTGTCCACCTACACCCGCCATAATGATATTAACTGTTTTATTCACGTGTCATCGCCTCCTTAACTTCTTTTGATGGCGCCCACAGGGCAAACCTGAGAGCAAACGGAACAGCCCACACACATGGATGGGTCTATGGAGGATTTTTGCTTATCAAATCCCTCATAATGCTTCATGTGAATAGGTGGACAATTGGTTTTGACACATGTTCTGCAGGCGATACATATCGAAGGATCCACTGCGAAATGAGGTTCCTTGATTTTAAATCGAAGTGCGCATGGGCGGGTGGTCATGATGATATCGATTCCCTCGTGCTTAAAAGCATCCTCCATGGTTTTCTTAGCCGCTTTATAATCAAATTGGTCCACGACTTTCACCGATTCGAAGCCCATGACCTCGATAAGTTTCGGAAGATCGACGTTCATATCGCTGCCATCACCATAGGGGGATGAACTGGCATTTGGTTGTCCCCCTGTCATGGCAGTGGTGCCATTATTGAGAATAAGGATGGTGATGTTATCCGTAGGGTCTGATTGGTGAAGCAGATTTAAAAGGCCCGTCATCCCAGAATGGTAGAATGTGCCATCCCCGATGACCGCCACGAGTGGCTGGTTGATCCCCATAAGGCGTTCAGCCTTTTTCATGCCCTTCACCATGCCGAGCGACGCGCCCATGCTGATGATGGAATCCAGTACCTCCAGTGGATAGAGAATTCCCATGGAGTAGCAGCCGATATCGCCTATGACTGTCTTTTTCGATTTTTTCAGAATATCGAACACCGGGCGATGCGGACAACCGGCACAGAACATGGGAAGTCGCCCCATAACGGGCGTTAGTGGTTCCACTTCGCTGGCGGACGCTTCTTCAGCCACCTGCAAAAATACGTTCGCCATTTCCACGCCAAGCATGCGAAGTCCCGTCTCAATCTCCTCGATATCCAGCTCCCCTGTAAATGGGAATGCTGTTTTTCCCACACATGGAATTCCCGCCAGCCATAGCTGGTCCTCGATAAATCCCGTCATCTCTTCGATGACCACCACTTGGTTAAACTTAGATGCTAAAGCCCTTAACGCGTCTAGCGGTAACGGATACACGATGCCGAGTTTATACACCGCTGCTTTAGGCGCCAGCTCCCTAAGATTTTGGTAGGGCAGACCACTGGTGATGATGAGGGTATCTGCGCCATCGTAGGGCTCATAGCGGTTTATGTTTAAGTCATCTAGCGCACTTTGTAGCTTCTCGATGCGCTGACGCATGTGAAACTGCTTGTCGAAGGTATTCGGTGGAATCATACCGTAGTCCGACGGACTTTTTACGAAGCCCTTAATAGGGACTTCCGTGCGGTCAGACAGCACGACCTTCGTCCGGCTATGGCATAGACGAGATGTGATTCTTAGCATGACGGGTGCTTCAAATCGTTCACTGATCTCCAGCCCTATCATGGTAAAGTCCTTCGCTTCTTGTGAGTCGGCTGGGTCGAGTACAGGCATGTTTGCAAATTTCGCAAAAATGCGATTGTCCTGTTCATTTTGCGAGCTAGCCATGCCAGGATCATCTCCCGACATGAGCACGAATCCACCCTTCGTCTTCGTTTCGGTGAATGTCATGAGGGGGTCTGCTGCGACGTTTACGCCGACGTGTTTCATGGAAACGAGGGTTCTTGCACCGGTCATAGAGGCGCCGATTCCCACCTCTAGAGCGACCTTCTCGTTTACTGAAAACTCCGCGTATATCTCTGGATACTGCTTTTTAATGGTCTCTAGCATCTCTACTGTAGGTGAGCCTGGATAGCTTGCCGCCACATGGCCACCTGCCTCATAGAAGCCTCTGGCAATCGCCTCGTTGCCAGTCAACATTTTTACTTTCATGAACTGCCTCCTTATACATACAAACACGCATTACACACCATTCATACCCAATTATGGTCCCGCCTGTCGAATGCTTTTACTCTCTATCAAAAAAAGAATTGAGGTTAAAAAAGTGCTTCAGAAGTAGTGCTGAACGGATGGCGATATCCTCATGCTCCAGAATATGTTTCGCTATATGACGGTCTACGAAAATTATTTCAGCCTCTTCATCCGGGCTCTGGTGCCGGTTACTGGGTTCACCAGAATAGTAGCCATAGGCGATTTCCACGCATTCATTAATGATGCCCACTGACGCATAGCGTGGCGCATCACTCATGACAAACTCGAAGTCCATCCCCGTTTCTTCTTTAAACTCGCGGACACTGGTTACCGAAACTGGTTCGTCACCATCAGCAAGTCCCGCTGGTAGCATATAGACGGTTCTCCCTGCGGATACGCGATATTCCTTTAGCATCACCACATGGGTTTTCTCATGGTTCGTGGCGAAGATCATGGCACCATCGCTAAAGCGTTTCCCATGATCAATTTCCTCCCTAAGGCGTTCTATACCCTGTCTGGAAACGAGTTCCCATGATTTATCAGCACCCTCCCGGTTCACATAATCGATTCGAAATCCTTTTAAATAGTGCAAACGATCCACTTCTGTTATCCGTTTGATGGTCAATTTTCCTTCCATAGTCACCTCAAGTCATTATTTCATATTTTCTTTTTGCCTTTTCTTCTGCTTTTATTATATAATATCAAAGGATTAAACAGAACACATTCACCAAAGGGTGTCTTTTATAGAAAGGATTTTCAAATGAGTATTTTAACCGTCAAAAACTTAAGCCACGGCTTCGGCGACCGTGCGATCTTTAACAATGTTTCCTTCCGTCTGCTCAAAGGCGAGCATATCGGCCTGATCGGTGCAAATGGCGAGGGAAAGTCAACCTTCATGAACATCATCACCCATAAGCTTGAGCCGGACGAAGGTCAGGTGGAGTGGTCAAAACGCGTCCGTTCAGGCTACTTAGACCAGCATACGACCCTTGAGAAGGATACTTCCATCAAAACGGTTCTGGAAAGCGCATTTAAATACCTCTTCGACATGGAACAGGAAATGAACGACATGTATATGCGCATGGGCGATGTTACGCCGGAAGAACTGGATAACCTCATGGAAGAGGTCGGTACCATCCAAGACATCCTCAATCATAACGACTTTTACATCATCGATGCTAAGGTGAACGAGGTTGCTCGTGGCTTAGGCCTTCTGGAAGTCGGTCTCGAGAAAACCGTCGACAGCTTAAGTGGTGGTCAACGTACAAAGGTCCTTTTAGCAAAGCTCCTTCTGGAAAAGCCTGATATCCTGCTTCTTGATGAGCCTACCAACTACCTGGATGAAGAGCACATCGAATGGCTTAAAAAATACCTGCAAGAGTATGAAAACGCCTTTATCCTCATCTCGCACGACATCCCATTCCTCAATAGCGTCGTCAACCTTATCTATCACATGGATAATAAAGAGCTCAACCGTTATGTGGGCGACTACGATAACTTTATTCGCGTATACGAGGCGAAAAAGAAGCAAGTGGAATCGGCCTATAAACAGCAGCAGCAGGAAATCGCCGACCTCGAGGACTTCGTTCAGCGCAACAAGGCCCGCGTGGCCACGCGTAACATGGCCATGTCCCGTCAAAAGAAGCTGGATAAAATGGATCGTATTGAACTCGCCAGAGAGAAGCCGAAGCCAGAATTTAACTTTAAGCTCGCCAGAACACCTGGAAAACTCATCTTTGAAACCAAAGACCTCGTCATCGGCTATGATGAGCCACTATGCCGTCCGCTCAACCTAAGACTGGAGCGCAACCAGAAGATCGCCATCACGGGTGCCAATGGTCTCGGGAAAACGACCCTACTTCGCAGCATCCTCGGACAAATTCCGAGCATCAGCGGTGAAGTGGTTACCGGTGAGTTTTTGACCATCGGCTATTTCGAACAGGAAATCAAGGAAGCGAATTACAACACCTGTATCGAAGAGGTTTGGAAGGAATTTCCATCTTATACGCAATACGAAGTCCGTGCTGCGCTGGCTAAATGTGGTCTAACCACACAGCATATCGAAAGCAAGGTCGTGGTTTTAAGCGGAGGTGAGCAAGCTAAGGTAAGACTTTGCAAGCTCATCAACAAGGAAACTAACTTCCTCGTACTGGATGAGCCGACCAACCATCTCGACGTCGATGCAAAAGCGGAGCTCAAGCGCGCGCTCATCGCCTATAAGGGCACTATTGTCCTGATTTCCCATGAACCCGAATTTTACAGAGACATCGTCACCGATGTGTGGAATCTGGAGCAGTGGACCACTAAAATCGTTTAATTTAATAAAGGACTGTAACCCATGAATCGGTTACAGTCCTTCTATTATTCTATCAACCTATTTGACCTTAAAACGACCGATGACGCCTGTCATGTTATTTGCGGTGGTTTTAACTTCCGTTGAGTTCTCCTGGATGCTTCGCATCAAATCCGCTTGGGTATCCATCGTCGCTGCGATTTCCTCTGCAGCGGCGGCATTTTGTTCAGTGATGGCAGAAATACCATGGATAGAAGCGGTGGCGATGTCTTTATTTCGATTGACGTTTTGAATGCTGATACTGATCATATCCAATTGTTTCAGCGTGGCGTCAATGGACTTTTCAATCGCTTCGAATGCGCTTTGAACATTGCCCAGAACACTACCGGACATCTTGATGGCTTCATTAGATGAGCCCATGTTTGATTCAGTCTCAGAAATTTCCGATAGGATTTCTTTGATGATCTTATCGATTTGTGTCGTCGACTTCGAGGTTTCTTCAGCGAGTTTGCGGATTTCATCAGCGACCACTGCAAATCCACGACCCGCTTCACCTGCGCGTGCAGCCTCTATAGCAGCATTAAGTGCTAAAAGGTTCGTCTGCTCGGCAATCTGTTGAATCGTATTGGTAATTTGAACGATGGAAGAAGATTTAATCGTAAGTGTGTGGACATTCTCATTGAGCTTTTCATTGGCTTGGGTAGTGGTTGCGAATCTTTCACCGAGCTCAGTAAGTTGTTTAACACCAACGATGTTGCTTTCAGAGACTGCTGACGTATATACCTTGAGCTTCTGGGCACTGTTAACCGTTTCTTCAATCTCCTTCGCAAGTGCTGCCATCTTATCAGAGGCCTCAAGTGCATCCTGCGCTTGAGAGGTCGCCCCGTTTGCAAAATCTGCAACGGTTTGAGTAACTGCATCGATGCCTTCTCTACCATAGGAAACCACTTGATTCAGTTCTTCCGATGAACGATCGAGATTTAATGCGCCTCGCTGCATTTCCTCTACCATATCTCACAGTACAACCCTTAGGTTCGCCACCGCGTTTGCGATTACACCTGTTTCGTCCTTATATTTCAACAAATAGTCATAGGTATCATCGTTGACGATATCCAGATTCGATGTCTTATTTAATATTTCGGAAAGCTTCAAAATCGGTTTAGAAATGGATTTACTAAAGATAAAGGCAGCTGTAATGACGATTACCAGTGCGATAGCGATACCACCTAAAAGCGTTAGGATGGCCATGTTAAGCTGTGACTGCATGGCTTCGCGTTCAGCAGCGATGGTATTATCGATGTCGTCGATATAATTACCCGTTCCGATGATCCAGTCAAAGGGTTCAAACAGTTTGACGAAGCCACGCTTTGGAAGGGCTTCCGTCTCACCAGGTCTCGGGAAATAGTAATCGTAGTAGCCTTCACCCTCTGCATCGATTAAAGCGATAAAGCCTTGGATGATTTTGTTTCCATTCGTATCTGTAAGATCGATACGGCTTGTTCCTTCTACATCTTCACGCCCAAGTAAGACCACATTGACGCCGTCACGCGTATCAGCCCAAAAATAACCACTCTCTCCATATTTGGCGTTTCTCACCACATCGGCAGCGATGACTTCTGCTTCACTATTTGTGATGATTCCTTTATCCACTTGGTTCATTATTCCCGTGAGCTCGCTAACGACGATCTCCACTTGATGCTTGATATTAGTGTCATATCCCTGTCTAAGCTGATCCTCCAATTGATTGATGCGGTCGTTATTGGTTTTATAGATAGTGTACATGGAGATGCTCCCGATCGCCACTGCGGAAACCAACACACTCAACAGAACCAATAGTACGATTTTGCCCTTATGCTCTTCATTAAATTACCCCCTCGTTATTTCTTAGGAAACCATGGTAAAAATTTGTTCGTTCTCTTAGAATAGGTGTCAAATCCTGGCCGACTGACCATTGCCTTTTCAAGCATGGGCACGCCGGACACAAATACTAGAAGATAAGTAATCACCACTGGACTCAAAACCGCTAGCCATGTTACGCCACTGGATAAAGCGATGATGAAGATCCCCCACCACATGGTGGCTTCACCAAAGTAGTTCGGATGACGCGTGTAAGCCCATAGCCCCGTGGTCATGAGTTTACCCTTGTTCTCTGGGTTTTTCTTAAAAGCGGCTAGCTGTGCGTCCCCCACCACCTCAAAATAATAACCGAAACACCAAACGGCGATCCCCAAAACGGTCAAAGCGTTTAAAGCGACTCCCGCCATTTCATGAATCAACACAACTGGAAATGCGATGATGAACATAAATACACCCTGAAGCATATAAACCTGGAAAAACGCGCGTATTACCACATACTTGCCCCATTCCTTACGCCAGTTGGCATATCTGAAGTCCTCTGGTTTTCCGAGGTTTCGCTTCATTATGTGGTAAAATAATCTGCCGCCCCATAGCGTAACCAGCAATGTCGTCACTAAAGAAACCACACCATAGTTACCCGTTCTGACTAAAGAATAGATGGCGACGATTACGAAGCCGATGCCCCAAGCCATGTCGACGATGCTATTATTCTTAATCGCCGTTCCTAAAAGAAAAAATAATAGAAAATAGACAAAAATCACTAAGATCACTTCGATTAGCATGTTACCTCCTAATAATGGCGATGGCCACTGCGCCGATGCCTGCGTGGATGGATGTTATGGCTGAGATACTCGTGACATACTCTGGCGGCATCCCTAAGACAGCTTCATATCGTTCACTATAAAGCTTTGCCAGCTCAGGATTGTTCGCGTGAACGATGGCATACCGGTCAACTCCCTCTTTTAGGGTTATCTTTTTAATGTGTTTTTTGATTTTTTCATCCACTGATTTCCGACTGAATGAGATTCCGAATGCGGTACCATGTCCGTCGTCATCAAGTGACATAATCGGCTTGGCCTTTAGGGCGACGAGTACTTTGCCCACCTTAGTGGGGACACGTCCGCCTTTAACGGCATATTTAAAGGTGTCCAGGCTCACATAGATGGATGCCTTTTTTATCTCCTCTGTGACGACTTTTGCGATATGTTCAGCCGTAAGCCCTTGGTTTGCCAACTCTGCAGCCTTTAAAACCACGAGTCCTTGTGCGCCTGAGTTCAGTTTTGAATCGATCAATTTCACACGGCCTCGTGAATCGCCGAGCTCCTCCACCACTCTGGAAAAGTTGGAATAAGTACCGCTAAGTGCACTGGACACACTGATGATGATCACTTGTTCATATCGAGATAACAGCCAATCCAGCTTGATGCGGATTTGCTTAACATCGGGCTGAGAGCTCGTCGGATAATTGACGCTCTTATCGAGGATCATCTGAATATTATTAGGGGTTGCCGTAAGCTTATCCAGATAAAGGCTATCATCGGCAATCAAGGTTAGTGGTAGGACGTGAATTTGCTCATCGATGATTCGGTCATCCTCTATGTCGGCGATGGAATCAGTTAAAATCGCAATCTTTGATTTCTGCGACTGCTCCAACACCTCTTGAATCTTCATGTCCTCTACCTTTGATTTATAGATTTTGTAATTTGAGGCGATTAAGCGTTTGGTCACCTCGTCGGGTTGATTCGTATGGACGTGAATTTTTAAAAGCTTTTGATTCCCGGTGACGATAAGCGAATCTCCCATATCTTCTAATAATGCTTCCACAGCCTCCTTTTGATGAATGGAGTTTCTAACCAGCACCTCTGTGCAATAGCGGTGAACGCTGTCAGAAAAACGATGGGAATCGCTATAGGTTTCGATATCGCCGGAATTGAAATCCTGCTTAATCTCGGGATGAACCCACTCGTTTAGGCGATTGGAAAATCCCTCTAAAAACATCACAAACCCTTTTGCACCCGAATCCACCACTTTATTACGCCTTAAAACCTCGAGCATATCAGGGGTTTCATTAAGCACCTGAAAGGGTTGTACTATAAAAGAACGGAGGAACAATATATCACAAAAGCAACTATCATTTTCTTGTTTACACTAAGCGAGTTAAAAAGAAAAAGAGTTCCTCAAAAGTCGCTAAAACAGTGTTAAATCAAGAGAATATTGCTGAAAGGAGGTAAACAATGAATACTAAGCTGACTATCCTCTATGAGAGGTTAAGCCGAGAAGACGAACGAGAAACAGAAAGCATCTCCATTGAAAATCAAAAGGCATTTTTAGAAGATTATGCAACCCAAAACGGATTTACAAACTTACTCCACTTAACAGATGATGGATGGAGTGGAACGAGGTGGGATAGACCAAGTTATCTAAGACTTATTGAAGAAGTTGAGCGTGGAAATGTAGCAAACTGCATAGTCAAAGATATGTCAAGGATTGGACGTGACCACTTGCGTGTAGGACTTCTGTTAGAGCAGTTTAGAGAGAGTGGGGTTCGCTTTATTGCTGTTAATGATAATGTCGATACTGACAAGGGAATGGACGATTTTACACCCTTTAGAAATATCATAAATGAATGGGTAGCAAGAGATACAAGTCGAAAAATACGTACCATCTTTAACGCAAGAACAGCACAAGGAAAGCACGTTACAGGTGCATTGCCCTATGGCTATCTACACGACCCTAACGACCGTCAAAATTGGCTTTTGGATGAAGTGGCTGCACCAATAGTCAAACGCATTTATAAGAGCATTATCGAGGGTAAAACAATAGCTAAAATTGCAGAGGAATTGACCAAAGAAAAAGTTCTTTGTCCTAATGCTCACTGGCAAAATATAAATGAAGCTACAAGTAAGGGTAGACCGAGTGCAGACCCATATAAATGGTCGTCTGCTACTATTGTCACAATAACAGCCAAGCAAGAATATATGGGTTGGAAAGTGCTAAACAAGACCACAAAAGAAAATTATAAGGCAAAACGAAAGCCTACTCCGAAAGAAGATCTAATCATCTTCAAAGATATGCACCCAGTCATCATTGATGAAGAAATGTGGAATGTTGTACAAAGGCTTAGAGAAACCAAACGAAGTACAAGTAAACTTGATGGAAAACCAAATCCGTTAACTGGAGTATTGTATTGTGCTGATTGTGGGCAAAAAATGTATCACAAAAAAGGTAGTACAGGTAGAGAAAATCAACCACATCATGAATATGTGTGTTCAAGTTATAGGCACTACTCACGCACTTGCACTTGCCACTATATCCGAGTGCCAGTTGTAGAAGATTTAATACTTAGAACGATACAGCAAGTTAGCAAATATGTAAATGAAAATGAAGAAGAATTTATCGCAAAAGTCCATGAAAATGCAGTCATCATAGGAGAAGAAACCATAAAGGCAAATCGTAAAAAGATAACAACTTCAAAACGTAGACGAGAGGAAATAAGTGGCTTAGTAAAAAAACTTTATGAAACCTATGCAACAGGAAAAATCTCCGAAGAACACTTTACGGAACTGATTAATGCTTATTCAAATGAACAACAAAATATTGATGCTGAAACAGAACTATTAAATGCTGAAATCAAAAAATTCAATACAGAAAGCGTGAAAGCTGATAAGTTTATAGACCTTGTAAAAAGGCATACAGAACTTGCAGAGTTTACTCCACTTCTACTCAATGAATTTATTGAAAAAGTTGTTGTCTATGAGCCAGTAAAAGAAAATGGAAAACGAAATCAAAGGGTTGATATTTATCTTAATTTCATAGGGCAGTTTACACATCCAATAACAGAAGAACTACCACAAGAACAACCTAAAAAAGGTTCAAGAGGTAGAAAATTACGTCACGAAATGACAGAGGAAGAAATACAAAAAGAACGTGAACGTGACAGAGAGCGTTATGCAAGAAAGGTGGCTGATAAAAAGGCAAAAGAACAAGCTGAGAGATTAGCAATTTTGCAAGGCACAAAATATGAGATTAAAATAAGTGAAGAACAAATCAATAAAGGAGCGTGAGCTAAATGGCACAAAGCATATTTGAAAAAAATGGTGGCAAGTACATCAAGGTTGGTGATTACTATGTCCCAGACTTAGGGCAGTTTGATGAAGATACCGAGCCAGTAGATGAAAGAGTTATCGGCAAATACGGAAGCCTTCGCCGAACATTTTTAGAAGAACATAGACCTGCAATTTATACAAAACTACTTTACAGTTTTGAACTTGATACACACTTAAAAGATGTCAACGAAGAAGCACAAAACCTAATTGATAAACTTCTACCCCAGTATAAAAAACAGCAAGGTGTTACCGAAGAATTAAAGGCACAAAATCAGCTACTTTGGGTAGGAAAAGTAAATAACATTATCGCACAAATTGAAGAAATCATATACAGAGAAATTGTATATGTATAACTTAGGATTTAAGACGGAGCAAGTAATATTGTTTCCGTCTTTTTTCATATAAAAAATCAAATCAAAAACTTAAAAAGGAGCATTTAATTATGGCAAAGAAAACACTGGTAGAGCAAATTAAAGATACGCAAATCGAACTTGAGAAAGTGAGAGCAGAAAAGAAACAAAAGGAAAATCAATTAGCTAAAATCCAAAAGCAAGAACGAGAAAAAGAACACAGAGTACGCACACGCAGACTAATTCAAAAAGGTGCAGTTTTGGAAAGTGTTGATCCGAACCTTGCACAGCTTAATGAAGAACAATTAAAGGCTTGTTTAAGAGAAATCTTTTCAAACCACACAGTGCAAGAGGTGGCAAAAAATCATCTACTATCACAGCAAGAGGTAGACACGCCATAACTCCCTTGTTAGCAAGGGCGCACTTATACACCATTAAAATGGTGCGTGCGTTCTGCGAAGCAATGGGGAGCTACTCTCCCCAAACCCCTTGTGTACTTCACGAAACTGGCTACACCTTGCGAGGTGTAGTCATTTTCATAAAGTTTAATAAAATCGAAAGGAGCAGTTATGGCAATATTTCATTGTGATATTAAAGTAATAAGTCGAGGGAAAAGCAAGTCTGCTGTTGCTTCATCTGCATATCGAAGTGGCACGAAAATGACAAACGAATATGATGGAGAAATTCACGACTACACACGCAAAGGTGGTATTCATTCCAGTGCAATTCTTTTGCCCTCTCACGCACCTAAAGAGTATGCAGACCGTAGCACTTTATGGAACGCTGTCGAGATGATAGAAAAGCAACATAACTCACAGCTTGCAAGAGAAATTGAAGTATCAATACCGAAAGAAATACCCTCACATCTATGGCAAAGAATGATGATAGATTTTTGCAATACTAACTTTGTAAAGCAAGGTATGATTGCTGATTTATCCGTTCATAACAAAGACCCTAATAACCCACATTGTCACATAATGTTGACTATGCGACCTATTAAAGAAAATGGTAAATGGGGAGCAAAATCACGCAAGGAATATGTACTTGATGATAATGGTAATCGCATTAAACTTGCAAGTGGAAATTGGAAGTCAACAAAGGTTGATACAATGGATTGGAACAGCCAAGACAACGCAGAACTATGGCGAACAAACTGGAGTGAGCATTGCAATCTCTATCTTGAAAATTTAGGGCATACAGAACGCATAGATCACCGAAGTTATGAAAGGCAAGGCATTGATAAAATTCCTCAAATTCATTTAGGTGTTTCAGCTTCACAAATGGAGCAGAAAGGCATTAAGACGGATAGAGGAAATCGCAATCGAGAAATCTTAAACGACAATAAGCAAATGAAGATTTTAAGGGCGAGAATAACAAGGCTGATGAAGTGGCAACGAGAGCTTGAAGCACAGCCACTTGATATAGCGAAAGCAGAGATAAAGACTTCTGTTTTAGGTAAACTATATGCAAATAAAGATGTAGTAAAAAATCAAAATAAGACTGTTCGTAACCTCAAAGCAGATAACAAAGTTCACAACTTTATGCAGACACATAACATTGAAACAATGGCTGATTTTAGTGCAAAGGTTGTTGACCTTAATACAAGTTTTTACGAACTCAAAAAGCTATCTAAGGCAAACAATACTGCCATTGCTGATATGGATAATAGGCTTAAACTTTGGAGCGAATACGAGCCATTAAAGAAATATATTTTCAAGTATAATGAGTTAAATTCTAAAGATAAAAAAGCTTTTATCACAAAGTATCGTGACAAGTTTAATCGTTATGATGAACTGCAAAAAGTATGGAAAGAAATTGAAGCCACCGAGGGTAAAGTTACACCTAAACAGTGGCAAAAAACACACTCTACACTCATTGATGATAACAAACTTTGCGAATGGAAAATGAAAGCCTTGAAAGAAGAAATCGGCACAGCAGAGCGAATACAAAAGTTGCTTGATGAAGAAGTTAAAGAGCAAAACCAAGCAAAAGATAAAAAGCGTGTAACGGAAAATGAGTTATAAAAACATACAAATATTGGGTAATTTAGCAATAGACTTTTTGTATAAATGCATGATATAATAGTTAAATCAAAACCACATCATTAAGATGTGAGATTATTTATATACACTTTAGCAGGCTTGAAATATAGCCTGCTATTTTTATATTGCAATGAATTTAAAAAAATGTCGAAAACTATTGACCGATTGGTCAATGTGTGTTATTATATTATTGACCAATCGGTCAAAAATATAATAAGGAGGTTTTTATGAAAGTAAAAGATCCGACATCAGAAACAGCTATAAAGCTAATCCAAAGTGCAACAGAGTTATTTAATGATTTTGGATATACTGGAACATCTATAAATGATATAGCAAAAAAATCTAAACTTTCAAAAGGTATACTGTACCATTATTTTCAAAGCAAAGATGATGTGTATTTGTTTTGTTTAAGCGAATGTATAAATAATTTTGTTGATTTTATGGAGAGAAATATATCAAAGATATCACTTAGTAAAGAAACAATGATTAGGGTTGTAGAGCTAAGATTTGTTTTTTTCGATGAAAATCCACAATATAAGAATTTGTTTCACAACATCATATCCGGTAAACCAACACACCTTTCAAAAGAAATATCAGAAATACGACAGGTTTTAACAGAAAATAATATTAGCTGGATTAAGTTAATTCTAACAGAAATTAATTTAGGTAAAGATGTATTAGAGAGTGATGTTAGTTTGTTTATTTCTATACTGCAAAATAGTTCAACATTTTTGCTGGACGCTGAAAGTGATAAGAAATACCGGCAAGATATGATAAATTCGATAGTTAGACTAACAATCATTTTTTTAAATGGATTAAGAGAGGATTTAATTTAAAGGAGATTTTTAATGAAATATATAATTACAATAGGTAGAGAACATGGAAGTGGTGGTAGAGAGATTGGTTATAAATTAGCCGAAGAATTTGGTATACCATTTTATGATAGCGAGCTTGTAAACAGAATTTGTAAAGAAAAAGGAATATCTGAAGAGTTTTTTTCTGAATATGATGAGAAAAAAGGCAGTTTGATTTATTCGCTGATTATGGATTTATATGCAAAAGAAGCTAACGTAATCGAAAATACTTCTTTAGAGCAAAAGTTATTCAATATTCAAAGAGATGTAATAAATGACATTGCAGATGAGGGTGCTTGCGTAATTGTTGGTAGATGTGCTGATCACATTTTGAAGGATAGAGAAAACACAATAAGTATTTTTATTTCAGCCGACACAGATAGTAAAATTCAGCGTGTTAGTACTAGGAATAAACTTAATGCACAAGATGCTAAAAAGAAAATGAAATTCACTGATAATAAGCGTAAAAATTACTACAACTATTATACAAGCAAAAAATGGGGTTCTTCATATTGTTATGATTTTTGTATTAAGAGTAACAAACTTGGGATAGAACAAACAGTTTCTACGTTAAAAAATATGATTGATTTTTTGGAAAGAGGATAAAATGGAAATTTTGATTGGAATATTAAAAATTATATTAGCTATTGTGCTTGCAACAATAGTTGGAAAAGGTGTTGCAAAATTAAAACTACCTGCAATTTTAGGATGGTTAATTACAGGTATGATTATCGGACCTTATGCTTTTGGGCTGTTAGATAATGAATTGTTAAATGCGCAATGGTATAAAAATATTAGCCACTTTTTTGAATGTGCAGTAGGGTTGATGTTTGCAAAAGAACTGATATTTAAAAAGCTAAAAGCATACGGAAAGCAAATTGTCACAATAACAATATTTGAGTCTGTGGGAACGTTTGTTGTAGTTTCAGCAGTGTTCGCTGTCGTGTGTCATATTTTAAATATGCCACTATACTTATCAATAATATTTGGTGGAATTGCACTTGCCACTGCACCAGCACCAGCACTTTCAATCGTCAGTGGATTTAAAACAAAAGGTCCTATCACCAATTCTCTTATTCCTATTGCAATGATTGATGATGTAGTTGCAATTATAGTATTTTTTACGGTAAATTCTTACATAGCTTCATTAGGATCTACTGAATCTGGATCTATAATAGGAGTTATATTGGTTTCTGTCGCACTACCAATCGTTTTAGGAGCTACTATAGGATTTGTTATCTCACTTGTTTTAAAAAGAGATTTAAAGAAAAATCAGATTATGTTTGCAACAATAACATCCCTAGTCGCAACTTTTGCAATTTCATATTTTATTGATAATTTTATTTTACCCGAACCATCTTTAAATTATATGTTTGTGGGTATGGCTGCATTTACAACTGTTGCAAATTTAATTTCTGAGCATAAGATGGAGCAAGTTGTAAACAGCTGTACACCGATTGTTGGAATAGGTTTTATTATAATGATAATGAATCTAGGAGCACCTCTTGATTATCGTCTTATATTAAGTGCAGGTTCGCTTACAGCTATTTATATTTTAAGCAGAGCTTTCGGAAAATATTTTAGCACTTATTTAGGTGCCAAGGTTTCAAAAGCAGATGATAATGTGAAAAAATATTTAGGGTTTGTACTTTTACCTCATTCTGGAGTATCTCTTGTGTTTACTGGTATGGCTGTTACAACTCTTAATACTTTTGATAGCGAATCTGCTGTAATTATTCAAGGTACAATCGCAGCCGCTGCTGTTATCAATGAAGTCTTTGCCGTAATTTTAGCGAAAAAAGGGTTTGACTGGGGTGGAGAAATCGGAACTAAAAAGTAATTAACGCAGTATTAGTTTTAGAAATTTATAAAATAATTTATATCGTTCATTATGAGCATTTGACGAAACGCAAAATACAAAAAATTGAATAGCAACCCTAATATGACGGATCAAAAATGATTCGTCATATTTTTTTACCCAAAAATAAAAATGGAGGAAATAAAGATGTTAAAAAATTACAAGAGTTTTGAACTATTGGAGCAGTATTTAAGCTACCTCACAGTTATTAAAGGTCGCTCTATCAACACCGTTATCGAGTATCGCACAGATGTGCTGATGTTCTTTGAATTTCTTTGTAATAAGCGAAATATGGAGCGTGAAAAGTATGATTTAAGTATGATAGATAATGAGTTTGTGAACAGCATTACCCTTAATGATATGTATGCTTTTATCTCCCATTGCCAAACTGAAAGCAAGGCAAGCGCTGGCACAAGGGCAAGAAAAATCGTATCTATCCGTCAATTTTGGAAGTATCTAAAAAATAAGGCTCGTGTCATTGATAACAATGTCGCAGAGGATTTAGAAACACCCAAAATCCCTAAACGCATACCCAAGTATCTAACTCTTGAAGAAAGCGTTAGGCTACTCATTGCAAGTGAGTTTTCAGCGAGAAACCATTGTATCATCACGATATTTCTTAATTGTGCGTTAAGGCTGTCAGAACTCACAAGCCTTGATGTAGGGCAAGTATCGTCAGATACATTGCAAGTTATCGGCAAAGGTAATAAGGAACGTAAGATATTTCTAACCAGTGCCACGAAAAAGGCACTTGAAAATTGGTTAAAGGAGCGTGAGCATATAGACAATGCCACCACTGCCCTTTTCATCACAAAGCAAGGGCAACGAATGACAGGGCGAAGCGTTCAAGATGTGGTTAAAAGGTGCATTAAACTAGCCAATTTAGACCACAAAAACATATCGGTACACAAATTAAGACACACAGCAGCCACCTTGATGTACCAGTATGGCAAGGTAGATATTCGCTCATTACAACAGATTTTAGGACACGAAAGCATTGCTACAATCGAGATTTACACGCATATTGACGAAAGTCAATTAAGAACTGCTGTAAACTCTAACCCTTTATCGGGAATGTATGGCAATGTTATGAAAGGATAAGACAATGGCAACCAATAAAAAATATTACTTCCTCAAATTTAAAGAGGATTTTTTCAGAGATGAAACAATTATTTTACTTGAAGATATTAAAGACGGATTTTTGTTTTCAAATATCTTGCTTAAAATGTATCTTCTATCCCTCAAACACGAGGGGCAATTACTGTTATCACAAGGAGTAGCCTATACTCCACAAATGATAGCAACACTCACTAACCACCAAGTAGGCACAGTGGAACGAGCCTTGCAGATATTTATGCAATTAAGGCTTGTTGAGGAGCTGACAGACGGAACTTTGTTTATGACTAACATTCAATCTCTTATTGGCAAGTCATCAACAGAAGCCGAGCGAAAACAGAATGAACGAGCAAAACTCAAGGAAAATAGCCTACTTCCAAGTGCTAAGGGTGGACAAATGTCCGAACTTTGTCCGAAAGTGTCCCCAAATCGTCCACCAGAGTATAGAGATAAGAGTATAGAGATTAGAGATAAGAGTATAGAGAGTGAGAGTAAAGAGGACACACCCACCCACTTTTTAGGCAAATATCAAAATATTTCTCTATCTGAAACTGAACTTGAACAGCTTAAAACAGAGCTTCCCTCACTCTATCAATCCTATATCGAGAAATTAAGTGAATATATGGCAAGCACTGGCAAGACCTACAACAGCCACATTGCCACCATACGCAAATGGGCAAAGGAAGATAGCGAAAAGAACACTAAGACCAACAACGCACCACGCAATTATGATTATGACGGAACTAAGAGCCTATAAACGAAAGGAAGAACAAAGATGATGAATACCATTAAGAACATAGCCAAAACAGCAGAGAGAGCCATTAACGAGCCGACAGACTACTTAAACGAGGTTGACAACCTAATGTATTGTGGTAAATGCCACACACCCAAGCAGAAACGCTTTGATAAGCCTTTTCTTGATGAAATAGATACAGTGCCTATCCCTTGCCATTGCAGAGCCTTAGAACTGGAGCAAGAGCGTGAGGAACGAGAGCAAATGGAACACTTCCAAAAAGTTAAGGAGCTTCGAGAACGAGGATTAAAAGACAAGAAGATGTTAGAGTGGAATTTTAAAAACGATACCACAAACAGCAAGCAGATTGATGTTGCAAAGCGATATGTCGATAACTTCGACAAGGCTAAGGCTGAAAACACTGGTTTGTTATTGTGGGGAGATGTTGGAACTGGCAAATCCTTTGTTGCTGGCTGTATTGCAAATGCACTCATTGAAAAAGAAATCCCAGTTGTAATGACAAACTTTGCAATTATCCTTGCTGATATGATGAACTTGAAAATTGACAAGAACGAGTATATCAAGGGCTTAAACAGAAACAGCCTACTCATCATTGATGATTTTGGTATGGAACGTGACACTCCTTTTGCCTTAGAACAGATTTACAACATCATAGACAGCCGATACACAGCTTCTAAGCCTTTAATCGTGACAACTAACCTAAACCACGCAGAAATGCTTAAAACGGATATACAGACCGATTATAGACGCATATATGACCGAGTGTTAGAGATGTGTGTGCCTATCTACTTCGAGGGCGAGAGCAAACGCACCCAAAACGCAAAACAGAAACTTGAAAAATTAAAAGAAATCTTAGGCTAATGGCTTTTACCCCCTTAAAAAATCAGTAGAAGCCATTTTTTTATGCCATTATTTAGAAAAGGAGCAGACTATGGAAAACAATTTAAACGAAAATAATGCAGTAGAAACCACTACCCCACAAGGAACATTTACTCACAAGATAGGCAATACAACCTATGTTGTAGGTGTTCACTTTAGCAAGACAAGTAAAGAAACTATTGATGATAAGATGAAAAGGCTTATTTTAAGCGATTTAGAGCATATCAAACCTTGAAATATTTCCTGTAATAAAAAAGTTCTTCTTGACAAAAACCCGAACGGCTTTTTGATAGGCACCGTCAAATAATGCCCCGAAGGTATTATGCGATTTATAGTGCTGGGTCATATAATTTGCCCATTCTCTTATGACTGTCAGCATGGTTCCCTCAACCGGCGATGAAACAGCGGAATAGGCTTCCTTTACAGCGATGGAAGCCCCATAGGTGAACTGCTCTAGATTTAATGATTTCAGATGTCCACAGGCATTTGAGAATCCGTTGATGAAGCTCGCGAAGATGATACCAGAGTTTCCCCTAGCGTTTTCAAAAGCCGCATCGGACATGGACTGGATGACGACATCGAAATCCTCCGAAACCGTGGCTTCATCGGCAATGGAATTCATGGTAAGCGCGAGATTGGTTCCTGTATCACCGTCCCTAACTGGGAAGACGTTAATCAAATTCAGATTTTCCTTATTTCTGATGACACTATCGGTCCCTGCTTTAAATATGGTGTAAAAATCAACGCCGTCGATCACTGATTTGTTCATGAATCCTCCCTGATAATAATGTCATTATAAATTATTTTATATGTACCCCGTAATCATCGTGACTAATAAACTATTCGTAGGAATTCCGGCATTTTTTTGTTATGATGATTCTAATAAATCTCGCCACTTGGAGGTTCACATGAAAGACTATAATATCTTCGATATCATCGGACCCGTCATGATCGGTCCATCAAGTTCACATACGGCAGGTGCCTGTAGAATCGGGTATACTGCTCAAAACATCATCAAACTCCCCGTCTCCGAAGTAACCTTTACCCTTTACGGCTCGTTTGCGAAAACCTATAAAGGGCACGGCACGGACATCGCCTTGCTAGGCGGTTTCATGGGGCTAAGGCCAGACGACGAACGACTTGTGGACGCCTTTAAAATAGCGGATACCAGAGGCTTAATCTATCAGTTCATCACCAGTGATGAAGACACTGCGCACCCAAACACGGTGAAAATCACGGCGAAAACAAACCGGCTGGAGACATGGGAAATCGTGGGGATTTCCATCGGTGGAGGGAAGATGATCATCTGCTCCATCAATGGCATTGACGTCCAGTATACGGGCGATTACAATACCCTCGTAACCCATCACAAAGACAGCTCTGGTATGCTTTCTAAAATTACCACCACACTATCCGAGCATCGCATCAACATCGCTTTTATGAAGCTCTACCGAGAGGAAAAAGGGAAAAAAGCCATCGGCATCATCGAAACCGATGAAACCATAGAACCCATCGTATTACAAGAGCTTCTTAGCATCGACGGCATGCTCTATGTGAATTTAATTGAAAAAATATATGACTGATAATAATCATCCTATTTAGGATTTAGGAGGAGACGACCATGAGATTCACTTCTGCAGTGGATATTCTCGAATACTGTAAGGAACACCAGCTACCACTTCATGAAATATCACTGGCTTCTGAAATTGAAAAAACCGGAAGAAGCTATGGCTATATCCGCGATTATCTTAAAAACGTTTTGAAAGTAATGCAAAACGCCGTACAAGCCGGGATAAACGATGAGGAAAACCTCATAAAAGGAAAAATTATCGGAAACGACAGCGTACTCTTAAAGAAAAGGTTAGACCATAGCCGTACGGTGTGCGGCGAGACCATCACCAAAGCCGTGGCATATGCCCTAAGCACCATGGAGGTAAATGCCTCTATGGGTAAAGTGGTGGCATCACCAACTGCTGGTTCTTGCGGTGTCCTTCCCGCTGTGCTCATGACCACTAAAGAACGCTTCGACCTCAGCGAGGAAAAGCTTCTCGAGGGCTTACTGGCAGCCAACATCGTCGGAACCATCGTCGCTAGAAATGCCACTATCGCGGGTGCCGAAGGCGGCTGCCAAGCAGAGGTCGGCACGGCTTCAGCCATGGCGTCAGGGGCCGTCGTCCATATGATGGGCGGCACTCCGGAACAAGTATTTAATGCAGCGGCCATGTGCTTTAAAAACCTCTTAGGACTCGTCTGTGATCCCATCGCTGGACTCGTGGAAAGCCCTTGTGCAAAGCGTAATGGCATGGGTGCTGCTAATGCCCTTTTATGTGCGGAAATGTCATTAGCCGGTATCAAAAGTGTCATTCCTTTCGACGAAGTGGTGGAGGCCATGTACCGTATCGGTAAAGCCTTGCCCCCGTCACTTAGAGAGACGTCTTTGGGTGGCCTCGCTACGACGAAGACCGGTATCCAAATCAACACCGAGTTATTTGGTCAAAAGTAGACACGATGCCATTAAAACGATAAAAAAGGTAGGGGTTGCAAATCTAAGAAATTAGATGTGCACCCCCTACCTTTTATAGGTTCATAACGTTTTATTACCTTAATCTTAATCCAGTTTAATATGGCAATAACCACCTGGGTTTTTCGTCAAATAATCTTGGTGATATTCCTCAGCTGGATAATAATACTTAAGTGGTTCAACCTCCGTGACGATCGGCTTTTCGTACTTGAGCTGTTCATTGTCCTTTGACGCATGAATGACGGGTACATCAGCTTCATCCAGGTAGTAGATTCCCGTTCTATACTGAGAGCCGATATCACCACCTTGACGGTTCAGTAAAGTCGGATCGATTACCTTCCAAAGATGGGTCAAAATCGTCTCCAGGGTAATCAGCGACGGATCATACTCCAGATAAAGGACCTCTGCATGTCCAGTCGTGTTCGTGCAGACCTCCTTATAGGTTGGTTCCAACGTTTGACCATTTGCATAGCCAACCTCTGTTCGCACTACGCCATTCAACCTTTTGAAATAAGCCTCCATGCCCCAAAAACAACCGCCACCTAACACGATTTTCTTCATTTACTCACCTCTATTAAAATGTCTATGTTACTCATTAAAGTATAAGCCTTAAGCCAATCGGTTTCAATATGGCTTTAATAAAACACGTGCTGGTAGGCCTTCGACGCCAGCGATCTTAAGTGGCATACAAAGGCACTCATAAAGGCCCTCATCAACCTCGGACAGGTCTAGACCCTCTATGATATAGATCCCATTCCCCAGCAGAATATGATGTGTCGGATGACCTGGCGCATTTCTTTCGATGCCCAGCGCATCGATTCCAACCGCCTTGACTCCTTGATTTTTTAACCATTCTGCCCCGCTGGCATTTAAATAGTCATAGTCGTAATTGAACTGTTGGTCAAAGGAGTTCTTCGTTTTGATGAACACCATATCCCCTGGTGAAAATTCATACGCCCTTAAAAAAGCTTCATCCACTTCATGTGAGGGATGTTTGCTGAAATCCACCACAAAACAGGTGCCATTGACTGAAGATAGCTCGAACTCATCAGACGTTTTCCCATCTTTAATCATGTGCTTAGGCATGTCGATGTGCGTACCCGTGTGCAAATCTAAGCACAGACTACTTTCATGATGGCCATTTTCTTCATGGGTCGCCCTCACGATAAACTTAGGCTTTTTTTCTTCCTTGTTTTTATAGACCATTATACTGGGCGATATGGTCATGGTCACATCAATCCAATTTTCCATCGTTCCTCCACAATCTTCATGATTTCTTCTTCTTTACTATAAATATATAACGGCTCAAAGCGTTTCAATCTGGATATTCCATCGATGATCTTCCAGCTTCCTTCGATTTCATCCCATCGTGTGAACAGCGAACTGTCGTCATGGATGACGTCTAGAATCAGCTTTTCGTAGGCTTCTGCAGAGTTTCCGACCACATTACACATGTGACAGTAGTCGAGTTTCATGGGCATGGTGTAAGCCTGTAGACCAGGTGCTTTTCCATTAAACTGAAGTATGATGCCCTCACGAGGATAGATTTCTATCTTTAAGGAATTTTTCTCTGGCTGTCCCTTTTCAAAGAAACAGCTGGCGTTTTTAAAGGTCACCACGATTTCTGCCAGTTTCTTAGACATTTTTTTGCCGGTTACCAAGTAAAAAGGCGTGTTTCGCCACCGCTGAGAGTTTACGAAAACCTTGAGCCCCACAAAAGTCTCAGTTCTAGAGTCGAGCGGAATGTCTTTCTCGTTCAAGTAGCCCTCATACTGTCCAAATATCACTTCATCTGCCACATGAAGGTGCTCAAATACCTTTACCTTTTCATTTTTAATCAACGTGTCATTTAGCCCCATCGGTGAATCCATAGCGATGAGTGCCAGCGTTTGAAACAAGTGGTTTTGCACCATGTCCTTAAGCGCCCCAGAGCGATCATAGTAACCGCCGCGTTGCTTCACGGTTTCAGACTCTAAAGCGAGGATTTTTACGCTTTCGATGTTTTCATGATCCCATATGGACTCAAAAATCTTATTTGCAAACCTTACGGTAAGTATGTTCTGAAGCATTTCCTTGCCCAAATAATGATCGATACGATAAACCTGTGATTCTTCTATAGACTCTAGCAGCAAGCGATTATACGCCTTTGCAGAATCGAGGTCTTCACCAAATGGCTTTTCAAAGACAATTTTTGAGCGCATATCGCCTTTAACGAGCAATCGATGATCGATTAGCGCTTTTGCGATGATGGGGAAGTAATGTGGTGCGGTGGCCAAATAGTAGATACGATCGCCATGCTTCGGCAGAATTAGCCCGCTGATTTCCTCGCCATATCCTGCGAAGGCTTCCGGATCTGAAAAGTCCATGGTGTAGTAATGGATGTTCTGACTGAAGGCTTCCCAATCCGGATAAGCACCATCTACCTTAGCTCTGACTTCCTGAACAAATGCGTCAGTTTCGTAGGAGCGCCTCCCCACACACATGATTTTAAAGGGCTCAGGCAATTGGTCTTCTTCATAAAGTCGATAAAGCGCAGGGATGAGTTTTTTTGTCGTCAAGTCCCCTGTCGCGCCAAATATTGTAAATAGCATAAGCTCTCCTTTTTAGGCCTTGTAAACCTTGTGACCTCCAAATTGATTTCGGAGTGCCGCCACCGCTTTTTCACTGAAACGCTCATCGTCCTTAGACTTATATCTTACGAAGAGCGAACTTGTAATCACTGGTGCAGAAACCTTTAATCTCACCGCTTCTTGAAGCGTCCAGTCTGCCTCCCCTGAAGCATCCACGATTCCTGCAATCTCATCGAGGTTGGCATCCTGTTTAAAGGCTTCATGCATGAGGCGCATAAGTAAGCCTTCGATAATTGAACCGTTGCTCCATACCTTAGAGGCCAGCGTAAAATCGATATCGTATTCAGACGCTTTCAATATGTCAAAGCCTTCACCGATGGCTTGCATCATGCCATATTCGATGCCGTTATGAATCATTTTTACATAGTGGCCACTGCCTGGCCCTCCGAAATAGCCATACCCATCCTTGATGGAGATGCTTTGTAGAACGGGCTCGATGACTGCCACAGCATGGCGTTCCCCACCAGCCATGAGGCATGCGCCATTACGCGCGCCATTGATTCCACCGCTGGTACCCACATCCACATAGTCGATGCCCTTCGCTTTTAATCCTTCATGTCGTCTAATGGTGTCCTTATAATACGAGTTTCCGCCGTCGATGAGAATATCACCAGGGTTTAACATTGGCACAACCTCTTCAATCATCGCGTCCACGGCTGCCCCTGACGGCACCATGAGCCAGATGACCCGGCGCTCACTGCCAAAGGCCTCTACGAGTTCCTTTAAGGTGTATACGCCATGGACACCTTCAGCGATGATCTCATCCACCTTTTCAGGTGACCGATTCGTGGCGATTACTTCCACGCCGTGGTCTCTCATATTCAGCGCTAATGCATAACCCATTCTGCCTAATCCTACCAATCCAATTTTCATATCGTCACCTCAATTCATTTTTTTAAAACCGTCACCTTAAGCGCACCTGGAATCACCTCTATATAAAGGGGTAGCTCAGGTCCTGTTTCACCATCCAAATCAGATGTGATGGGCTCCGGCGTGGAAACATTGATGTTTTTAGCCTGCATGTACTGAATATAGTCGCTTTTAGGATGCTCACCGTTCCAAACCTGAATAATAAGTGGCATTAGCTCTAAAACAGGGCATTTTTTGAAGACCAATACGTCCATCATGCCATCTGAAATATCAGAGTACGGTGCAAGCTTTCTAAACCCTCCCGCAGACTTGCCGTTCATCACCAGAACGAAAAATATCGGTTCATCGATGACGACACCATCCGCCTCAATTCGCGCATGTAGGGTGCGGAGTTTGGGAATTTCTTCAATCCCCTTTATATAATAGGCAAGTACACCAAGGACGTTCTTAAATTGCTCGTTGACGCGTTGACTGATATCCACGAGATTGCCGAAGCTGGCGACGTTTATAAAATATTGCTCATTAACCTTGCCTAAATCGCATTTCATGGTTTCTTCACTCAGCGCCACCTCTATCATCCCTTCGATATCACGTGGAATCTCGAAATACTGGGCGAAGTCGTTTGCCGTACCTGATGGGAACAGCGCAATCGGGCAATCGATCCCCAGCTTCATCATCAAGTTCACCACCTGATGAACGGTGCCATCACCACCTGAAATGACGATTTTTTTAAATGTGCTAAAATCCAGCGTTTGCATATACGCTTCTAAAAGCTGCATGTCGTTCATCCTGTAAGGGATTACATGGAGTCCCTTCGACTGAAAACGGTCGATGATCAAATCGAGGTGTGTCGCAAAGCTACGCGTTCCTGAACGCGGATTATAAAGCAATAATACATTCATAGGTCATCTCCAATTATGTCGTTGATTACATAGTATACCCTGTCGAAGGGTTTAAATCCCATGGATTCATATAGTTTGCCAGCCGTTGGTGAATCATACTGTAAATATAAGGTCATTTGCGCATCTAAAAGTTGATCCACTAAAGCCTCCAGACAAGCGCGACCGTAGCCCATTCCCTGATATTCTGGATGCGTGGCCACGCCGACGATCACCGCCTTGCCCCCGCCCTCATAATCACTTTGCGCCACTGCTATCAGTTGATGATTCATAAACAGACCTACCGCGCGTCCCCTTTTAGATAAAAGCTTCTCCTCCATATAGGACTGACTTGCAAAGCTTTTAAAGACCCTTTGATAAAGGGTGACCACTTCGGGAAGATGGCTAGTGTCTAGGCTGACTGCCCTTAACTTCATGTCATGATGCCTTGGTATATAATGCTTACTTTCAAGCGCTGCGATCATCGCTGCCTCTTTGACCTCATAATCTGGATTAATTAAAAGTAAGTAATCCTTGAATGCAGTGGTGACATTGGCTTGCTTCCAAGAAATGCTACGAATAATCGCGCTTGTCTCATCCGCGAGCGACATCAGCTCAGTGTCTGGATGCTTAATCATTTGTAGGATCCCCGTCTTTCTTAAAAACAGGCCAAAAACAGGTTCATCGTGCTGAGTGATCTGCCATGTGTTCAAATAAGTCTGGTGGTTATCAAGGGTCAAGCAGACAAAATAATTGCGTGCCGGATCCATACGTGCAAGTTCATAGAGTTTATGGGCTTTGGTGGGTACGAGTGTGTGCATTTTCTTCATCCTTTTTTGTCATGGTTTTTTTTATGAACTCAATTTGTTTAATATAAGCTTTGGGCAGTGCCAAAGCGTTAAGCTCTGTCATATTTACCCATTCCATTTTAGGGTAATCAATTTGGATCTCATCTTCTAATTCTAAATAGAGGAGCTCTGTCTGCCACTTGATGTGGGTGAATACATGAGGCATCCCCTTTTCACTTTCCAGTAGCTTAGGTCGCACGCCAAACTGGTTTTCAAACCAACCATATAAGGCCTCTACTTCTAAGACCTCAGATTCAAAGGGCATCTCATATCGGGGAAAGCCCCATAAATTCCCCAGTAAACCACCGGAATCGTGTTTGATGACCAATAATTTAGAGGGGTTCAATTTAGAACGAACGATACAAATAGCGACCTTTTGGACCCTTTGTGGTGTTTTTTTGAGTTTAACGGGAAAGTCATCAACCCTTTGGCTTTGGTTAGCGCAGCATGCCTGTCCAATCGGGCAGACTTCACACTTCCACCGCTTCGGGGTGCATACTGTGGCGCCCAGTTCCATGAGTGCTTGATTAAAATCACCAACCCGGTCTGGTAGAAGGGCTGTGGTCTGCTCTACGAATAATCCATGATTTTGGGGTTGGTTTATGGCAGCATCGATACAAAACAGTCTGGATATGACGCGTAGAACATTGCCATCAACAGCGGGTACTTTTTCATCAAATGCAATGCTGGCGATAGCACCTGCAGTATACGGACCAATTCCTGGCAATTTTAATAGTGCTTCATAACAGCTAGGGAAAACGCCCCCATATTCTTCCACCACTTTTTTTGCACAAAGGTGCAGGTTTCGCGCACGCGAATAATAACCAAGCCCCTCCCAGCATTTAAAAACCTGTTCTTCATCAGCATCTGCCAGAGTATAGACATCAGGAAAAACCGAAATGAACCGATTAAAATAGTCGATTACGGTGACCACTTGTGTCTGCTGTAGCATGATTTCCGACAGCCATATGCGGTATGGTTCTTTATTTTCTCGCCAAGGCAACTGGCGTTTCATTTGATCATACCACTTAAGCAACTGCTGTGAGATTACTTCGTTACGCAACTGTTTCCTCCCTTGCATTTCGCTTTTTTTAACCGTTCGGAAACGCGTTTGATTAGTGCTTCTATGCTGTCGCCACTTCGAATGACTGATCCACCAACCGAAACGGTAAAATCGATTTCGCCCAACTCGCCGCCACGAACAGCGCTCGCTTCTGAAAGCACTCTGACCTTTTCACTCAACAGCTTCAAGGCGTCATTTGATACATTGGTAAATAAGAATACAAACTCGTCGTTCTGCCATCTTCCGATCATATCGGCGAGCTTAAAAGACTGACGGTAGCATTCTGCAAGCAGTTTCAGCAGTTCATCTGCCCGGTCTCTTCCATAGGTACTGTTAACCCCTTCAAAATTATCGATGTCTACCATCAGCACACCGAAGGGAATATTCATTTTATCAAAGTCGTTCATTTTAGCGAGTAGCTCGTGTTCAAACCGGGTTTTGTTTGCCAGTCCTGTGAGCTTGTCGCGGAGAGGTTTATTTTCAATAGCGCCCAGCCTACGCGAGGTACCATTCAACTCATTGTTTTCGATAAAAATTTCTACAGTCCCCACGACTTCCCCCGCTTTGATAAACGGCATCATTTTAAGCTTGACTGGGATGCGATGGCCCTTTTTATGCTGTATATAGGTTTCCATCTCCTTGATTTGTGATTCCGGATTCCTAATATTCTCTAATAAATAGAGCTGGCGGCCGCTCACGTCAATCGGGTTCAGTAAATCGTCATGACAAAAAAGTCCTAGAGTCTCATCTGAAGTGAATCCTGTAATCCGAGTTGCGCCCTTGTTCCAGTACTGAATGCGGTTTTCCAAATCTACGATCATGACGGCTTCAAAAAGGTGATCCAGCATGGCAGGTTCAAAGGATATATTCATTTTGGTCTCCTTATAATGTTATTCTAATGATAGTATATACCCATTTGTCAAAAAAATACTGCAACTCACCACCTTTTGGTTTATAATAATACTACTGCTACCCATTTCAGAAATGAGGATTTATCATGACTAATCAAGACAAGTATATCTATCTCGTGTTTAGCAATACCTATACATGGCTTGCTCGAGCACTTAAATATTTTCAGCCTTCAAAATATGTCCACACTTCCATCGGCTTTACTGAAGACTTTTCAGAGATCTACTCCTTTGGTAGAACACAGCCAAACAACCCATTTTCAGGCGGATTTGTAAAAGAGAATTTATATGACGGCGTCTATAAAATGAACAAGCAAAGCTCTTGTCAAATTTTTAGGATTCCAGTTACCGATGAACAGTATGAGGGTTTGAAGAAAGACATCGAGTATTTTTACGCCCACAGACACGAGTATCGCTACAACTTTATCGGCCTTTTCGGCGTCCTTTTCAACCGCCCTATCAAAAGACAAAAGCATTATTTTTGCTCACAATTCATTTATAAGCTTCTAAATAAGCACCATATTTTCGATTTAGATAAACACCCTGAGCTGGTTCAGACCATCGACCTCATGGGAATCGAAAACAAAGCGCTGATTTACGAAGGCTTGATCGTGGAAATCAAAACGGGTAAAAAAAAACCGAAGCAAGAACTGGCAAATAAGCACTAACAACAAAAGGACTGAGCGATCAGTCCTTTTTCATGTCTAAAATATGGTGATGGCATCCAAGTTTATGCGCTTTGTGTTTTCGCGATTTCTTCTAAAAAGACTTCGAGAGGCTGATTACCCACAAACTCATATTGGTCGTTGATGACGATTTTTGGAACGCTGCTCACATTAAACTGGTCCGAAAGCGCGTAGAAAGTCTGTGCCTCCACCATTTCAGCATCGATCATCGGGCTTTCAAGGGCAAGCTTGTGCGCCTTTTGAACCGCACCTGCACAATGTGGGCAGCTCAAGGTCACAAACACCTTAATATTGACAGGATCCTTAATCGCCGAAATTTGATTTAAGAAACTCTCCGGAAGGGCTTCACCAGCACCAGATACCTCTAAAATTGCCGGGATAAATGAGTTGATTTCATGACCTGCGGGAATGCCGTTGAATTTGATGCCGAGGTACTCCTTTTTATCATTTAGCATGACGATGCTCGGAACCATTTTAACGTTATACGCCTTTGCACGTTCTTGATCAGCATCGATATCCAGCGCTTCAAAGTGGATTTTATCGCTTAGCGCTTCAATCTCCTTCATGAAGGATACCGTATCCTCACATGTTTCGCAGCCATCCTTTTGTGTAAAAACAGCTAGCGTCATGTCGTTTTTCATGTCTGCAAAAATAGTTCTTAACTGTCCCTGTAATTGTTCATTTAATAAGCTCATTTGATTTCTCCTTTTCTAACCCTTCTATAGGCGTTATTTTAATCGATTGATATAGTCATTTGCTGTGAGTGCCGCTTTTGCACCTTCGCTAGCAGCGATGATAATTTGTTTATACGGGATGTCAGTGACATCCCCAGCAGCGAAGACCCCTGGTACAGAAGTCTCATTTAATGCATTTACGATTATTTCCTCTTTATTGTTCATTTGAACAAACCCTTTTGCATAGCCACTATTTGGTAGATAGCCGATTTCGACGAACAGACCATTTGCTTCGATCGTCCTCGTTTCGCCTGTGGCTTTATCCTTAACGACGATACCAGACATCAAAGGACCGCCTTGCACTTCTATAATCTCAGTCTCCAAATGTACCTTAACATTTGAGTAGGTGTTAAGTTTATCGATAACGATTTGATCCGCTCTAAACTGACTTCTGTGGACCAGCGTCACCGAGTTTGCGATTTTCGCTAAATCGATCGCCGCTTCAACAGCAGAGTTGCCGCCACCAGCCACGATTACATCAAGCCCTTCAAATAGGGGACCGTCACAAATAGCGCAATACGCAACCCCTTTACCTAAGAAGTCGTCTTCCCCTTTAACGCCGAGTCTTCTGGGTCTGCTTCCAGTGGCTAAAATCACCGATCTAGCTTCCAACACTTCACCTGTAGAAAGATTAATATGAATCCAATCCTCGACCTTCTCAAGCGAGGCCACTTCGGCATCTTTCAGAAGAGGAACCTCTAACGATGCCACATGCTGACTAAATTCCTTTATAAGGTCTTCGCCCGTTTTGAATTCAAACCCCAAGTAGTTTTCAACTGAAGTGGTATCAATCACTTGTCCTCCGGTTTTCTTACCGACTAGCCCCACAGACAAGCCCTTTCGTTTCGCGTAAAGTGCTGCGTTGAGTCCTGCTGGTCCCGATCCTACGATTAATAGATCAAAAACCTTGGTTTTGTCCAGTCCAGGCATTTTTTTACTGTTACCCAAATCCATGTTCAGCTTAAGTTCCATTCTTATACTCCTTTAGTTTTATCACCCCAGGGACGATACTTGAATTTTATGGGGTTTTAATGGCCTGCAGCATGACTACAAGCCTGTTTTTATAATTTTACTAACCGAAGACTCCGTAAGTCCTCCGAACAACTCCCCAAGCTCCTTGAGCGATAGGGTGGATAATTTTCTAAACTCTAAGATGAGTGCATTTCTACGTGACTTTTCTGATAGTAACTCCGTTTTGCTGATCCCTTCTTTACGAGCGATTCTTTCTAAAGCTAGCGTCGCATCCGTAAGGGTCCGTATGCAGGTTTTACACTCTAAATCAAACGGACTTCCTGAATCGCATACCTTCGGGTCACTGTTAAAGCAGTTGGCCGCATCACTCAAGCACTTCACCTGAGAGGCCACAACCTCGTATTCGCATTCATTTTCCAGCCTGCTGCTGGTATAACGGTCCTTAAATAGCTGTCCATCGCACTTCACATACATGGCATACGCGATGTTGATGGACTTCATTATTTTTGAAAGGTCACTGCCGTTGGCATGTAGTATCAAGTGATATTCGCACTCTGATTGAAGGCAATAAGCGAATAATTTGAACCCATAGATAGTTTTAGCCGCCAATACCAGTTCTAAAAACTTGGCCCTCTCATCATCGGATGTAAATAGAACGCGATCGGAAGCACTTCTCTGAGTAATGTGATAAACCCCTTCGGGAGAAGCACCTCTCGCTTTTCTCGCCATGTGCTCACCTCAACTTTCAATCACAGTATAACAAACGGCACTCAAAAATTCAAGTACCGTCCCTGCGAATTAACAATTCATTTACATTTAGAAGGAAAGCACCTTGTCTAAAAAGGCTTTCAGCAGTGGTGATTGTGGCGTTTCGAGGATTTCCGGCGTGCCGTGTTCGATGATTTTCCCATCATCCATAAAGACGATGGTGTCTGCCACTTCACGGGCAAACCCGATTTCATGAGTGACGATGATGAAATCGATGGAAGCCTCCACGAGTACTTTAATGGCATTTAGAACCTCATGTGTCAAAATGGGATCTAAAGACGACGTGGGTTCATCCAGTAGAATCAGATCGGGCTTTATGGCCAGTGCCCTTACGATGGACGCCCTCTGCGCTTGCCCACCACTGATCTGATGCGGTTTCTTATGGCGGTGCTCACTTAAACCAAACTGCTCAAGCAATGCTTCTACCTCTGGTAACACCTCACTACGCATGCGACCATGTACCTTTTCCAGCACCAGTAGGATATTCTCTAGGATTGATAGATGGGGGAAAAGATTATGATCTTGGAACACAAACCCGATGCGCTTTCGATAATCTGCGTCCTCTGATTCCACCACCTCATGGCCATTTACCACGATTTGCCCCGAGTCGAAGGCCTCTAGTCCAGATATCATCCGCAGCAAGGTTGATTTTCCGCTCCCCGATGCACCGATTAAAGCCAGTACCTGCTTATCATCAAGTGCCAGCGTCAAGTCGTCGAGTATACGCTTATTTTCATAGGTTTTTATCAGCCGATCAATTCTCAATTTCATGATTCACCTTGTAGTTTAATTTTTTTTCAAGCATTCTAACCAGCAATATAAGAGGAATCGTCAACACGAGATATCCCACCGTCACGATTAGGAATCCCTCAGGATACCTGAAGCTGATCGACTGAACCGTTTGAATGGCATTTAGGAACTCATCCGTAGACATGTAAGCTAAAAGCGCGCTGCTCTTGATGGTCATGGCAAACTGTCCAGCCAAAGGGGGTAGAATAGATGTAATTACCTGCGGAAATACGATATAACGATAGGTCTGATACCGTGTAAAGCCAAACATTTTTGCGGTCTGCCACTGGTTGATGTGGATAGACTCGATGGCGCCCTTATAGATATCCGCGATATAGGCACCTATATAGAGTGCCAATGTCAACGCGCCGATCCAAAACTTGCTGTCGATGTTGAACGCATTGCCAATATAGTAATAGGCGATGATGGCGATGACCACGAGCGGCGTACCGAAGATGATGGTCTTATGAATCTCTGACAGATAGACAAAAATCTTTAATTTCGATTCACGCATAAAATAGAGGACGAGCCCGACAAAAAGCGCCAATACCAACGATACGGCGCTAATGGTCAAGGTTGTGATCCAACCGTTTAAAATGACGCGATAATACTGTTTATAAATAGTGAAGTCGATTGTTTTTTCCAGCGCACTGGTGGAGACGAACCAGAAAAAGATGGCATAAAGGCCAAGTGCGCTAAAAAAACTGATTATTTTTCTCATGAGCTCCCCTTACATTCTGTCGTTTAATCAAGCTAAAATCAATGCTAGAAGAAAAACTCGAGACCGTATTGTTCAAATTCTTCGATTTTGTCCTGTAACCATTCTTCACGGATCGCATCATACGTTCCATCCGTTTTCGCTTCTGCGATAAAAGCATTAATTTTTTCCTTTAATGCGTCCTCACCCTTTCTCATGGCGATGCCCCAGCCTTTAGTGTTTGGTAAAGGTTCAAGGACGGCTCTCGTCGTGTCTGGATAATTTTCGTGATGTCTGATGATGGAGAGCGGATCGTAGATGAAGACATCTGCTTTGCCCTGCGCCACTTCTAAAACAGCACTTGCTTCTTCATCGATATTTCTGATTTGGGCATTTGGGGCATACTGTGCCGCCCATAACGCACCGATGGTGCCTGTTTTAGAGGCGATGATGACTTCAGGATCGTTAAGGTCATCTGGTGACTGGACTTTAGAATCCTTATAAACGAGCATCATGAGCTGACTGTTCGTATAAGGATCAGAAAAATCCACCACTTCTTCTCTCGCTGGCGTGATGGTCATGGACGATATGATGAGATCGATCGTGCCTTGTTCTAGGGCAGGTATCAAGCTGGCGTAGTCTGTTTCGACGATTTCAATTTCACGTCCGAGATATTCACCTAAAGCTTCAGCTAACATGACCGAAGCCCCTGCCGGCTTGCCACTTTCATCTTTCGTCTCAAAAGGTGGGTATTTCAGCTCCATACCGACTTTTAGCGGACTATCTTCATCAGCGCTCTGACAGCCGACCAAAACCAGCATCAAAACGATTAATAAACCCAGTATTTTTTTCATAATGCCTCCTAGTAAGATTAAATTGTAAACAATATAAAGTACCTATCTCTTATATACCTGAATTCTATCATTCAAAACAGCGACTTCTTTTTTTTGCACTGAAAGAGTAAATAGTTTATAATTAGATGATTGCGTAAAATATAACCTTTCCACGAGAGGAGTGTAAACGGTTGAAAAACATCCCCAATATTTTAACCGCCATTCGATTAATTCTGGTTCCATTTTTTCCCATTATTTTTTTCTCAAATCATCCGAACGCACATTTATTTGCACTTATTATTTTTATTATCGCCGGAATTACAGATTTTTTAGATGGCGCCATCGCGAGAAAATATCAACTGATCACCCCGTTTGGGACAGTCTTTGATCCACTTGCGGACAAACTGATGCTACTCACAGCGCTTACCTCACTTTACGTCGATCAGACCATCCCATTATGGGTGTTGATCATAATGCTCATCAAGGAGCTCTTTATGATCTGTACGGGCATCTATCTCTTCTTAAGGAAAGAAAAGATGATTATACCGTCGAATATTTTTGGTAAGCTGGCGACTGGCGTCTTTAGCCTAGCTATCGTTCTGTTACTCATCTCACCAGGCATGCTCGAACTCCAGTACTTGGTTTTCGCAGCCGTTTTATTTAAGCTCATCGCTTTTTCATCGTATGTGAGGGTAATGGTTCAACATCAAAAGACGAAGAAAAAAATCAATTCGGAGGCACCACATGAACATTAAAATACTGACCGACTCATGCTGCGATTTACCGCTAAGCTTTGTCGCGTCTAATAGTGACTTGCTCGAAGTCTTGGGCATGCCTATCCAAATTCAAGGTCGCGAAATCATCGACGATCTCGGGAAGAGCTTTGATCGCTCAGAGTTTTATGGTCTGCTGCGTCAAGGCATCATGCCCACCACCTCTCAAATTAACGCATTTCGATTCGAAGAGGCTTTTAAAGCCGCACATAACGAAGGAAAAGCAATCATTTACCTCGGGTTTACCTCCGGTATGAGTGGAACCCTGAACTCTGCAACACTTGCTAAGCAGCTGGTACTGGATGATTATCCGGAGGCAGAGATTCATATCGTCGATACTTTATCCGCTTCCATCGGTCAGGGCGCACTTATCGTGGAAGCTCTGAAACAAGCACGTTCAGGCGTGAATGCTTCCGATATTGAGGCTTGGGCAAACCGCGTGAAGCTTCAGACCCATCACTGGTTCGGTGTGGACGACCTAAACTATTTAAAAAATGGTGGCCGTATCTCACACGTTTCTGCCATGGTTGGTAGCATGCTTAACGTCAAGCCTACACTTGGTGTAGACCATGAGGGCAAACTGAAACCCTATGGCAATGTCCGCGGACGTAAAAAATCCATCGCACAGCTGGCAACCAAGTTTTCTGAACACTACTCAGCAGCACACCAGTCCACTGTAATCGTGGGGCATGGCAATTGTCCAGAGGATGCAGCGCTTCTCGTCGACCAGCTTCGCCAAATCGATTCGGAGGTTGATATACTCGTTACAGAGCTTTCCATGACCATCGCATCGCACGTAGGACCTAACATGATTGCAGTGGCATTTATTGGCGATGAACGCGAAAACTAATAAACAGACAGTGGCAGTTGGTCTAAGCGGTGGAATCGACAGTGGTACCACAGCCCTTATGCTTAAGGAACAAGGACATGATGTCATCGGCGTGACCATGTGGCTATTCGACCATCAAGCCGAGGAACTGAACGCCGCAAAACGCGTGGCCGACGCCCTAAAGATCCCCCACTATATACTGGATTATCGTAAAGCCTTTGCAGATACCGTCATTCATAATTTTATCGCATCATACGAGCAGGGATTCACACCGAATCCCTGTCTTTTATGTAACCGAAAGTTTAAATATGGTAGGCTCATCAGCGATTGCATCACACTCGGTGCAACCCATTTCGCCACCGGTCATTATGCCCGCGTGGAGAAGGATGCCCTTACAGGTGAGCATGTGCTTTATCGTGCTGAAAATAAGCGCAAGGACCAGTCCTATAACCTCTATCACCTCGGTCAAGACACACTCTCAAAGCTGGTTTTTCCGTTAGGGAGCGTCGAGAGCAAGGAAGCGGTTAGGGCCCGATTTGCTACCCTCAGCGTTTCAATTTCCGAAAAAAAGGATAGCTTAGGCATCTGCTTCATTAAAGACAAGAACCACATGAACTTTTTAACCGTAAACGAGAGCACGTCCATGTCGCCAGGTAAGTTCGTCGACACAGAAGGAAACCTCCTTGGGATTCACCAAGGCATCGCCCAGTTCACCATCGGGCAAAAAAGACGTCTTGGTCTTGACTTGAATGGTCAGTACTTAAATGGCCGATATGTCGTCGTCGCCATAAATCCATCGACAAATGAAGTTTGCCTCGGACAGGAATCAGATTTGCTTTACCATACCGTCATCACTGAAGAATTTAACTTTATCAGGCCCTCCATCCAGAGCAAGCTTCAGGATTCAAACCAGCGGATGGCGGTAGAGGTGATCCTAAGCCAGTGGTCCGAGGTTTACAAGGGTGAGCTTTCGCTACTGGAAAATTCAACGCGTGCACGACTGACCTTTGATACGCCTGTTCGCGCACCCGCTAAGGGGCAAGCGCTGGCATGCTATGTGGGGGATGAACTCATCGGTGGTGGAATCATCTCTTTACACCACCGTGAACTTTTGATAAAATAAACTAATTTTACGGTTATCACTAGATGAATTCAAATCACGGAGGTCGATTATGGAGCCCATATATTACTCAAGTACCCGTTCACACGACGAAAAGCAATCCTTTTCACAAGCGGTTTTAGATGGCATTGCTAAAGACGGCGGTTTGTTTGTGCCCTCTCGTTTTCCTAAAGTCGACCTTTCAAATCCCGAATGGCTCAGCATGGACTATCAGGCAACTGCCCAAAAAATTCTCAGTCTATTCTTAGACGACTTTACACCAGAGGAGTTAAGCACATGTGTGACGAAGGCTTACGATCACAAATTCAGTAGTCCACAAATTACGCCGATTACCACACTTGGTGCCCATTCATTTTTAGAGCTCTTTCACGGCCCTACCTCCGCTTTTAAGGATATGGCGCTTTCCATACTGCCTCATTTTCTGAAAACCAGCATTCGCAAGCTAGGTGTCGAAGACGAAATCGTGATTCTGACAGCGACCTCTGGTGATACCGGTAAAGCGGCACTCGAAGGATTCGCTGACGTTCAGGGCGTAAAAATCATCGTTTTCTACCCCACTGATGGCGTCAGCGACATCCAAAAGCTTCAGATGACCACTCAATCAGGCGATAATGTCGCCGTATTCGGTATCGAAGGCAACTTCGATGACGCACAGCGCGGCGTTAAGCAAATCTTTCTAGATAAAGCACTGGGTTCCGAGTTAAAGAAAATGGGCTATGCCTTCTCTTCTGCAAATTCCATCAATATCGGGCGGCTTATCCCACAGGTTGTGTATTATGTAGCCGCTTATTTTAGCTTAGTGAAATCGAATAAAATCTCCATGGGTGATCCCATCAATATCGCCGTTCCCACTGGCAATTTCGGAAATATCCTCGCTGCCTATTATGCGAAGCTCATGGGCATGCCGTTTGCCAAATTCATTTGCGCTTCTAACGTGAATAACGTGCTCACCGATTTTATCAAAACAGGTGTTTACGATACCCACCGTGACTTTTTCGCATCGAACACGCCATCCATGGACATACTGATTTCCAGCAACCTTGAGCGTTTCCTCTACTTACTTAGCGGAGAGGATACAGCAATCGTACGTTCCCTTATGAACACACTTCAGCTTGAAGGCAGGTACGAAATCACCCCCGTTATGAAGCACCGCATGCAGGATTTCTATGGCGGGTATGCCACAGAAAGCGAAACACTCACCACCATCAGCAAAGCCTATGATGATGCACATTATGTTCTGGATCCGCATACAGCAGTGGCCTATAAAGTGGCACTGGATTATACGGAAAAAACTGGGGATACGACCCATACACTAATCGCTGCAACCGCTAGTCCGTTCAAATTTTCAGACAGCGTCGCTAAAGCCCTTTCAATCCCTGAAACCGGCGATGCCTTCGAGCAAATGGCCCTCCTCGCACAAACGACGGATACCGTGGTACCTACTGCCCTCAATGCCCTTAAGCGCATGCCAGTGAAGCACGGTGATACGATTAAGTGTGATCATATGCTAGATGCCGTCAGATCCACTCTTAAAAAATAAATCTAAAACTAAAGGTGCTTACCCATCACTTCCTGAACACAGGGAGGATGGCGAAAGCACCTTTTTATTTGCTGTTGATGAAATTTATCGCCCTTACTTGAGGCGTTTTAAGACCTCACATAAAAACGCATAGGTTCTCGCGGTGGAGCTGATGCTAAGGCGTTCAAACGGTGTGTGGACATCGTGCATATTGGGTCCAAGCGAAACCATATCGATGTCGCCGACCTTCTCCTTTAGGAAGCCGCACTCCAGTCCAGCGTGAATCGCCTCCACATGGAGCGCATTCCCCGTCATTTCCTGATACGTGGCTTTCATTAAATCTCTGATCTTAGATTCCACTTTAAACGGCCACTCAGGATAATCGGAAACCAGATAGTTGTAGCCCTTCACTGCTTCAGCGATGAGTGCCATAACCTCGTTGAGTTCCTGCTTCTTAGATTTAACAGAGCTTCTGATGGCGTTGGTAAGCTTAATGATGTTCCCGTTTTGCTCCAGAACACCCAGGTTATTCGACGATTCCACGAGACCTGGCATCCCGGCACTCATGGTATAGACACCAAACGGCGTCAGTCTAATGAGCTTTTCCACTGCTGAAGCCGAAGCCACATCGAACACCTTCTCTGGGTTTTCCACTTTCGTAAGTGTCAGTGTGATTCCCGGATCAGCAACCTCATACTCGTTTCTGAACGTCGCTTCGATGGATTCCACCAGATCCTCCATCAAATAACGGTCGTCTGATGAAATCGTAAACTTTATCGTCGCACGCTTCGCGATGGCATTCATCTTTTCCCCACCAAAAATCTCATAGAGAGCGAATGGGAAGTGCGCATTAAAGATGGAAAGGACACGACCGGCAAGTTTAATAGCGTTCGCACGGTTTTTGCCGATTTCGATACCGGAGTGTCCTCCTGCTAGCCCTGAAATCACCAGTTGGTAGGCACTTTCGTTCGGATTTGCGGTCCATTTCACATCCACCTCGACGATGTTGTTCACACCGCCTGCACAGGATGCCAGTACCGTTCCTTCCTCTTCGGAATCCAGATTGATGAGGATATCTCCCTTCACATGGTCTGGATCGAGGGACATGACGCCGTCCATCCCCGTTTCCTCAGCCGTGGTAAATAGGGCAACCAGCTTCGGATGCTCTAAATCACTACTTTCTAAAACACTCATGGCCATGGCCACAGCGATGCCATTATCAGCGCCAAGAGTGGTTCCCTTGGTCTTTATATAGTCGCCATCCACCACGAGAGGTATCGGCTCTTTTGCGAAATCAAAGGTCAGCTCATCCAGCTTGACGCAAACCATATCGGTATGTCCCTGTAGGATTACCGTCGGCGCGTTCTCATAGCCTAGTGTCGCCGGTTTAGTGATGATGATGTTGTTGGAAGGCTCTTTAACGACAGCTAGACCGCGGTCCTTCGCCCACTGCTCTAAAAAAGCTGCCACAGCTGCTTCATTTCCAGACTCCCTCGGAATCTGAGTCAATGCTTCGAAATTTCTAAACACACCCTCTGGTGCCAATCCCGCTAATACGCGTTCCATATCAAATCTCCTTTCAAGCTTTTGACTATCAGGAATATTCTAACATATTCTCAGGATTATTTCGATTAGCAAAATACTAACGTTAAAGATTAGCGAAGGATTCTAAAGCTAAAGGGCGGCATCGCCATCGAAACCTTTTCCTCTGGTGTGAGTCCTCTCGCCGCATATACATCCGTCGATAGCCCTGCTACGACGCTTGACACATCAACCTGCTGTGGTTCATTCGATAGATTGAAAATGAAATGGATGGCCTCTTCGCCCATTCCCTTAGAAAAGGCCAAAAGCTCCCTTTCTACGGGTGTATTTAGCCAGTGAATGTCCATTTCTTTCAAGGACGCATGTTCACGCCTTAGCGCTATCATGCGCTTTACGTGCGCTTTCAAGTCCAGATTTTGATCACTTTCTTCCCATACCATGCACTGACGATTTCCATCGTGTACGCCAAACAGTCCGACCTCACTACCATAATAAACACTAGGGGAGCCACCGAAGCTCATTTGAAGGACAAAGGCGATGGCGACCAGTCTGTCGTCCTCTGATAGCAAAGTGCGAAGCCGAGAGGTGTCATGGCTGTCCAGTAAATTGAAAAGGTTTACCGCAACATTCTTCGGATAGCTTACCAATAGCCGGCTAATGGCTTCTTTATAAGCCATCGCCCCAAAATCGGAAAACTCCGGTTCACGGCTTAGCAGATGCCAAACAGGGTACGTGAACTCGTAATTCATCACCGAATCAAACTGATCAGATCTTAACCAAGGATTCGCATCATCCCAGTTCTCCCCTAAGATGAACACCTCAGGCTTTAGCGCTTTCACTACTGTTCTGAACTTTCTCCAGAAATCATGCGAGACTTCATTAGACACGTCGAGTCGCCACCCATCGATGTCGTACTCTCTAATCCAATAGCTGGCGATATCGAGGAGATAAGCCTCTGCCACCGGATTTCCGGTACGCCATTTCGGCATGTTCGGTGTAAAGGCAAAGGTCTCATAGTTAAGGTCACCCGCCTTCAAGTGTTTCTTAGGCGCTGGAAAACCCTCTGCGCTCAGCGCAAAATTCACGACAGGCTCGCCCTTTATGTGAAAGCACTGTGCGTAGGGTGACTTTAGACCGTTTTTAACCACATCCTGAAAATAGGGATGCTTAAAGCCACAGTGATTGAAAACCGCATCCAGCATTACGCGAATCCCGCGTTTATGCGCTTCCTGCACTAATAATTTAAAGGTCTCATTCGTTCCAAACGCCGGATCGATTTTATAATAGTCGATGGTGTCGTACTTGTGCGTCGTGGGGGCTTCGAAGATCGGTGTAAAATAGATGCCCGTGGCACCCAGATCCGCGATGTAGTCAAGGTGATCGATGATGCCTTGTAAATCGCCCCCAAAATGCATTTCATTGGTCACTTCTTTTTTACTGCCCCAAGGCAGAACATGGGACTTATTCAGCGAGGCATCTCCGTTTGCAAACCTTTCTGGAAATATTTGATACCACACGGTATCTTTTACCCAAGCTGGCGCATCAAACAAGTCTTCGCGGTTGATATACGGAAAGTTAAAATAGTCACTGAGCGACTTTTCTATTTCTGGATGGCGCTTTAAATCGAAGACGCCGTGCGCACCAAAGAAATAGCGCGCATCCCCTTTATCGATGAGAAACGCGTAGCGCGTCCTCATAAACTCTGGGGAAATCTCTGCGAACCAATAATCATACAGCTGGTCGCTGTAATCTTGTTTCATTTGAAGTGGTGCATCAGGCGCTTTTACCCATTCGTGTGAATGCTCACCTCGTTGCCAATGAAAGGGATCTCCCCAGATGATTTTCACTGCGTCGACATCCTCCTTTGCTGTCCTGATACGGATGTGAAGCGTTCTATGATCATAAGCATAAGCGAACTTGCTCTTCGCTTCGTGATAAATAGCGTGGTGATTCATGTGTAGCCTCCTAATCGGTTATATGCCCATTATATTTTCTTGTAGTTCTAACGCCTCTTTATAACGCCTGTTACTTTTATAATAGCGGATTAGCATCTGGATGAAATAATGCGCTAGCGATGAATTACAAGTGCTCGCACTATCGATTAGCCGTTTGAGGGATGGTTCGTGATCGATGATTTTTTCAGACCAGTTAATGTTAACTGGCATTTTAAATAGAGCGTATAGCTGCTTCATCAACGGCTTTTCATCCTGACTAAATAAGGGTTCCAGTTCATGGATGCACATGGGGTTTTCCATACCGAGATTTGCAAGAAAGGCGATAATGCCATAGTGGATGCTTATTTCTGTGGTGAAATACTGCCGATGTTCCTCAGGGATGTTAAGCGCTTCTTGATACTGGTCGAGACAGAGTCTTCCCCAGGCGATGTTGCTGTATATGGAAGCGATATAAGCCGGTGATCCGAGCTTTTTCGCGAGCTTCAGCCCGCGTTCAAAATACTGTAAACCTGTGTTATAATCCCCTGAGTGATAAAGGGTCATACCGAGCATTTCTGTCGCACCGATGATGCTAATTAGATTCGCCTCATCGACATACTGATTTAACGCCTGATCAAACCACTTGAAAGCACTTACGGTTTTTCCCATTTCCAGCTCGGTAAATCCGAGCCAGTAGTAAAGATGCCCATTCATGCCATATTCGGCAGCGCTTAGTAACTTCTCGTGTGCACCTGCCGGATCCGTATACACTTTCGCATGGTCGATGCCATCATATAGGTAAAACCTGAATTTCTGAAGATTCGTCATCAACGCTTCCACAGAAAGCAATAGCTCGCGAGTTTCGTTAAAGATGTCACGTTCCTTACGTGTACAATAAAAGGCCAGACGGGCGATGGTATAATCGATAATCAACGGCGAATGTCTAAAGGACACTGCTTGAGATTCAATGGCTTCAAACAATTGTTTCGATGTTGAGAATTCGTTAAAGTTAAGCTCTTCCAAAAAGTGCTTAAGTAACTGTTCTCCCGCCTCTAGAAATGCCTCTGAATCGTCATAATGAATCGCCAGCGCATCAAACAACTCCGAAATCACTTGCTCAGAGGGAATAATTTCAGCGTTTTCAATTCTGCTCAGATAGGAACTGACACAAATCCCTTCCGATAAAGCCTTTTGACTCATGTTCTGGTGAAGACGATTCATCTTGATAATCGAGCCTAAAATTTTCCCGTTTGTGCGATTGATGATTTTTTTCATGAGGTGCTCCTTTACGCCATAAAAAGATAACCGAGGACTCAAGTCCTCAGTTATCTGCATTCACGTTAATGACGATTCACTTATCAACTCCATAGTGCTTATAAACGTCCATAGAGCTTTGTTACGTGGTAGATTTTCTTGGCAAGCGCTGGGGATAAATCGTGCTTTGTGATGCGCCATACCCAGTTGCCACCCAATGTCGATGGGAAATTCATACGGGCTTTATTGTCAAGGCCTAAGAAATCCTGCATTTGTGCCACAGCGAGGTAAGCCGTTGAGCTCCATACCCCTCTGATGAAGCCCCAGTGATAGCCTTCACCGCGATCGAGCTTCAGGTAATCGATGGCGAACTCACGGTCGTCCTTGTTTACGTTATCCATCCAACCGGCGATGGTTTCATTATCATGAGTACCTGTATACGCCACGAAATTTTCACTGTAATTATGCGGTAGGTAGTCGCTCTCTTCTCTAGAGTCGAAGGCGAACTGGAGGATTTTCATACCCGGGAAGCCGGTGAATTTTCTGAGCTCGATGACCCCTTCTGTGAGGTAGCCAAGATCCTCTGCGATGATGTTCACATGGCCGAGGGCTTCTTGAATCGCTTTAAAGAGCGCTTTTCCAGGACCTTGAACCCATTGCCCCTTTTCTGCCGTCGGGTCGCCATATGGAATTTCCCAGTAGGCCTCAAAGCCTCTAAAGTGGTCGATGCGAATCACATCAAACATTTTAAGGCTATACTGGATGCGTTTGATCCACCAAGCATACTTATCCTCAGCCATATAGGCCCAATCGTAGATCGGATTTCCCCATAGCTGACCTGTGGCTGAAAACGCATCTGGTGGGCACCCTGCTACGCACAGCGGCTTGTTTGTTTTACCGAGTTTAAAATACTTCGGACTTGACCAGACATCGGCACTGTCTTCAGCAACATAGATTGGCAAGTCGCCGATGATTTCGATGCCTTTATCAGCAGCCACTGCCTTAAGGGCGAACCACTGTTTAAAGAAGAAGTACTGGGTGAATACCCAGAAGTAAATTTCGTCCTTGTGGGTTTGCTTGAAAGCCTCCACCTTAGGCGTCTTGCTGGTTTCGTAACCCTTTTCCCATTCCATCCAAGATTTGTTGCCATTATGTGCCTTGATGGCCATATAAAGCGCGAAATCCTCGAGCCATTCCTTCTCGTTCTGATAAAATTTCTCCAGTTCATGGGACAATTTCACCTTAGAATTCTCATAGGCCAATTTCAGAAGGGGCATTTTATTATAATAAAGCTTTTCATAGTCAACCTTATGCTTGCTCTTTCCCAAATCTGCTTTTGAAACGATTTTTTTATCGAGATAACCCATATCGATGAGTTCGTTCAAGTCAATGAAGTATGGATTTCCTGCGAATGCTGAGAACGACTGATAAGGGGAATCACCATAACCTGTAATCCCTATCGGTAAAATTTGCCAACTCTTTTGTCCGGATTCCTCTAAAAAATCCAGAAAATTATATGCACCTTTTCCCAAATCGCCAATGCCATATTCGCCAGGCAGAGAAGAAATGTGCAATAAAATGCCACTGCTTCTTTTTTTCATAAGACTCCTCTTTTCTTTGCAACCGTTTGCACAATTCCATTATATTTTCATTTTTGCTCATTGTCAACATTTCTCGTGGAGATTATTCCTCTTGTATTGTGCTCATAAATACCCTAAAATAAGAAATAAATGCACCCTCTTGTGGGGTTTTTTAACACATTGATGTGCAACCGATTGCGCATTCGTAAATTTGGAGGTTTCCATGAAGAATTTCACCACCAAACGCCTATGGCACTTAACATTTGTATGGCTTCTTATAGCGAGCATCAACCTCTCCGGCTGTGCAAAACCATCAGAACCCGCCTCATCAAGTGAAGCATCGCCAGAGTCGTCATCTGAAACAACTGCAGAAGCAAGCACCGAAACGACTACTGAAGCGGCGATCCCCTATCCCGAGACCAACCTCACAAAGGAGGATGTCATCTACTTCATCATGGTGGACCGTTTCGCGGACAGCAATCCTGAAGCTAATCTACCCGATGTGAACAAAGAAGACCTTCGTGCGTTTCAGGGAGGTGACCTTCAAGGTATCATCGATAATCTCGACTATATAAAAGAGATGGGTGCGACTGCCATTTGGCTGACACCGATTATGGAAAACGGTCCAAACGGCTACCACGGCTACTGGATTTATGATTTTTATAAGGTCGACCCGCATTTCGGCGATCTGGAAACCTTTAAAGCACTGGTGGATAAAGCCCATGAAAAAGGCCTTAAGGTCATCCTTGATTATATCGTGAACCATACGGGCTACGATTCGCCTTGGCTGAAAGATCCAGAGAAGGCTGACTGGTTCAACCCGGATCGTCAAATCAACAACTGGAAGGATAAAGAAGAGGTGGAGCTCGGTTGGCTCGCTGGCCTTCCCGATCTCGACCAGACCAACCCAGAGGTTGCCGACTATTTTATCGAAAACGCCAAGTGGTGGATCGCGGAAACGGGCATCGACGGCTTCAGACTCGATACCATGCGCCATGTTCCGCATGCGTTCTGGCAGCGCTTCTCTGATGAAATCAAAAGTGCGTATCCTGGTTTCTTTTTGCTGGGAGAGGTCTGGGACCAAAATGCGAAGACATTGGAAACCTACCATGAAGTGGGCATCGACAGCCTCACTAACTACTCGCTCTTTAACGGCATCGAAAATGCCTTCATCACACGTGGTAACCTGTTCTCACTGGCCAACGCCCTCGATAAGGAAAAGGCGTTTACCCATCCAGAGTTAAATGCCATTTTCATCGACAACCATGATAACGCTCGATTTGCCAGCTTAAATCCCCGCTCTTCTTTAGAGTATGTAAGACAAGCGCTGACCTTTATCTACACCTATCCCGCTATTCCTGTCGTGTACTACGGTACGGAAATCGGCATGAGTGGTGCCTTTGATCCAGAGAACCGCCAGTTCATGGCCTGGGATCAGGTGGAAGGAAACGACCTGCTCGACTTCGTAAAGAAGCTAGACAGTATACGCGACCGTTATATGGGCAGCTTTAAAAAGGTCTTCCATGACAAGACGGCATTAGCCTATGAAATTTCTAATGGTGAGGCGAAAATGCTCATCGTCATTAATACGGAGGAAAAAGAAAGAGAAGTCACTTTTGAATATAAAGCAACTTCTCTGGTGGATTATGATCTTCAGACGCCACTGGCAAATTACGGTGGCACTGTCTATAAGGAAACGCTTCCCGCAGTGGGCATCGCCTTCTATGTCGTGAAATAATCTGCGGATGACCCCAAATGCGTCAGTATTTCAGTCGGGGACTCGCCTAAATACTCCATAATCGAATAGTTAAACCTTGGAATGCCTTTTGTCTTATAATCATAAGCCAACAAGGCATTTTCTATTTTTTTACAGACATTATTCGCAAGCGTGTTGGGCATGCCAGGAAAAATGAGTAAAAATGATGCGGCATCGAGCCTCCCTAAAAACATCGAGTCATCCATATGCTCTTTTATCAGGTCAACCACGCGTTTGAGAACGTGGTCTCCTGTCGCATAGCCCTCTTCACGGTTAATCTCTAGAAAATTTGGTATGGCGATTCGTGCAATCGTCAAGAACCTTACGTCACGTTCCGCATGTTCGACGACGGCGTTTAAGCGTTCTATTATGGCATTTCGGCTTAAGCAGTGGGTCAGTGCATCCTCTGACGAGGTTTCCCACTCATCCCCATCAGTGAAGTAGGTGGCATACCACTCGGTTAAATCGTAGAGCCTACCGTTTGCGATGATCGGTTTGTTTGACGCATCCAGCGTCACCTGATCGCATAGCTCTTGAAACCACTTGAACCCACCGTCCTTGGTTCGAATGCGATAAGTGATCTCATAGCGAGTCAGCTCACCCGTCAGCAGTGCTAGATGAACGTCACGCACATTTGGGTAGTCCTCCACATAAATCCGCTCACTTAGAAAATCCATGGTGAGCGGAGATGGCATCTCTTCAATGCGCCATCCGATGGCCTCCGCCAGTTCAGGCGCAAAAGTTAATCCCTGCGACCTTAAATCCCATTCATACTCGCTAATTTTTTTGATCATCGTCGGTCTATCCATATATGCTCCGTGTCTGTGGCCTTTTTTACTATTATATCATAGCTTATACGGGCTGTGCAAAACGCGCTTATAAAGTCTGATTGCTTCGGCTACCGACCATGCTTGTGCCGAGCAACCTCGCTGCGCATGTGGCGCGCCACCTTCAAAGATCTCCGAAATGCTTCCGTGGATCCCTTCATCCAGATGAGTGAACAGCTCATCGAGGCTCGTCTTAATAAACGCCTCATCGCCATAGGTTTTAAGGTGCGCCTCCAGATAAGGGCCGATTAACCACCCCCATGCAGTGCCCCTGTGGTAAGCCCCATCTCTGCTCAGTAAATCGCCTTCGTATTTTTCATGGAAGTTTTCATCCTCACGTCGCAAGGTCAAAAGGCCATAGGGCACCTTGAAGTGCTTCGTTACATAGTCCACCACGGGCTTCCAATGCTTCTTCTCCAGTACTGGGAACGGCAAGCTCACGGCAAATATCATATTAGGTCTGGGAATCGCCACAGGCTCACCATCGATGACGAGGTCATACAGGTTATGGTCCTTCGCGTTCCAGAATGCTTGGTTGAAACTAACCTTTACCTGCTCAGTCAGCGCTGTAAAATCCACATGTAGCATCTCCGCATCAAAGCCTAAACGCAGTGAAAATTCCTCCATAATGCATAGCGCGTTATACCAAAGCGCGTTGATCTCCACCGCTTTACCATGTCGCGGTGTCACGACCCAGCCATTAACCTTAACGTCCATCCAAGTAAGCTGCGTTTGTTCATTTCCCGAGCTAAGCAGCCCGTCCGTATCCATGTAGATATCGTTAATCGTCCCCTGCAGGTGATGGTTGATAATCTCCATCAGTTTAGGAAATAGCCGCTTCACCGCCTCTAAATCCGCCGTCTGTTCATAGTATGCATATAGGGCGTTAAACAGCCAGAGTGTGCCGTCAGAAGTGTTATACATCGGCGCCTCACCTTCATCGGGGAAATTGTTAGGAATAATCCCCTGATGCGACATCTCTAAAAAGCCCTCGATCATTTGTAAGGCTTCATGGCTTCGGCCCGTGTCCAGCGTCAGTCCCGGGATGGCGATCATGGTGTCCCTTCCCCAGTCGCTAAACCATGGATACCCTGCGATAATGGTCATTTTTCCAGTGGTTTTACGGAAGACGATAAAGTCATCCGCCGCTTGAATGAGCCTTCTTAACACAGGATCCGTCGCGTCCGCATGCTTCATCAGCATCTCATACCGCTCCTTACGTCCCTCGAAAACGAGATCTGCGGCCATAAACTCTGGTGTGATATGGACCAGAAAATCCACAGTGGTGAGCCCTTTATCCGCCGATAGCTGAAAATGCCCTAAAACCGCATGTGCTTCCTGATCTGGATAGCCGCGCTGCGTTTCGATGGGATACCAGCTCACAGGTGTAAGGCCACCATCTGGTATGAAAGACACCTCGTTAGCGACACATTTCAAATAGACCTGTTTGCCCTTCGCTTCCACCTTTAGGACCTTCTGATCCTGGTAATAGAGCGATTGATAATCTGAAAGTGAGGCCGTAATCGCATCGTGGTGGTCTCTAAAATTGAACCACGGCGTCATCTTAAGCGCAAACGAAACAGGCGAATCAAAAACATATCGCACTGCCAAATGGTTCGTTCCATAAGCCATGGCCAGCGTTCGCGTCACCTTAATCCCCGTATCTGCGAGATCAAAGGTCTGCTGAATAACGCCCTCATGGTGATAGCCTATGAGAGCACTCTCTGTATTTTCAGTTCCGGTAACGTTTTCAGTCGTCAGCTTTACCACTTGATCCCCTACAGTAATTTCCTCCTGAATCTTCGAAATCAGGTGCATCCGCTCGATGGGCGGGTTATAGCTAACGGTATAAAGACCATGGTATTTTCTGCAGTTCACCCCGTCCAGCGTCCCGAAGCTATACCCTCCCAGTCCGTTGGTCATCAGGGTTTCGTGGTTCATGATTTCTGTAATCCGCTTTTCCATTATTCTCCGTTCTCCTTTCCTTTATGTCAATCCTTCTATCGCATTCATCACTTCTGTCAGTACATTTTCATTAATGGCCACCACCAGGCCTAGTCCTTCAAACCCATGCTTCGAACCATCGATGGCCACAGTGACGCAGCCTGCTTCCTCCGCCAGCATTTTACCAGGCGCAAGCTCCCATAAGTTTTTCGAAAACAGGATGTGACAACCGTTCTTCTGCGATGCCACAAACGCAAAATCCACCGAGGAAGCGCCTTGAACCCTTATGCGCATGGCCTTACCGATCAAAGCCGACATGGCGCTTAATTGATACCCCCTAGACGACGGATTTGACTTAGAGAAGTCACCGAAGGTCACGATCACCTGATCAAGACCCGAACCACTATCTGGAATGATTTTCTGCTCACCTATAAATGCACCCAGCCCCTGAATCGCCCAGTAGCGCTGCCCCAGTACCGGTAAATCGATGAAGCTCATCACAGGCTTTTTTTTAACGAGTAGCGCCAGCTGAACGCCGTAATAAGGTATCCCCTTCGTAAAGTTTAAGGTGCCGTCGATGGGATCACATACCCACGTGGGGGCATCCGTCAGCTGTTCATGATTCTCTTCCTCTCCGATAAACAGCGTTTCAGGGAAAAGTTCCATAAGTGCCGCCTTTAAATGGCGCTCCATTTTATAGTCCAGATTCGTCACCACATCCAGGTGCCCTTTCGCGAAAACCTCCGCCTCAGAGTGCACCAGATAAAGCTCAATCACCTCGTCCAGTAAGCGATGGACCTTTCGCCCCATCCCCTCTAAATCAGCCATATCGCCTCCAAATATTGATCATTTTTATTTGCACTTATAAATCTACACTAAACATTATACCCCAAAAAGTCCCCAAAAACCTCTTGACAACGCATTAACATTTTGATAATTTATTAACAAGAAGATCTTTTGTGATGAGTGTACGCTTGTCATCGAAGATTACAACCACTACCTAAAGGAAAAGAGCACTCTGACCCTGAAGGGCATGACCGATGATTCACATATGTAACATATGTGTGCTAGACGCTGTCGCCCTCTTGGATGCTCAAGAGGGCGTTTTATTTTACTAAATCATATTGAGGAGGCCATCGTGGCGACGATCAAGGAATTAATCGATTCACTTTACGAAAACGAAGACCTATCTGACGAAGGATTACACCGCATCATCACGGAAATGGATGCAGAGACTGCACCCTATCTGTTCGAAAAGGCACTTGAAAAAAAATCCAATTTCTATAAGGACACGGTCTACATGAGGGGACTCATCGAGTTCACCAATTACTGTAAGCAAAACTGTGCATACTGCGGCATCCGCGGTAAAAATAGCAAAGTAGACCGTTACCGACTCAGCAAGGAAATGATCATGAACTGCTGTGAGGAAGGCTATGCCTTAGGCTATAGAACCTTCGTCATGCAAGGCGGAGAGGATCCCTTCTTCACCGACGAGGTGCTCTGTGATATCGTTTCCACCATCAAGGCCACTTACCCTGATTGCGCCATTACCTTATCTGTGGGCGAACGTTCACGCGAGAGCTATGCAGCCCTTAAAGCAGCCGGTGCTGACCGCTATCTCTTAAGACATGAAACCGCCACAAAAGCGCTTTACGATGCACTCCACCCAGGCATGAGCTTCGAAAATCGCCGCAACTGCCTTTATACGCTAAAAGAATTGGGCTTCCAAGTGGGCGCCGGCTTTATGGTGGGCTTACCAAACCAGACGCCTGCTGATCTCGTGGCTGACCTGCGCTTCATTAAAACACTGGCGCCTGAAATGGTGGGCATCGGCCCCTACATTCCGCACGACGAAACACCGCTTAAAGGTTCAAAGGGCGGTACGGTGGAGGAGACCCTCATCATGGTGGCACTAGCCAGATTGCTTCTGCCTAAAGCGTTACTGCCCTCTACCACTGCCATGGGAACCCTCGATCCTAAAGGTC
>Ga0209570_1000213_pt1 | contig 104261 bp, 102 predicted proteins | sample EBPBio172007_DNA_FD_185861 | JGI IMG/M metagenome (GOLD analysis project Ga0209570, IMG submission 185861) | Wastewater treatment Type I Accumulibacter community from EBPR Bioreactor in Madison, WI, USA - Reactor 1_9/17/2007_ DNA (SPAdes)... | ecosystem: Engineered > Bioreactor > EBPR >... | reverse complement strand
AGCCGATCGCACAACAGTACGCACCCAAAAGGCGGGGTTTTGTGTTCCAAAGATCAGCCGCGGCTGATGGTTTAACAAACATTAGTTTTTCAAATCAAGTTTTGTGGTAAAAGTCCCGCCCATCGGGTATCTGCAAACCGTATTAGTGTTTCAACAATACAAAATGCGCAATACGCATTATGTATTGAATGAGCAGAGCAGCGAACCTCTAAATCACTGTTCTCATTACGGCATAGAGAAATTTTCCTTTGCCCGTATTTGGATGGATATACAAAGTTTTGTAGTTTTGGGGAAATGGACGGCAATTTGCGTCAATATGAGAGATGTGCCGCCATTCGGCGGCACATAAATATAACTTTCATAAATTTGAAATTTGATAAAATTATCAAGACAATCATAAACAACAACACAATATGGCTGACAAAAATTTAATGACCCCAAGTACGACAAGTTTAAGTGGATTACTTGGAAATGGCATAACATATAAAGTTCCAATTTTTCAGAGAGATTATTCATGGAAAGAAGACAATTGGAATGATTTATGGGAGGACATTAAAATTCTCCTAAATTCTGGAAAAGATCACTATATGGGGGCGGTTGTTCTACAAAAGGTTGGGGAAAAGAAGTTTTTAGTTATAGACGGACAACAAAGATTTACAACATTAAGTTTATTAGCATTAGCAGTAATTAAAAGAATTCAGGATCTAATAGATAGTGGAACAGAACCAGAAAACAATAGAGAAAGAATAAGTGAACTAAGAAGAGGCTTTTTAGGTCAAAAAGACCCAGCTTCTTTACATTATTCGAGTAAACTCTTTTTAAACGAGAATAACGACCCATTTTACCAAAGAAATTTGTTACAATTAATCTCGCCTCAAAATGAACGTACTTTAATTGATTCTGATCGTTTGTTATGGCAAGCATTCAGCTATTTTTATAATAAAATAGGTGAATTATTACCAAATGCAAGTGGTGCTGAATTAGCAACATTTCTAAGTAAATCGGTAGGTGATAAAACCATGTTTATAAAAATTGAGGTTGAAGATGAACTTAGTGCATATACTTTATTTGAAACTTTAAATTATAGAGGTGTTGATTTAACTGTAACGGATCTTTTAAAAAACTATTTATTTTCATTAATAACACCTTCTGATCTGCGTATCGCTAAGGATATATGGAAAAAAGTGGCTACTAGCGTTGGAATCGAAAAATTCCCCATCTTTTTGAGACATTTTTGGATTTCTAGAAAGCCTCTCGTAAGACAAGAACAATTGTTCAAAACAATTCGATCAGAGATTAAATCTAATCAACATGTTTTTAGTTTACTAAATGACTTAGATAAATATTCAGAAAATTATTTGGCTCTTCAAGACCCTTACAGCATAATTTGGCAAGGAAATAGAGAACGATTTAAACGTGTAAGAGAGATGAAATTATTTGGTGTTAAGCAACAATTACCATTATTGATGGTAGCTAAAGAAAAGTTTTCAGACCAAGAATTTGATAAGACATTAAAGGTGATTTCAATAATATCATTTCGTTACAATGTTATTGGCAGTCGCCAAGCAAATAGAATGGAAGAATTATATAATTCTGTTTCACAGAAAATATTTAACGCAGCCCTTACAACTGCTCAAGCAGTATTTAATGAAATAAAGGAACTATATGTTTCTGATCAAGATTTTAGAAATGATTTTTCAACAATCGAATTGTACTCCTATGGTCGAAGTAAAAAATTAGCAAGATATGTTTTGTTCGAGTTAGAGAATAATTTAATGCAAGGTGGTGATAGAGACTTTGAACTTGATCCTGCAACAATTGAACATATATTGCCTGAGAACGCAAGCGCTGCTTGGGATAATGACTTTCCTCAAATTATTCAACCTAATTTTATCTATAGATTAGGTAATTATACATTATTGGAAGATCACCTAAATAGGGATTGTGAAGTTCTACCATTTGATCAAAAGAAACCATTTTATATAAGAAGTCAATATGAGATGAGTAAGGATATTAATTCCAATGAATGGAATCCTGCAATATTAAATAATAGACAAAGTGAATTAGCAAGAAAAGCAACATCAATTTGGAGAATTTCATACGCAGACTAAAAACTGCCTATAACAGGCGCTTGGCTCAATGGCGGGTGCAGTGGTTAATTGAACATTCTACCTCGCATCAACTTTTGTGGTGCATTGACAGTTTTGTGCTCCGAATTGAAAATCAGCTCAACCCACCCGAATACAAAGCCCGAAACCGCATAATAGTGTTTCAACAACACAAAATGCGCAATGCGCATTTTGTGTTGAATGAGCAGAGCAGCGAATCACTAAAGCGCAGTTCTCATTATGGCATAGAGAAATTTCCTTTACTCATATTTGGATGGATAAGCAAAGTTTTGTAGTTTTGGGGAAATGGACGGCGCTTTGCGTCAATACGAGAGTTGGCTGCTACTTTATGACAGACCGCTTAAACATAGAGAAACTGAAAATTTACAATTCGTATGGTGGCGACATTGACGGAATTTGTAGAAATAACAGACAAAAAGAAGTAGCTGTTTTTGAAGACAGTTTGGATACAACTTGGACATTAATTACAAACAAACTACAAGACATAGAATTAATTTCTAAAAGACTAACTTCATATGACTACACTAAAAATACTTTGACAGATTTATATGAAAAGTCAGATGCTGAAACTTATAAACTTTTTGTAGACAAAATTCCATTTTATAATGACTTCCAAAAAGTGAAACATATTTTAGAAACTATTAAAAGTTGGACAACAGATGAAACAGATACAGTTTGGGCAGGTTATGACAATGGAAAAGAATTCTTGCTAGACTTGAATGCTGACATTGAAAAAATAAAATTTTGTGACTTTGAAACTTTGGAAAAACTAAATATCGAATTTGCACCAACTTCAACTTATCAAGAAATATCTTTATCAAATGGTTGGGCTAACGAATACATAAAACTTGCTGAACAGTTTGACAAACTATATGAGAACATAAAAAGTCAGAAAACGACTGAAAACAAAAAAGAATGGTGGAAATTTTGGTAGACAACTTAAACAAAAATAAAAAAGCAGCAGCTAACAACAGTTTGGCAAAATGGCGGATTTAGTGCTAAATTGAAAATTTGGTTTTCAAAAGAAGTTTAGTACTAAATTGAAAGTAAGTGCTACAAAGTCCGCCACTTCGCCAAGCTGCAAAACGTTAGCAACAATTACAAAACCGAAATTATGGTAGAAATTAGTGATAAGAAAATATTAAAAGTGAAGAACTTAATTTTAGTTCTTTTGACAATTCAAATCACTTCATGCACAGGACAAGTGAAAGAAAAATTTGATGCTAATATAAAAGAAAATGAAGTAAACACCCAACCGCTCATTTTAAATCAAAACACGACATTTCCTCAAATTCACACCAACTTGAATGGAATGGTAAGAGAGTTTGTCAGGACTATGTATCAAGACAATAAAGGGAATTATTGGTTTGGAACAAATGGTGATGGAATTATCCGCTATGATGGACAAATACTTGAAAAAATCACTATTGCAGGAATCAACCCACGTTTTAGGGTTTTAGAGATTGTAGAAGACAAAGCAGGTAATTTATGGTTTGGAACATCCGAGGGACTCATAAAATATGATGGCAAAGAGTTTACAACATTTTCAAAGAAAGAAAGATTGCAGAATGAAGAAATTTGGGGTTTAACAATTGACAAAAGCGGACTGATTTGGGTTGGTTCGACAGGGGGTGTTAATCAATTTGATGGAGAGAAGTTTATTCCTTTTTCGTTGCCAGATTCAAAAGCCGAAAATGCAAAACCTATGCTATCTGATAAATTGGTTTTTAAAATTATAGAAGACAGAAATGCAACTATGTGGTTTGCTACTGATGGAAATGGAATATTCAAATATAATAACGGGAAATTTACTCATTTAACAACCCAAAACGGACTTGTCGATAATAATACAGCTGATATTTTAGAAGACAGTCAAGGAAATATTTGGATTGGAACTTTTTATGGTGGTGTGAGTAAGTTTGATGGTAAAACGTACACGAACTTCACTAAGGATGGAATTATTGCAGGTGAAGAAACTTACAATTTTTATGAAGACAGCCAAGGGAATATTTGGCTTACGGCTGAAGGTTATGGTGTTTACCGATATGATGGCAATAATTTCAAACAATTCACAACCGAAGATGGCTTAACATCTAATGTCACGCAAAGTATTCTCGAGGACAAAAAGGGACAAGTTTGGTTTGGAAGTTGGCAAGGACTATGCATTTTTGATGGTGAAAAATTTATGGACGCTAAACTCAAAGAGCCTTGGACGCATTAATAATAACTTTTGCCAACAGCGCATTTGCAAAAGCGGGGGTTGCGTTCTCCGCAGAAACATTTCTGCAAGGTTCAACAGCAGTAATTCTATTGAACTTTTATGCTAAAAATCCGCCACTTCGCCAAGCCCGAAACGATGCGAGTCAGCTTTCAAAACTGATACACGAGAAAATTACGAAAAATATTGTTTCTATTCTTGGAAACTTTTGCTATCTTTGTGGTGACGTTTAACAATAAAAGTATTGAATGAGATTTTTCGAGACAAAATTTTTAGAAGAAGCGGACGAGTTCATTTCAACACTTGACCCGAAGACAATTAAGAAAATCTTATACAATATTGACCTTGCCGAACAGAGCAATGACCCAAAACTTTTTAAGAAACTACAAAATGACATTTGGGAGTTTAGGACAAAATATGCAGGGCTTCAAATCCGACTTCTTGCATTTTGGGACAAGACAGATAACAAAGAAACTTTGGTTATTGCGACCCACGGTTTCGTAAAGAAAGTTGACAAAGTTTCGGCTAACGAAATTGACCGGGCACTAAGACTGAGAGACAAATATTTGAACAACAAACAAAAAAAGTAATCATATGGAAAATAAAGAATTAAAGACCTATTCTCTTGCCGAAATGAAAGACAAATATATCGGTAAAGTCGGAACAAATGAGCGTGACGAATACGAATACGAACTTCGTATGGACGTTTTAGGAAAGATGATTAAAACTGCTCGACAAGAAAGAAACTTGACACAAGAAGAACTCGGAAGACTTGTTGGTGTTCAGAAAGCTCAAATCTCTAAACTTGAAAGTAGCGCTAACAGTGCGACTATTGACACAATATTAAAAGTGTTCAAGGCACTAAAAGCTGAAATCAATTTTAACGTAAAACTTGAAGACAACTTTGTTAAGCTCTCTTGACAGAAAAGAAAGCCGATCGCACAACAGTACGCACCCAAAAGGCGGGGTTTTGTGTTCCAAAGATCAGCCGCGGCTGATGGTTTAACAAACATTAGTTTTTCAAATCAAGTTTTGTGGTAAAAGTCCCCGCCTTCGCAAAGCGGCAAAACGTTAGCGGTAACCCTAAGACGACACAGCAACATTGAAATATTTTGACAAACAAAGACAAGAAACAGATTTTTAAAACTTAACTCAACGACAAAAAATGAACGGAAAAATACAAGCAGTTACAAATAACGACATTGACGGACTGAAAAAAGTAGTTGATTCAAGCGGACTTTTTCCATCTGAATATTTAGACGAAATGATTTCCGACTACTTGAATAATGCAGACACTCAAGATATTTGGTTTACCCACATTGACGGCAATACACAGACAGCAATCGGTTATTGTGTTCCTGAGAAATTTACGAATGGGACATATAATCTATTGGCAATTGGCGTATCACAAGACTCTCAAAGAAATGGAGTGGCGACCGAAATGATGAGCTACATTGAACAACAACTTAAACAAAAAGACGGAAGAATACTCATTGTAGAAACATCAAGTGATGATGCTCAAATTGGTGCGAGAAAATTTTACGAAAAAATTGGTTACACTCAAATGGCTGTAATCAAGGACTTTTGGAATGACGGTGAAGACAAAATTGTTTTTTGGAAAAAGTTATAATGCGGACAACTGAAAAGACAGCGACAAGAGGGGCAGCAGCTAACAGGCGTTTGGCTCAATGGCGGGTTCAGTGCTTAATTGAAGTCTTGTGCTTCGTATCTAGTTCAGTGATGGTTGACAGTTTAGTACTTCGAATTCCGCTTCTTCGCCAATCGCCTCCCGTTCTACGTCATAGTAAAAAAATGAAAATAATAAAAATGAGAGTATGTCATTTAATAAAGTAAATTCACTGATTATCATTTTCCTGACCACCTTTGTAGTCTCTTGTAAAGGTCAAGTCAATAGAAATGAAAAAGCAAACTCGCCTTTGCAATCGGTAAAAGGAATTCAAAATTCCAATATGCTACATAAACCAAAAATTCAGATAAGTGGCGTTATACTTGCTATATTACAGGACAGTAAGGGAAATATTTGGTTTGGTACTCAAAATGGTGTGTTTAAACAACATGGCGATTCAATAATCCATATTGATAGTATTGAAGATGAATCAGGAAAAGGTGTCACCGTAGAAGACATTGCAGAAGATAAAGATGGAAGAATTTGGTTTGCACATCGTAGTGGTATTAGCAGTATTGATGGTACATTAGTGACCAATTATTACGAATCAGATGGTTTAATAATTAATAATACTTGGTGCATAGAGACTGATGTGAAAGGGAATGTATGGATTGGGACAATTGAAGGGGCTTGCATATTTGATGGACAAAGGTTCACAAAATTCAACCTACCCGAAGGTCAAAAAGATACAACTCTTGCCATATCGAGTACAAAAATGGTTCATAACATTCTTGAAGATAGCAAGGGGACTATGTGGTTCAGTACTAATGCAGGGTTATTTTCTTATACGAATAAAAAGTTAAAGAATATTTCTGAAGAATTAGGGATACCAACCAGTTTTATAAGCAAAATAGTTGAAGATAAAAAAGATGGCTTCTATGTATCTACTTCAATAGGACTTTTTCATTTCAAAGGGAATATCCTTACCAATATTTCAGAAAAGCACTTTAATGAACCTAAAGGAACAGGCAGTATCATTGTGGATCATAAGGGTGATGTTTGGTTTAATTGCGGTCGAAGTATATACAGCTTAAGTGGTAATAAACTCACTGAATATCGAATAGAAGAAGGGAATTATGGTCCGTTGACTTTTCAAATTTATGAAGATCAGCAAAATCGACTTTGGTTTGTAGGCTTTTCAGGTGCTTATCGATTAGAAAATGGACGATTCATCAATATTACAAAAGACGGTCCTTGGTGAAAAATACGAACGTAGAACAATGCAGTGAACGGACAGACTCCCTAAACGGTCGTCCGTCGTCAGTGCTAGCCGATGTGTGTAACTTTGAAGAACAAATTAACAAGAGTAAATATGAAATTAGGAGCATTTTCAATCAGTCTTGCAGTAAAAGACATTAAAAAATCAAAAGCATTTTATGAAAATTTAGGATTCTCAGATTTGGGTGGTGACATCACTCAAAAGTGGTTAATTATGAAAAACGGTAGTGCCATCATTGGATTGTTTGAAGGAATGTTTGAAAACAACATTATCACCTTTAATCCTGGTTGGGATGAAAATGCCCAAAATGTGGAAGAATTTGACGATGTAAGGTTTATTCAAGAGCATTTAAAAAGATGTGGTGTTGTTTTAACTTCTGAGGCAGACACAAACACAAATGGGCCAGCTCACATTACTTTGACTGACCCAGACGGAAACAATATTTTAATCGACCAACATAGATAATTGTGAAAATATAAAAAAATGAACGCCCAACACGGGTTTTGCGTCAGGCGGGGTGACATGCAAGCTTTGAACTTTGCGCTTCTATTCAAGTTCAGTGCTGGTTGACAGTTATGTGCTTCTAAACCCGCCCGAACGCAAAGCCGAAAAACAATGTTACCTGCCGACATTCCAAACGCAGCGAGTGACTCGAAATTTAGAATTGGTACTTTGACAGAATTTCATCTATTGACTTATCTCCATCATTTTGATAAATTTCAGCATGGAATTTTTCAAGGTAAGTCAAGGACGATTTCAGTTGAATCTTTTCCTCTTCAGACAAATTTCCAGCCTTCAGCAACAAGTCCTTTTTAGACTGCTCCAAAATGTTCTCTCTTGTGCGTTTACCCTTTGCTGTAAGTTCAACCCTTTTAATTCGCTTGTCTTTCATATCGACAACTTCTTTAACCATACCGATTTCAACAAGTCGCTTCATCATTTGAGTTCCTGTGGTAAGTTCTGAAATTGTATCCTTGTAAACTTCATTTTTGGCAGGAGTACCACGACTATTTATTGAAACCAAGAAGAAATATTCATCCATACTGTTTAAGCCATTAGCACTTAAAAAGCTTTTAGCATACCAACGAAAATATTTTGAAAGACGATGAATATTCCAAACAATAAAGCGGTTGTCTTCAATATTTGTATTTTCCTTAACCTTTTGTTTATCTGGTTCGTGTAACCTTCGGTTTAGCCAAACAGAAAATTCTTTGACATCATCACTACCTGTTTCAACATGAAAGGCCTCAAACAGATTAACCAATTCAACGACTTTTTTACCTTCCATAGCTGCTTCTAAATATTACTCCACAAATATAGGAAATAAAAATTACTTTACTTCTATATTGTTGTTTTAAGATCTTAGTTTATATTTGCAGTATTATAAATTAATCATACTACAGAAATGAAGCAAATCATCTTAACAATCGCAATTGCAAGTACTTTTGCAATTCAAACCAAAGCACAAAACAACCTTGCCATTGTGTATGGTAGTGCGGGAATGGAATATGGAAAAGCCAGTGCGGTGGATGCAGACACCAACTACATCAATGGTTCACTGTTTCAAAACACCATCAATGTGAATCCGAACGGAACTACAAATTTGACAGCACCCGGTGCACCGACAGAAATTGCATTAACTAAATACGATAGACACGGTCAATTAGTTTGGGCTAAAAGTTTCGGAGGGACCACTACAAGTGAAGCTCCTCATGGAATAGATTGCGATGCTGCAAAAAACATTTATGTAACGGGTTATTTTGGTAGCACAACCGCAGCAGGTTCATTAAATGCAAACTTCAATCCAGCAGGTGGAGGTACTGTCGCCACTCAAGGAAATGAAGATTGCTTTGTAGCCAAATATGACCAAAACGGAAACTATCAATGGGCGTTCGGACTCGGAAATACAGGAGCAAATACGCAGGAAAGAGCTTGGGACATAGCAACAGATGCAAACGGCAATTCTTATGTTGTCGGTGGCTTTCACGGAACAATAAATTTCAATCCATTAGGAACAGCAATGAATTATACTTTGCCAGATACACTGGCAGGTTTGTTTGTTGCTAAGTACAATACAAATGGTATTTGCCAATGGGTTGTGATGTTAGATGCTCAATGCACAAGTGTTTTTACCGAAGGGTATGCTACTTGTGATTTAGACGCAAATGGAAATTTATATGTAGCGGGAAATTTCAGAGGCACGAACATCAACATCAACCCACTCGGCACTTCAACAACCCTAACAAGTAGCGGACTCACAGACATCTTTATTGCTAAATACAACACATCAAACGGAGTATTGAGTTGGGTAAAAAAAATTGGTGCGGCTGCTCAAGACATTGTTTCTCCCGGTTCTTTGCGTTGTGACAATAATGGAAATCCATATTTTACGGGACGTTTAAGTGGCACAGGGGCAGTTGACTTTGACCCTTCCGCTGGAATAACCAACATTTCAAATTCTTCTTTGTACTTGGCGACTTATGACACAAATGGAAATTTGCGTTTCGCTGTTGGAATGAACAGTGGTGCAGGTGATGGTGGACACAGAGTAGAATTTGACAATTCCAATAATGTGTATTTAGCAGGCTGGATGAATGGAACTGCTACTTTTGGAACAATCAGTAAAACAGCATTTTCGCCAACAGCAGACAACTTTTTAGCGAAATACACCAATGATTTATCAACTTGTTTATGGGCTTTGAATTTTGGAGGTACAGGTGCAACTGCCAATAACATTGTTGCAGGCCTTTCTATTGACCAAGAGAATAACCCAATAATCACAGGACAACTTTATGGTTCAAATGCCAATATAAACCCATTAGGAACAACCACAATAAATTTTTCTAGTGTTGGTAACAATGACTGTTTCGTAATTAAATATAACAGCAACGGACAATTATGGGTTAATGATACTACCAGCACCACGACTGGAATAAATGAACAATTTCACAGCAAACTTCTAATTTTCCCTAATCCATCAACAGACCTAATCAATATCCAAAGTGCTTCCAATGAACAATTCACATACAACATCTTTAATTCGTTGGGAAGTACAGTTAGTTCAGGACAATGTTATAATCATGTTGATGTTTCAAAATTACCACTAGGGACATACTTGTTAATATTGACAGACAAAGACAATAGGAAACTTGCAACGACTAAATTTTTGAAAGAGTAATTTGCTTCTTATTAGTCAACTCGACAAAGGGCAGCAGGTAACAGCGGTCAGGCTAAAAGCACCCTAATTAAACCTTTAAGCACATTAACAGTCTAACTTAAATACTAACAAATAGAATAAAATATGATGAATAAAAAATCAATCATTATAGCTACATTATTAATTGTAGCTTTAGCTGTAATTTCTTGTAATAAAGATAATGTATATGAACCGATAGAAGAAAGTGTTTTGAATTTACCAAATACGCCTTTTGACTATGCAAGTCTTAACTTGCCAAGTCATTTTACAACAAATGTTGCTGGGCAACCTTTGCCAACTTCCATAAACGGAACGGACAATACGCCTACAACCAACCCAATTACAAATGATGGTGCAACACTTGGAAGAGTATTGTTTTACGACAAAAAACTAAGTGCAAATGGAACGATTGCTTGTGCTTCTTGCCACAAACAAGATAAAGGTTTTTCAGATGACGCTACTTTAAGTTTAGGTTTTAACGGTGGTGCAACTGGACGTCATTCAATGACATTAATTAATGCAAGATTTTATCAACGTGGACGATTTTTTTGGGACGAAAGAGCCACTACCTTAGAAGAACAAGTTTTGATGCCTTTCCAAGACCCTGTAGAGATGGGAATGACTCTACAACAGGTTGTAAGTAAAGTTCAAGAACAATCTTATTACCCTGAGTTGTTTCAAAAAGCATTTGGCACAACTGAAATTAATTCTGATAAAATATCAAAAGCATTGGCTCAGTTCGTGAGAAGTATAGTAAGTTACTCTAGTAAATATGACCAAGGAAGAGCAATGGTTGCTTCACCTGGTGCAAATTTCCCTAACTTCACTACAGAAGAAAATACAGGTAAAAATATTTTTTTTCAGACCATACCTAACGGTGGCGGTGCTTGCTTTGGCTGTCATACCACCGAAGCATTTATAAGTGCCAACCCTGGACCACAAAACAATGGATTAGATTTAAGCTCCACTACAGATTTAGGAGCAGGAGCTGTTTTTACAAATAATCCAATTTTTGTTGGAAGATTTAAAACCACAACTTTAAGAAATATAGAACTTACCGCTCCTTATATGCACGATGGAAGATTTGCTACTTTGGAGCAAGTAGTAGAGCATTACAATAGTGGCATAAAAGCACACCCAACACTTTCCCCTGCTTTAAAAGATGGAAATGGGAATCCTGTTCAATTAAATTTGACAACTTCACAAAAAGCAGCATTAGTTGCTTTTCTAAAAACATTAACTGACAATAGTGTGAGCACAGAAACCAAATGGAGCAATCCTTTCAAATAAAGTCAAATACATTTTAATTGGCTTAATTGCTTTTGCATATAGCGTCTTAGAAAATTTTAATCAGGAATTGATTTTGGGTGTTAATGGTGGATAGTATTTCAATTCCATTATTACTTTTTCCTCTATATAATATTATCAAAATTCAAAGACCGTCCATACCAATTAAATTAGAATTGGGGATTGTGTTATTTTCTTTACTCTCTATTTCGCCATTAATTCTAATAGCCGATTTGCAAAAACGGGGTTTCGTGCTTCTATGATAGTGTGTACTAAATTCAAGTTTTGTGCATCTAATGAAGTTTAGTGCTGAAAAACCACCACATCGGGAGGCAGATTCCACAGCAATAAATATCTAACACACTGTGTTTCCTCCGGCATAGAGAAATTTCCTTTGCTCATATTTGGATGGATAAGCAAAGTTTTGTAGTTTTGAGGAAACAAGTGACGTTTTGCGTCAATACGAGAGATGTGCCGCCATTCGGCGGCACATCTCTCGTAGAAATATTGTTAAGAAAACATTACTACCTTTAACAGATGAAATCAAGTGATATTATTACCATTGACAAAGAAATCCTAAGTGGACAACCTGTATTCAAGGGAACTAGAGTTCCGGTAGAATCATTGTTTGATCATTTAGAGCATGGAGTATCTTTAGATGAATATCTTGAAGATTTCCCCTCAGTTTCACGTGAACAGGCAATCATGTTGTTGGAAATGGCTAATAAAATTATTACATCAACGAATATTGATAAGCTGTATGAAGTTGTTGCTTGATGAAAACCTTCCTAAAAAGTTGAAACTTGATTTCCCACTTCAAGAAATTTTTACAGTAAGTGAAATGTCATGGCAAGGAACAAAAAATGGTGAGCTGTTAAAACTGATGATTCAAGAAAATTTTGATGTATTGCTAACATTTGATAAGAATCTCCAATATCAACAAAATTTTGAAAAATATACGATAGCTGTCTTTGTCTTAAATGCGTCAATTAACACTTATAACATATTGACTAAATTATCACCTAAGATTAATGCTAAACTTGATACAGGTGAAATAAACCCAGGTATAACAATCTTTAAAGAAAACTAGCGCTACACCTAACAGCGGTAACTGTTGCACAACTCATCAGTGATTTTTTTAGAAAAACTCGGCTGCACATAGGAAGGCGGATTCCAGAGCAATAAAACTCTAAATCACTGTTTTTACTACGGCATAGAGAAATTTCCTTTACTCATATTTGGATGGAGAAACAAAGTTTTGTAGTTTTGAAGAAACAAATAACGTTTTGCGTCAAATGAGAATTATAAAAAATACAATTTGGTTTATTCAACTGACCACGACTATTCTGATAGTTTGGTTAAACATTAAATTGTGTACTGACAACCTAAATAGAGAAGATCGAAAAAAGGACATAATACTTCAACTAAATTATTTAAACCGAGAATTAAAAACCAATCAACTTGGAGAAAGAATGCAAAGTATTTTCCCGGAGGGTTTTGTCTTTACGAATGTATTATATGGATTATCATGGTGTGAGGTTGGACTAGCAGATACATCTTTGCACACAAGAAACAATGCACTAAATGAGGCTTTATTTGCATATGACCAAATTAGTTCGGCAAAGGCTAAATCACTATTTGACCCGACATTGAATCCGGAAAATGGAATATTCTATCTAGGTTGGAACAATTACTTGTTATCAAAACTTTTACAACTTGACTCTAATTTTGAGGGAAGTAGATACTATAAAATAGTTTACAATAAGAATTGTGAATTAATTGCTGAAGCATTGATGCATAACACTTCTCCATTTTTACAATCCTATCAAAATCAAGCTTGGCCTGCAGACATGTGTGTTGCAATGGCTTCATTAAGCAATTATGATAAATTTAATGACAAAAGATATCACTCTATAATTACCAATTGGGTGACTGCTGTTAAGGCAAAAGTTGATCCAAGAACTAAATTGATTCCGCATAAAGTAAATCCTGAAAATGGCCAAACAATAGAAGGTGCAAGAGGATGCTCAATCAGTTTAATACTAAGACTATTATCAGAAGTTGACTCAGAATTTTCAAAAGAACAATACGCTTTGTATAAGAAGAATTTTGTTTCAACAACTTTCGGACTTCCTTCAATAGACGAGTATCCGGTCGGACTTTGTGGCTCAGGAGACATTGATTCGGGTCCCGTTATATTTGGAGTCGGTTTCGCAGGGACTATTGTCTCAATAGGTACATTTTCTGTAATGGGAGACTATGAATTAGCAGAAAAGCAATATAAAACCATTAATACATTTGGATTAAGCACAAAAGACTCTGATATGAAAAAATATGTTTTGGGAAAAATGCCAATTGCAGATGCATTTATTGCATGGAGCAGAACTGCAGAGCTAAACAACAAATCAAATTTCATAATGACATCAAATTTTTGGGCATATAAATTCCATTACATTTCATTTATCGTGATACTGCTACTTTGGGTATTATTTTACCATAAGACAATTCTAAGAAAAATGCAACAAACAGCGCGTTTTCGCTAAGCGGGTAATTTGCTTCATTCGAATATTTGATTTAGTTTTAAATTGTAACTAATTATGAAAATCAAACTTCTAAATCCCGCACTGCGTCAAGCCCCGAAAACGTTATGTGTAACCTTATGACGACACGACTAAACATATTATTTCTCATCATATTGACTGCTTGTAATTCAAAGTCAGCCGACAAGACTATTGAAAAAATTTCAGCCGACCCTTCATCAATTCAAATCAATCAACGTCAAGACAGTGTTGACATACAAATCGACACACTAAAAATTAACGACCAAAAATTTATTCAGACTCTAAAGGGTAGTAATTTCAATTGCTTAATGTCACTTCAAGGCGACACAATTGTAAGATCGGAAGACTATTACTTTAAAGCCGAGTTCTTAGACATTGACGAAGATGGTTACAAAGACATTCGTGTTTTTGCTTTTAGCAATACGCCAAATCAATGCGACAATTATCTGTTTGACAAGAAGCTAAAAACATTTAAACTTATAGAGAATTGCGACCTTGACATTCAAAAAATAAAAGGGACAAAATTTTTCTATTCATATAATCGTGCAGGTAGTGCCGATATGAATTGGGAAAGTCATTTAAGTAAAATTGAAAATAATAAATTAGTTGATTGTGGCTACATGTACGGACAAGGTTGCGACTTTGAAATTGAAAAGAATCCGCAGATAATTGAAATTTACAAGGTGAGCAATTCGGACACGGACGAAAAAATATTGATTAAAAAATTGCCCTACCAAAAACATATAAAAGAATTTGGCGACAAATGGGAATTTATTGAAAATTATTGGACAAGAAACTGCAAGACATTTGAACGATAAAAAGAAAAAACACCTATAACAGCACCTACAAGAAATTGGCGTTTCATTGGTTAAATGAAGCTTTGCGCTTCGTATTAAGTTCAGTGATGGCAGACAGTTTTCGTCTCCGAAAACGCCAACTTCTTGTAGCTGCAAAACGATGTGCCGCCATTCGGCGGCACATCGGGAGGCGTCATATTATGAGTGACTACAAAAGCGAAATAGAAATTTTACTCGACAGTTTGGACAAAAGTGCAAACTCAAATACTGCGTGGCTTCATTTTGACATTAATTCGCCATCAACATTTGATATTAATGAATTCCTGTTGACACAATTGAAGACAGGTTATTTTCATTTTACTTTGGTTGAAAGTGACATAAATAGAGGTTGGGAACATTATGTTAGTTTGTCCTTTTCTAAAAATTGGAAAGACAGTATGATAATGCTTCAACGTCCAGGAACAACTTGGAATGGCAATACAAACTTAGAGATTAACAGGATTACAGACGACCGAGCTAAAGAGTTGGTTGTTGACTTACTCACTGGAGAAAGATTACATTTTAGCAAAAGTCCATTGGGAACACAACTAGAAAGGGGTGAAGCAGAAAAATTGGTTGACAATTTTACAAAATACTTAAAGACACATAAAGAAAGAGAAATTACATTTTACAATATAACTCCAAATTTTCTTTGGACAGTTGAAGAATATTTTAAGCCAGACAATGATAAAACTCGACTTGGCTATTTCGAAAACAATGGAAGAGACTTGGTGCTTGGTATTTTGACTTACGAAAAGGAAATGGACACTCTTGAACTGAATATTTTAATGACCAATGGATACAGTTAGCAAAGAACACCGAACGCACAACAGCGGTAACTGTTGCACAACTCATCAGTAATAGTTTAGAAAAACTCGGCGGCACATCGGGAGCCGGATTCCACAGCAATGAACTTATAAATCAGTGTATTTACTCCAGCATAGAGAAATTTCCCTTTGCCCGTATTTGGATGGATAAGCAAAGTTTTGTAGTTTTGAGGAAATGGACGGCGCTTTGCGTCAATATGAGAGATGTGCCGCCATTCGGCGGCACATCGGGAGGCGGATTCCATTCTATGGCGACAACCTAAACGATAAAAAGTTATGACAAAACTTCTAAAATATACTTACGTCTTTATATCCATTTTTTTTCTTTCCAATTCAGTACAAGTAGAAACAGATTACAAAGACATCCTTGTTTCAAAAAGTATTGTTTGGGCATTGACAAATCAAGGGACTATAAAACTCTTTGATGGAACAAATGGAAATCAGATAAAGAAAGAAATATTTGCTGATAACGACATCATTTTAATTACCCAAGACAAAAGCGAAAATGTTATTATTGCAAACAAAAGAAAACAAATTAAGCGTTTTGACCAAGTAAAAAATATTTGGGTGACAATTGGAAATTATGATATTGAGCCATCTAGCATTTTAGTTAGTAGTAAAGGGGCTTGCTTTGCCATAACAGAATACGGAATTCAAGATTTAGCAACAAAGAAAATCTATTTCAACAACAGATCGCTAAATCATCAAATTCATTATAAAGACAAGTGGGAAAAGCCGTATTGTAGTTACATTGATAAGAATGACATAATTTGGCTTGGCTTTGGTTATGGCGAATGGGGTGGAAATTTAATTGTTTTTCAGACAACTCAAAACAAATTTTTAGACCTTTCACTTGATAGCTTTGACATTGCTCTTTTCCCAATTAAGTCATTTTGCGAAGATTCAAATTCACTCTATATTTCAGCGGGGCTTCACCATATGATGATGACAAGTGGAATTATTGTTAAAATTGATGACCTTAAAGCAACCACACTTTTTAACAGTGAATCTCATTGGTTGGTCAAAGAAAAAAGGGATACAATTATAGAAGGAGAATATATTGGACCTTCAACCTTTAATCCTTACACCAACTCAATTTATTTTTACTCTCAAAACGGTATATTTCTTGGGGACAAATCAAAAGGCCTTTCAAAAATTGAAAATTGGACAAAAATTATTAATCCAAAGTTATCTTGGACATATGGACAACCTGACGCAGTTGGCTCACCTATGAATGTACTTAAACTCTGTATTATAGACAGGGAAAGGTTTGTATTTTTATCCCAAAACAATGGAATTGGTTTTTATGATGGACAAAAATTAACTATGCGATGAGAAGAATAGCTATCAAAACGGTTTTTGCAAAAGCAGGGGCGTGCTTTTATGACAGTGAAGTACTAAATTCAAATTTTGTGCTTCTATTCAAGTGCAGTGTTTGGTTGACAGTTTGTGCTTCGAATTGAAAATTAGCGAAACTCAACCCGCCAAAACGCAAAGGGGAAAAACGTTTTCAGTAAAGTAAATGTAAGAATTAAGGGAACGTTCCTCTTAATTATTTACTATAGTTTCCCCTATTTTTCCAATTGTTCAATAATGGTGCGCAAATAGTCTTTTGTCGGATCAAATTCAAGAGCTTTTCGAAATGCCTCCAATGCTTGCTCATAATTTCCGGCAGCTTTATGAGCTTCTGCCAAATGTTCATACAGTGTGGCATTATTGGACGAATAGCGCAGTGCTTGCATAGATTGTTTGACGGCTTTATCATATTCACCGGATTTATAGAGCACCCATGCATACGTATCAAGGTATGATGGATTCGTCGGCGATTGTGAAAGAGCTTTCTGAGCCATTATTTTCGCTTGTTCCAACAGTATCCCCCGCTCCGCATAGGAATATGCCAAATTATTATTAATCAGCGGGTCATCCGGCGATAATAATAAAGCACGCTTATAGCATGAATCCGAAGCAATATAATTATTATGGCGATTATGAAAAATACCTAATTGTGTCCAAACTTCTGCACGTGTTGGTTCTATATTCACAGCATGATAATAATATTTTTCGGCAGAATCTTTATTAGAATATCGTTCAAATACCAATGCACTTTGTAATGGGAAACGATATTCTTTGTCAAACAATACCATCCCTTTCTTTAATAATTGCAAAGATTTTTTCGGATTATCATGTTGTGCCAAAAATTTACTTTGCAATAATAGTAAACTTGCTCTATCATTGGTTAATCGTTCACTTTGTTCAAACAATGTGAAGGCAGCGGAGGTATCACCGGTAACATAGCGCAATAAACCGGCAGAATATGATATTTCCCATTGTAAAAAATGATGTTTCTGCACTATAGTTAATACAGTGTCAATGGTACTTTTTGTATTTTGTACGGTGATTGAATCAAGTAATAAAAAATGTTCAATAATTGCAGCAATCATATTGGGCAATTGTTCTCCCCAGCGATATGCTCGTGATGGTTTTATATAATCAATGATTTTATTGTACTGTTTTGTATCTAATAATGCAGCTATATACTCTTGAATAAATTGAGGATTAATATCACCCATTGCAGTTATTTTTTCTGCTGTTTGCATATATCCATTTGTGTCGCCTATATTTTTTTGTAATATAGCCATTCGCTCAAGCAATTGCATATCATCACCAAAGTCATTCATTAAAGCCCGATAGATATCAATCGCTTTACGTTCATTGTTGAATTCCGATAATCGCCCGAGCATATAGCGACTTTGTTTTACTTTGGGTTGTAATGCCACAATATGTTCATAAATAGTCATAGCACCGAGCAAACGATTATCGTCTATGGCAAATTCGGCTTCCAATTCCAATGCCGGAATATAATCGGGATTTTTCCGTAAACTGTTTATCAGATATTCTTGCGCAATATCGCGTTTTCCTATTTGATTATAGCTGTGAGCTATGGTATAAGCAATCACCGCAGAGGAATCATAACGCTGGGCAAGTTGTAATTCGATAATTGCCGACGGATAATCCCGCAGCAACCGATATTGCATACCCCGCAAAAAGTATTGTCTTGCAGCAAATCGCATGGCGGCAGTATCCTGTGCACTCACTTTACCGGTACGCGCTATCGGGAAAGAACGCTTTTGTTGTGCCGAAACGGACATCATACATAATAGAATACCCATGAGGACAAACATAATGGAAAGGAAAGTCCGGTAAACCACATTGCCCGTGATTGTCCCATACTTGGCATACTCGACAGACATTTGCTTTGCAGACAGGGAAAATATATACATATCCTTATAGACTTAAATCCTTAATTTTGCATATTACATTCAAATCTACGGAGAAAATAATTATGTCGGTAATACCATCTGTTCATCATCAACCGCAATCGCTTCATGAACGCACGATACATCAGCAAGAAGATTTTTCTCGATATCGCCATGTGTTGAGAACACGTGTCCGCAGTTATGATGTGGACAGACAAAGCATTGTCCATAATGCCGTGTATCTATACTGGTTAGAAGCAGCACGCATTGAATATTTTCGTGCCATCGGCTTGCCTATGGATTTTCAGACTTTTGTGTCGAAACATCGCTTTGTTGTTGCTCATATTGACATTGATTATATCTATGCCGCTTTATTCGATCAGGAATATGAGCTGTTTACCCGCATTGCGTGGATGAAAAACAGTTCTTTGTGCTTTGAACAAATTGCACGCCTAACCGACGACGGCACCATATTAGTCAAAGCTAATACAGTTATGGTTCATTTGAATACGGCATCGCATCAACCGGAACGTATCCAAGATTCATATCGTTCACTTGTGCGTGATTATGAAGGAGAGAATGTTCAGCACATATCCTAAAGCCATATATGGCATGAGGTCATTCTATGGCGTGATGATTGCAAGTATGGTGCTGTGTGCTTGGCTGGCGCATCTCTGGTACAGTTTGGAGTATGCTTCTGTCGGTTTGTTTTCTCCGATGATGTATTTCCATATAGCCCTACAAGGTTATCTCAGTACGGGATTATTTATCACAGCGCATGATGCAATGCATGGAACGGTGATGCGGAGCAATAAAGGCAATCGCATCGTAGGCACTCTTGCCTGCTTTTTATTTGCCGGTATGTCATTTCGTCGTCTTCAAAAAAATCATTGGGCGCATCATCTTCATCCCGCAGATTCTGATGACCCCGATTATTATCCTACCAATAATTTTTTCGTGTGGTTTGCCGTGTTTATGTTTCGCTATACGACCATTTCCCAACTTATCATTATGGCATGTATGTTCAATATCCTTCTTCTGCGATATAATGAAATACAGGTGTGGATATATTGGGCATTGCCTTCATTATTGGGTGCACTGCAATTATTTTATTTTGGTACCTATCGTCCCCATCGCACACCACATACTCATGAAATGGGGAAGCATAGAGCAAGAACATTGAAAAAAAATCATCTGTGGGCTTTGCTGTCATGTTATTTTTTCGGCTATCACCTTGAACATCATGCTTCGCCGTCCACACCATGGTGGCAATTATATCGTGTCAAAAACATGAACGATACATCTCATTCATCTATACAGCCATAAAATATGACCTATTTGCCAACAACACCCGTGCCCGCTTTTCGAAAAGATATTCAACTTTCGATGGTTATCCATAATGGGGAACAGCAAATTTGTGCACATGATACATTCGGCTATGCCTCAGAAGAAATTTACCTTTCACTCCAAGCATATTCCCTTATTCAATTATTTGATAATTGTACTTCAGTGCAAGGTTTATCCCATAAAATATTTGGTGAACACACTACGCAAGAAAATATAGATTTTCTCTGCAATTTTATCGGTAGTATTGATGAGTATGGTTATTTGGAAAGCGACAGCTTCGAACAAAGACGGCGAAATATCGAAGAGGAATATGCAAAAGCCACCGTGCGTGAATCTGTCTGTGCGGGTGGTGCCTACCCTTCTTCCGAGCAAGAATTACGACAATATCTGGATATGCTCATGGCGGAATGTGATGTCATGCCGGGCAATGCTTCCGGTATTATTGTGCCCCATATTGATTATCGCGTGGGAGGGTCTTCATATCCTCCGGCATTTAAGGCAATAGAGCAAAGTAATGCAGATGTCTATATTATTTTTGCTACATCCCATTATTGGTGGGGTGATTTTTTTATTCTCACAGAAAAAGATTTTCGTACACCTTTAGGGATTGTAAAAACCGATACAGCAATAGTAAAAAAAATTCGGGAATATTATCCGCATTATCTTACAAACAATGATATGCCCCACAAACCGGAACATTCCATTGAGCTTGAACTTCCTTTTTTGCAATATATTCGGGGTAATAGTCCATTCACCATTGTACCAATTTTAGTAACATCGTTCCATCGTTTTATGAATAATAAAGAAACCATAGAAGAGAGTGCGGAAATCAATGATTTTATTTATGCAGTACGCCGTGCTGTGGAAGAAAGCGGTAAAAAAGCGGTCTATATTTCCAGCGGTGATTTATCGCATATAGGGCGCAAATTTGGTGATAATTATGATGCAATCAGTAAACTGTCCGAAGCAGAGAAAGCCGACAAAGAATTATTGCAAGCATTAGCGGCATGTGATGGCAATACATTTTTTCGCTTAATTGCCGATGTGCGCGATACATGGAAAATTTGCGGTTGCTCACCTGATTATATGCTCTTGCAAACCTTACAACCCACACGCGGCGAGATAATGCACTATGCACAATGGGATGAAAGAGAAAGGGCATCAGCTGTGACTTTCGGCTCACTTGCATTTTATCATTAACCAAAGCTCGAAACAGGTGTGATGATGCGACGCTTTTTCTTGATTCTCATTGCTTGTTGTGCAATTATATCACTTGTTCAACCATTTATTCGATCGCAAGTTCATTATCACAATCTTGATGTTGCCTTCAATTATCACATGGCAACACTGATGACTGATGGGCAAATTCCTTATCGTGATTTTATTGACTTTAATTTTCCGACTATCTGGTATATTTCATATATTCCCGCTTATATAAGTTCTTTTATACATCATGATGCCATTGTGCTGTCATTGTTTTTAGGTGGATTAACATTAATCTGTGCAATACTATGTGCTTTTCTTATTGTTAAATGCACACTGTTCTCGCTCATGGAGCAATCTTTACTGTGCATTACACTCTTTTTTGTGTTTTCTACATTTCAAACCTATGATTTTGGGCAAAGAGAGCATTTATTTATACTGGCATATATTCCTTTTCTTATACGGCAATACCTTGTACCCAATCTCAACAGATATAAATTTCTTGATTGTTTTATAGGATTTTTGACCATAACAGGTGCTTTCATAAAACCATATTTTATTCTCACACTCCTTTGTGTTGAACTATCTGCCTATAGTAGAAATAAAAGTCTGAACTATACACAGGGTATGCGCTTAGGTTTATTAATAGGTGTGGTTTTTTGGGGCGGAATATTTACATACCATGTACCTGAATATCTTGTCATCGCCGAATATGCTGCAAAAACGTATGCCGGACAAAATACGATGATTGGCATAAATCCTATTTCTGTTATCCTTGAACATAAATTATCGCTTTTGGTATATGCCGCACTTTGTGTTTATGCATTGTTTTACAAGAAAAAAGACTCGCTGTTTTTATTACACACTGTATGTACCATCGCATCTGCTATGTCATTTCTATCGGCACTTATTCAAATGAAAGGCTTTGATTATCATATTAAAATTGCAGCTTCTTTTTCTGTTGTTTCTTTATCGCTCGGATTTATGCGTTTTGTACCGATATATATACATAACAAAAGCATACAAAAGAATTTTTATATTATACTGTGTTCGGCAATCGTTCTACGACAATGTTATACCTGTACGACATTAACAGAATCGTATGCACAGAATTACAGCCCTACGAGGGTGTCAAAAAACACAGATTCATTGCTTTCCGAGCATAATAATGCCAAAACTATTTTTAAGATATCAACCTTTTCTCAACCCTTGTACCCGGCAATTATGGAGCATCCCATGCGTGACATTACAGGGTGCAATACTCTTTGGTATCTTGGAAGTTTTTATCGTAATCAACAGTCATCCGCCGATACATTTACGTATCATTCTGTGAACACGATGCAACCTTTAGAGCGATATTTTTTTCATAAAGTAACACAGAGTCTCATACAGGAAAAACCGGATATTATAATTATTGCCGACAGTAATTATAATTATTTCTTTTCTGTTCCCGGTTTTGATATAAAAAAATACTATGCACAAGACCATTTTTTTGCTACTATGCTCTCCGAAGAGTATAGGTCTATTGCACATACCGATGGTCACACATGGTATAAAAAGCGATCATTACGATAGATATATCACCATATCACGCCTTTTTCCGGTGGATAGCCCACCTCTTCAAAGACTAATCCTTCAGGCGGTGCCAGCCAGCTATTGAGCGAACGGTCAGCGCATTGCAATGAATGGCGCACTTCTTCCACGGTGCGTCTGGCTCTGCCAATATCCACCATTGTTCCCACCAAAGAACGTACCATGCCATAGACAAAACGATCGGCTCTGATATGCAAACGTATCATATCGGAAGCAAGACGTTCCCAATGACATTCCTCTACCGTACAGATATATGATTTGGTGGAAGTATTTAATTTGGAAAAACTGGTAAAATCATGCCTGCCAAGAAAAATTCTTGCGCCTTCATGCAATAAAGCATCATCCAGCGGATAATGTACAGCCCAAGCATAACGGCGGGTAAACACACTTTCCGTTTGCGCTATCGTATATGAGTAACGTCGCCAAAGAGCATCAAAACGTGCATGCACAGGTACGGCACAGCGTAATGCACCATTAATGCGTATATCACGAGGTAATTTAGAGTTAAATGCCTTGAGGATACGGTCAGTCGGAATGGTAAATTCTTTACCATAACAGATATGCCCTACTTGCCCACGTCCATGCACGCCGGCATCGGTGCGTCCTGCACAAATCAATCTTCGCTGTATTCCGGTTAATTGTTCATAGACTTTTTCAATTTCCTGCTGAATACTTATGCCGTTTTCTTGGAATTGCATACCGCAATAGTTCGTGCCGTCATATTCAAAACGCAGCAAAAGAACGGATGTATTCTCTTGCTCTTTCCCTTCATTTTCTTTCATTTCTGGTTGTGTGTTGTTCACTGTTCTTCTTATTTGTGCAGACATAATACTCTCTAAATTACCACTTTGTCACCGTCGAAAAGATAAAAAACCTTTCATAACCGAGTGTATGATGAATCTTTTTGTTGATGATTACATGTATTCTTGGGAATTTCTGCTGCACGAATCTGTTTCCTTTCTATTTTTGCAGCCGCATTCACGAATAAGGACATTACTTCATATACACTCGTTTTTCGGAGGATTGATGATTTTTAGCTCACGATTTGTTAAATCCATAACAGATTTGCATGAAGAGCATGGTGTGCACGGGAACTCTTCAGAACATAGCTTGAAGCGTACATTGGGCGCACCCAGCTTAGTTGCACTCGGCATAGGCGCTATTATAGGTGCCGGACTTTTTTCCATCACAGGCGGAGCAGCAGCCCATAATGCCGGACCCGCCGTTACTATTTCCTTTGTTATTGCCGCCATTGCCTGCGGTTTTGCCGGATTATGTTATGCCGAATTTGCATCCATGATACCTGTTGCTGGCAGTGCCTATACATATTCGTATGCAACAATGGGTGAATTTATGGCATGGATTATCGGTTGGGATTTGGTACTCGAATATGCCGTAGGAGCAGCCACGGTTGCCATCAGTTGGTCGCGCTATCTTGTAAAATTTTTCGCTTATTATGACATTCATCTGCCCGCCGCATTAACATTATCGCCTTTTAATTCTGTGACGCTCATTGATGGCACAACCGCAAGCGGTATGATAAATTTGCCGGCTGTGTTTATCGTCGTGATGATGTCATTATTATTGATAAAAGGTACAAAAGAATCAGCGACGGTTAATGGGGTGATTGTTGCCTTAAAAATAGCGGTGGTACTTATTTTTATTGCTCTTGGTTGGGCATATATTAATACTGCCAATTATACGCCGTATATTCCTGAGAACACAGGTAATTTCGGCGATTTTGGTTGGAGCGGTATTGTGCGTGCTGCGGGTATTATCTTCTTTGCGTACATTGGATTTGATGCTGTTTCGACAGCAGCCCAGGAAGCAAAAAATCCCAAGCGCGATATGCCTATTGGTATTTTGGTATCTTTGGCAATATGTACCGTTCTTTATATCCTTTTTGCACATGTGATGACAGGTGTTGCCAATTATACCAGTTTCCAAGGTGCTGATGGTATTGCACCGGTGGCTGTGGCAATAGATCACATGGGTAATATGGGAGCTGACGGAAAAATAATCCCTGCATTTCCTTGGCTCAATAAAGCAATTATCATAGCCATTTTAGCCGGATATTCGTCGGTAATTATGGTGATGCTCATGGGACAGACAAGGGTGTTTTTCTCTATGTCCAAAGACGGTTTATTACCGAAAATTTTCTCTGATGTTCATCCGAAATTCCAGACACCGTGGAAATCCAATATTCTCTTTATGGTCTTTGTAAGTTTATTTGCTGCTTTTGTTCCTGCTGATGTCGTGGGTGAGATGACAAGTATCGGTACATTATTGGCATTTGTTCTTGTATGCTTTGGTATTATTGTCTTGCGTAAAGCACAGCCCGATTTACCGCGAGCATTCAAAACGCCCTTTGTGCCTGTCGTTCCTATTCTTGGTATTCTTGCTTGTCTCGCGATGATGGCATCATTACCCGGCGACACATGGCTTCGTTTAATTATATGGCTTGCTCTCGGTTTTGTAATATACTTCGGTTATGGCATGAAACACAGTGTGTTACGTAAAAAAATCGGTGCAGCACGACAATAAGTGCATACACTCATTATGAAGGCGATGCTCATCCGGTGTCGCCTTCTCTTTTTTCAGACTTTTCTTTTTTATACGGCATCGTATGTCTTGGTCTTCGGTTATCGGTCAGCACAGAGTAAAAGAATTATTGCGCAGAGCATTGCATGAAGAAAAAATAGCTCATGCATATTTATTTTGGGGAATGAAGGGCATAGGTAAAGATGCCTTGGCTTTAGCATTGGCAAAAACACTTAATTGTGAACGTCGTACATTGCCGAGTACAGAGCCGTGCAATCAATGTCGCAGTTGTATGCAAGCCGATAAATTGGAGCATCCGAATATTAAACTTGTGTTTTCTTTACCCGCCACCAAATCCGCCGAAACCCGCGATGATTCGCCTTTGTTTAAATTAACCGATGCACAAATTGAAGAAATCCAAGAACAATTACGCATCAAAGCAGAAAATCCCTATCACAATGTGAGTATCGCTAATGCACGACAAATACGCATTGCCTCCATACGTGATATAAAGCGCAGCATCTCCATGTCACAATCGCAATCAGGACACCGCGTAGTCATTGTGTCCGAAGCCGATGAAATGACCGTTGAGGCAGCCAATGCTTTCTTGAAAACACTTGAAGAGCCGAACCCTAATGTGACATTGATATTGACAACATCGCGTCGTGAAGCCATACCCCAGACTATTATGTCACGATGCCAGCAAATTTACTGCGACCCTTTACCCGATAGTGAGTTAACGGTAGCTCTGCATCAACGTTTTTCTATTGCCGAAGAAGAAGCGCGATTAATAGCTTCTTTTGCTCAAGGCAGTTATTCGCGCGCCATGCAATTTTTGGATGAAGATATGAAGCGTTTGCGTGAGGAAGTCATCACCCTTTTACGTGCGGCATTGCGACGGGTGCGTTATCGTTTGGAGACATTTCATATCATGGAACGTTTCAGCGGCACACAAGATCGCAAACAACTTTCCACCATGTTGGGGCTTTTAGTCTTGTGGCTGCGGGATGTGTATGTGTATGCTCGGACAGCCGACGCATCGCTGATTATCAATAGCGATCAAATTGACACAATCATAAAATTTGCCACTGCTTTCCCCCATGCCGATTATCCTGCCGCAATCAATGCAGCAGAGGAAGCTGTGGGTTTAGTTCAACGCAATATTCACCCCCCTTTGATACTTATTTCATTGCTTTTAGTGTGTCGTAACGTATTTTTGGGTGTAAATGATTGATGTGTACGGCTCCTTGTGAGCATATTTCGTACTTGGATGGTTGTAATATGTACTATCATTTCACAGCACATACTACCATATACTCGACAACATTGGCGCAAAATCAGGCTTTATTGGCATGATGATATTTGAGCCATACTCCTTATTTTCATATTTACTCAAAAAGCAGCTCATATTTTATCACAGACAGAACAAACAATGACAGTAACAAAAATAGAATTACCCTCGCCGGATACCTTACCCTCTGCGGCTGAAGTATCCATAGCAACAAGTATTCGCAAACGTAAATCACACTGCACGGCATGCAGCACGAAATCATCGAAAGATGGAGGCTCTTGTAAAAATTGCGGCGGTGGGTGCGGCACAGCGATTGATTCATTGCAAACAGAACAAGAATACGCATTTTTTAATGATTATCTTGGCTATGACACAGGCAAAACACATCGCCTTGTGGAAGTGTCATTCAAAGGCAATAGAAAATCTATATTTAAGAATGAGAATAATATTCAGGTTATTCTCGGCGAACCGGTTATTGTCCAAATTGATAAAGGGCTGGAATTTGGCAGGGTCAGCGCTGTGGGAGTGATTGCTGCAAATAAATGGAAAAAAGAAAGTGATGCAAAATATCCGCAATGGTCTATTGTGCGTAATGCTACTGAGGAAGATATTACCCAGCAAAAACACAATAGCGATGAAGAAAAGCTCATTCTTTTTAAAACGAGACACTTAGTGAAAAAAGAAATTCCATTGATGAAGGTCTCGGAAGTGGAATGGCAATTTGACCGACAAAAATTAACGGTATTTTTTACATCGCCCGAACGTGTGGATTTTCGCGATTTAGTGCGCCAATTAGCCATTACCTATAAAGCACGCATTGAATTACGTCAAATCCATGCACGTTTAGAAACAAAACGACTCGGCGGCATAGGTCCCTGCGGGCTTGAATTGTGCTGCTCCACTTTCTTGGAAGCATTTGACCAAGTTACTATAGAACATGCTCAAGCTCAACAATTACCCAATAATATCGGCAAATTGAGCGGTATGTGCGGACGACTTAAATGTTGTTTACTCTATGAAATTGATAATTATGTGACAGCCTTACGTAATTATCCACCTTTGGATTCTATATTTTCTACACCCCAAGGTGAAGCGAAACTTATCAAAATTGATATTTTCAAAGATATTGTCCATCTCATTGTTCCTCAGACGCATACATTTTTATCTATGACTCTTGAAGAAGTCAATAGCTACAGACGGGACGGCAAAGTACGCATACCCGAAATGCGATAATTAACAATGCACTATAAAAATACAAAACTCCTCTGAAATTATATTCGGAGGAGTTTTTTTTTTGAAAATGATACTATACTTTATTATTACACAGCACCTATATATCTAAACTTCGAAGAAAGAATTTCCTCATTATTACTTTTTACTCAAATTATTATCATTATGTCAATAATAAATCTTTGAATTTAATATCAAACTCAACTTCTAAGAAATTTTGTGTTGTTTTTTGTGCTTGTAATGAAGCTTTAATAAGTTGAGTTGTAAACAGACCTGATTTACTTTTCCACTTTGCTTTTTTACTGTCCACGGCTTTTATCCAATCAATTTTCACAAGAAATTCTGATTTTTCATTATCACAGTTATCAAAAATATTGGGTTCTTTGAGTGGTAATTGCCTTAATGGTTTCTCATCAACTTTAAAATCATTGACTCTGATTGCTTTTTCAGTTACTCTGCCGATACCAACATAGCCACGATTTTTAAGGTAAGCAACCACGATGTCGCCGGGATCTAAGGTTCGCATTGGGTTGCTCCATTTTATATCTTGTCCCGCTGATAAGAAACCAAATTCTTTGCAATCAGCCCAGCATCGGTGAGTACCTTCTCCAACATTTACATAATAGAGTCCATTATTGAAATCAAACCCCGAAAGGTCTTGATGAAAAGTATTGTGTGGTCTGAATTTTTCAGCAAAATGTCCGGATGATACATTGGTTAGGCTTCTGCCTAATTTCCAAAGGAGAGTTTTCTCAATCAAAAGGGCTTCATTTTCTGTAAGTCCTGTAGCAATTACTTTGATTATAGGTTCAAGTCCTTCTTTTGTTATTGCTTTAATACGTTTTACTTTTTCAGTGTCACTGTTATCGTAAAGATGAGTAATTTTTCTACTCCCTTTTCCTTTGCCATAGTAAAACTCTTCAAAATTTCTTGGGTCTATGTAAACATAAACGTAGTAGGTTGCCGTAGTATCTGTCATACAATTATTGGTAATTATTATCTCACTGTTTTAATTTCTCCAAAACTACAAAACTTTCTGGATATGTGCAAAAGATACAGAAACCTTGTCTATGATAGAATAGACCTAAGATTGATATGACCTTTTTGTATTATATATCAACATACAATCATTTTTTCCTATGGTACAACATATAAAAAACAATCTCTACTTATACAATATTTTTTACAGGGATATATGGTTATCTATACATTTTATTGTATATTTGTTTTTCATTGTTAATTTATAATGTATATGCGCCATTCCAAAGTTCGTTTCCCCAATATCAGCTCCCGTGCATGGGAACATCCCGCCGATAGAGCAGCACTTTCAGCATTACAATCATTACCCGGTTTAGATGTATTGTTACAAAAAATGGTCGGTGTGACTGTTGAGCGTTCTTTGCGTCTGATTGCACTCTCATCATCAGTGCGGGTATCAGAGCGACAATTTCCAAAAGTCAATACTTTGTTTCGTGAGGCATGTCATATTTTAGACGTGAAAAAAATACCGGAACTCTATGTTTCTGCAAGCCCTTTTGTCAATGCACGTGCAATTGGTATGGACAATCCATTTATCATACTCAACTCTTCACTTTTGGATACATTGAGCGAAGAAGAACTGTTGGCAGTTATTGCCCATGAATTAGGTCATTGTATGTCAGGGCACATGTTATACTCGACATTGCTTATATTATTGACACATTTTTCTATGCCTATTTTATCAAGCATACCACTTGGAGCAGCAGCTTTATCAGCTATTCGTATTGCACTTATGGAATGGTATCGTAAAAGTGAATTATCCTGTGACCGTGCGGGATTACTTGTTGTACAAGACCCCGATATTTGTTATACCTTAGAAATGAAATTAGCCGGAGGAAATAGAATTTCCGAAATGAATATTAATGAATTTTTTGTACAAGCGTATGAGTATGAGTCTGGAGGGACAATGGTGGACGGCATCCATAAGATGCTGAATTTATTGGGTAGAACTCATCCTTTTCCCGTATTGCGTTTAGTAGAATTAAAAAAATGGGTAGATTCGGGAGAATATGCTCGTATCTTGAATGGAGGTTTCGCACAAGCTGATAATGATGCACCGCGTCCATACAATGCTCCGCATTATGCAACTCAGGATGACAACAAAGAGGAAAGCGTAGCGGATAATATGAGGGCAGCAGCGCAAAAGTATAGAGAAGAATTTATGAACTCATCCGATCCTTTTGTATCAACAGTAACGGATATTGCTAATTCTGCTGCTGAAACTGCTAAGATTTTTGCAGAAAATTTGAAAAAAAAATCTGCGAAATAGGATATGCGACAGTACGTCACCTTGTGGTTATATATCTTTGCGCTACATCGCAAATCATAGATATTCAATAGCATTATGAAATAATAAAACGGAATATTATACAAAAGTGCAATTCCATGTTGATACCTATTTTATCAAGTACTAAACGAATAAATAGACTCTTATTTCATAGATTCAATATTTCTTTTGTTATTATGTACCTAAAATGCACTTCCTTGTAGTTAAGTTGATGATTGTATAGTGATATTTCATTAATACATACAAAAGTTGAGTGGTACATATATATGGTAGTGCAATACCCCCTAAAGTTTAATAGTACATTTATAAATCTTGCTCAGACCATTATGGCTTGATGAAATCTTCTTCAAGTATTGTTTTATGTCTTTATATTTTTCAGGTATAAGATGGGATCGTTTGCTGGTAAAATACAAAGTATTGGTTTTATGATGGTAAAATGGGCAGTATTCCATAAATTTAGTATTTATAATATTTCCCATATTTTCCGGATTACCCCATGTTCCATTAGGTTTTTTCCTTGCGATATACAAGTCACCGCTACCTAAACCATCTTTTGAATTGTATTTCGTATAAATAATAAATGTTTCATCTTTGGCTATAAATGCATTGAATTCATATCCCTCACTGTTAATATTATCACTAAGTATATGAGGTTTAGAATAATGAGTGCCTTGCCATTGACAAACGTAAATATCATCTTTGCCGAGCCCCTGTTTAGCATCCATTGTAAAATATAGATTACCATTGTCCGCAAGAGTTGGATAAAACTCATCATTTTCCGAGTTAACTTGTGAACCCAAGTTTATTGGTTTTGACCATTTACTCCGTTCATTTAAACGCTCAACATACCAAATATCAAAATCACTTTTAGCAGTGTCGCCTTCTTTTTTAGGTCTATTAGATGAGAAATACAATCTTTTTCCATCAAAAGATAAAAATGGCTCTAAATAAGAATAATTGTCACAAAAAGAAAGCAAGACAGGGTTGTTCCATATATTATTTTTAACGCATACTATTTGAGAAAGTTCTTGATTTGGACTTTGAATTGTGAAATAGACCTCTTTTTCATCTACGGAAACACAAAAATCTCTCGTATTATAATATTGATGTAAAGTCGAATTTGCTATTTCAATATCTTGTCCAAAAGCTGATAAAGAAAAAAAAGATACCAGTAGAGAAGATAAAAGAATTTTCATAATATATATTGTTTAATATCAAATTTTTGTCTTAGTACAATGTAATGTTCTATTTTTTTCAAAACCACAAAAAATTAGCTACATAACAACAAGGATTCTATATATCATGATAGATTAAACTTATTGCCCCTGCTTGAAGAGTTTGCTATCTGCCCAAAATGTACCGAATGGAATAATCGAAGCCAAAAGTGCTAATAGTGTTTTTTGTATGTTCCACTGTTCTTTTATTGTAATTTGAATAACAGCAAAAACATATAATACGAATAACAAGCCATGAGCAAGCCCAAAAAACTTATTTGGCTCAGGCATTTGAAAGGCATATTTTAAAGGCATCGTTATGAAAAGTATTACTAAAAACGATATGCCTTCTATAAAAGCGATTATCCGAAGTCTGCCCAATTGTGTTGTTAATAATTTCATAGTTCAAGTTTATTTACTTTATATCGAAACAAGTCTATTAGGAGTTTTTTATTTTTTATTATTAGTCTCTTTTGATTCAAGGGGAAAAAGGAAATTACAGAATCAATGTATAAAGAGCTATCATTATACAATATCATTTGAGTGTGTTGGGTTGAAATGTTTTCCAGCTATGCCAAAACTCTTGATAAGCCGTTAGGGGTATTAGATGGGATGAGGTATTTATTCCAACACCATTCATTTTATATCTTTTCGATTGAAGGAAAATTGTGTCATCAACAATCGTCGGCATATCAGCAAAATTGTTCTTATAGGCAAAAAAACTTTTATTATCTTTACAAAGAACAACGAAAAATTTGGTATCATCTATATTACTATGCAAAATTCTTTTCCTGAGTAATTCATTCCAATCAAACACTCTGCTTTTTTGATTAATTTTTACGCCTATAACCCAACTTTTTTCTTTCCAGCTTTGATTATTCGTACCTGTCAAACTCCTTTTACTTTTACCGCTTTCATAGTTAAAGGAAGTATCGTAACTATTGACACTAAGTGAATCTGCTTGCATAACAAGTGAATTTGGATACAACTTCAACCATTGCGAGAGACTAACCTGACTGCAGTGCAGTTCAATAAGTTTTGTACCTTTTAACTTTCCTGCGATCGCTTCCCCTGTACTTTGTCTCCACCAACTTTTAGTGCTCTCATCTTCTATCATTGCATTAAAATGATCCATACCAACTAATCTAAATTTTTCTACTTTACCATTGACAGTCGGATCATACACACGTCCTGTTCGGCACACTGTACAATAAGTTACTAAAATCGGCTTACTATTAAGTGTATCATATATAAAGTGGTGATATCCTAAATATTGTAAGGGGTAAGCTTTGGCAATACCATTATCAACAACACCAATGACTAACCGATTAGAGTCAACTTTATTGTTTTGTGCATTTGCCAATTGTAATTTTTCAGGTTGTGTAAATATTGCATCTGCCGTCATTATAAAGTTTATGACATAAATTACAACAGCCAATATAGTGAGCGGAATTATCGGTATCCATTTCCTTTTCCACTGTGACTTAAACAAACCCACCAATAAAAGTATAGATAATAAGAGACGAAATGTCCATCGCCAACTATAAATAAAATAAGCGAAGTCAATACTATCTATTTGTTGGCTACCGGGTAGCGGCATTACAAAATATACATTTATTATTTCAAATAGAACAAAGAATATTACAGCGATATAAAATATTGATTTCATTTTTAATTTTACCTATTAAATTTAATAAAAAACACATAAATTATTGCAACATAATATTCTTTACTGTGATAGATGTCCTACGCTTTATACATTATCACACATTTTTCTAAAAAATTACCGATGAGTTGTGCAAGAGTTACCCGTGTTAGCGGTAGCCCAATTTTCTCGTCCGAGGAAATATGGTGTTAAGTCTGCATTATACTTTTTTTTCAAGTCGTTCAATAGCTCTTAATATTTTATCTCTGTTCTTAGCAATTTTAATAAAGTTTGGAAGTTTCCATGCAAGTGAATGTTTGCCTCCTTCAACTGCCTGTCTGAGTTTGGCAGCCACATATTCCTTTAAATAGTTCAAATGTTCAAAATTGTAAGCCCAAAGAATGTTAGTGTCAATTGGAACTTGCAACCAAAGAGGAAGTCCTAAGTATGGGTCTGTCGCTTGATTACTATTGGAATATGTAAACTCATATTTTGTTTCATAATAACGGTCTTGTCCACAAGCACTGCACTTCACCTTCATTTTGCTTTGATACTTATTTACTAAACGCTTCTCATCTTTTAATTTATTGCCACAATGTCCGCACTTTGCAGCGGCTGGAGAAATAATTATTGGACCACGCCAATACTTTTCGTCAAGCGGTTTGTAACAATTATTGCATTGAAACTTTGATGTAGTATCCTCACGCATTGGATGTGGGACATAATATTGAGAGAATTTTGAAATTACTGATGCTCGTTTACTACAATGAGGGCAACAAACCAAAATCTCTTTAGAAAAAGAGGCTAAGTTTTTAAAAGATTTATCTGTTCGAGTATTAGAGTCCATTTTAATTTGTCTATTCCCTACTATTTGTGAAGTTTTAATTTCATAATGTCGTCAATTGGTTACAGCTAACGGTTGGGAGGCGAATCTGTTACTGAATGCAAACGCAGTTTGTCAATGAAGTAATTGAGCAAATCTATGGATAGAATCCGCCTCCCGATGTGCCGCCGAATGATGGCACATCGAAAAATGGTAGCCGTAGTTGTCTGATTTACAGAACTTTCGTATCAATTTAGCACTTCGGTTCATTAAAAGCACCAAAGTATCAAGATCGCACGAAAGCCGGCAATTATCTGCTACCATATGTTAGTTGCATATTATTCATTACCAAATAATTCATTACAATTCATTAGTTTGATTTTCGTTTTTTTAGCACTATCTTTTAACAATTCCTTTTTTTGCTTTTTGGTCGTTTATTAATCTGTCAATTTTATTTATCCAATACGTTCCATGATAAGTATTTAGTAGTGTTATTAAATTTGAACAATCAATTAATTCAATACTTGGATTGCATTCAGCAAATTTTTGTGCTTCTCGAGAAAAAGAAGACGATGTAATTAAAACACCTTTTGTTGCTTTTATATCTGTTACTACTCCAAGCAAATTTCTTATCTCATGAACTCCAATTCTTTCTATTGTATATCTTTTACATTGGATAACTAATTTTTCTTTTTGACTTATTTCTTTTTTTTCTGCAAATACATCTATACCACCATCATAACTTGATTTTGTTAATTTGGTTTCATATCCAATTTGCTCATAAAGTGATGCCACTAAAAATTCAAAATCTTTTGGTTTTAGTTCATAAAGAATTTCTTTTGGGTGTTCATAATTTATATATCTTGCTCTAATTATTGACGCGCAATCACTTAAAGCCAATAAACTGTTATCAGGCAACATTTGATAATTTGCTAAAAAATAAGCGTCTATCGCTTTAATTGCTTCATTAGGGAAATGCGGCAATAAATCTAATACCCAAGTCAAACCTTCCCAAACATCAGATGTTTTGGTTACTAATTTGCGAAAAATTCTCCGGAAATACTCGCTATCACTATATTCTGATTTATCAAAAGTTTTTTTTCGAAGATTTAAGATTATCCAACATTAATTTTGCATAAAATTGATCAACCCCTAAAGTAGAATTATGAATTAAAAATTTTCGAAGGATATTTTTAATTTCTTTATCACTTCTTTCTTTAATAGTTGAAAGAAATTCGTTAGATATTTCTTCTGTTGGAAAATGATTGTTTGGAAAAAGTTCATTTACATTTTTAGAAAATAATATATCTAAAAATTCATTTAGTGACAATTTTTCTGCTTTAATCATTGTAAAATTATTATTATTTTATTAATTTATCAATTAATAATTTGCAAATATTTTTTCTTTTTTTGCCACCAACGAGAGCCAGATTTGCGTAGTTACTGAATGCAAACGCAGTTTGTCAATGAAGTACTTCTGCAATTCTATAGATGCGCCTCTCATATTACCGCAAAACGTCATTTGTTTCCTCAAAACTACAAAACTTTGCTTATCCATCCAAATATGAGTAAAGGAAATTTCTCTATACAGGAGTAAACACAGTGATTTATAAGTTCATTGCTGTGGAATCCGCCCCAAGCTTTATCTATCCCATTATCACTCATTTTATAAAAAATCACCGATGTGTTGTGCAAGAGTTAGATCTGTTAGTAGTTGTCTGCAATTACGTCCGCTTTATTTTAGTTTCTTAATCGCTTTACTTTCAATGAATGATTTCATTTGAGTAATAACGACTTTGTTGAGTTGAATGAGCTTGTTCACTTTGGGATAATCCTTTTTGAATAAGTAAAGCGTTAATTCCTTCCATATTACTTAATACAACTAATTGCCCCAATGTTGCATATTCTCTGATATTTCCTCCTTGGTCAAGATTGGTTTTCTTCCATTCTTTGACTGTAATTCCGAAAAAAGCAACATTTAAAAAATCAGCTACATTTGCATAAACAAAATTTGCTTGTTGCTTAAATAAGTATTTTTTCCCTCCCCTAAGTTTTTAACGCAATGCACTTTCCAAAGCCGTGCGGGCATCTGTTTTTTCATCACGATATTTGACAATAATGGGTGTTGCCACAGCCAATCCATGCTCTTTACCAAATGGTGATTGCACTGCTCTTGAACCCGGCACAACGACTGCACCTTCGGGTATTTCAAGCGGAGCATCGGCAGTGGCACGCAATGTACATTCATTGACAAGATCATAGACCACTGTCGAAGCATTAAGAATCACACCCGAACCTAATACTGCTCTGCGACGAATCATCACACCCTCATATACACCACAGTTTCCGCCAATCATCACATCATCTTCGACAATCACGGGACGTGCGCCGGCAGGTTCTAAGACACCGCCAATTTGCGCGGCTGCGCTGATATGCACTCTTTTGCCAATTTGAGCACATGTACCTACCAAAGCATGAGAATCCACCATAGTACCACTATCCACATAAGCTCCAATATTTATATACATAGGTGGCATACATATTACACCGGATGCAATATATGACCCGGTTCGTATAGCCGATCCCCCGGGTACTATTCTAATGCCGTCTTCGAGCGTCACCGGGCGCAATGGTAAAGTGTGTTTATCGAAAAAAGGCATTCCTCCCATAGAATAATCTTGCATCATTCCCAATTTAAAACAGAGTAAAATACCTTGTTTTACCCATGTATTAACTTTCCATTCGCCATCGCTGTCACATTCCGCAGCACGTATATCACCGCTATTGAGCTTGGCTATAAACTCACGCATCATTTCTTCTATATTGTGATGCTGTAATTCATCATGGGGTAAAGAGAGCAAATGGTCAACTGTTTGTGAGTTCATCGTTAGTATCCGTTCATTAATGTTGAAACAAATTTTTGCAAAAATAACCTGTGTACGGTGAACGTTACAAGAAGAGAAAAAACTATGTAAATCATATAATGGCTCGCTACTGATGTCGTGTATCGTAATTTTGCATGCATCAACGTGGTGATTTTTAACAAAACAAAGGAACTATTTATTATGCAACTCTATGTAGATTCGGCAAATATCGCCGACATACGCCATGCCGCATCACTCGGTATAATCAGTGGTGTCACCACTAATCCTTCGCTTCTTGCCAAAGAAGACCCGTCTTTGGACATACGTTCTTTGATTTTGGATATTCATAAAACCGTAGGCGGACATTTATCTGTTGAAGTGGTTTCCACCGATACAGACGGTATGTTACGTGAGGCAGATGAGATATTGTCATGGTTTCCTGATGCAACCATCAAAATACCGATGATACCGGCAGGTTTGGCGGCTGTGAAATCATTATCTCGCCAAGAAGTGCCGACGAATGTGACCTTGATATTTTCCGCAGCTCAAGCCCTTGCTGCTAATAATGCGGGAGCAACCTATGTGAGTTTATTCTTGGGACGTTTGGATGATGTTGCCACCGATGGCTTACAAGCAATCGAAGATACATGCGAAATCTGGGATGTTCATGGCTTAGAATCACAAATTATAGCCGCTTCCATCCGCCACCCGATTCATGTATTGCAATGTGCCAAAGCAGGCGCTCATATTGCTACAGTACCGTATAAAGTATTGCTGCAAATGATTAAACATCCTTTAACAGATTCAGGCTTGCAAAGTTTTTTAAATGATTATGAAAAAATGAAAAACGAAAAAGAAAAATTATCTCGCTAATTTTTTATGATATACAGTAATTTGGTAATGGAAACAAAAAAAAACATGCAAAAGGTAAGACATTTAGCAATCATGTTGCTTATTGGGTGTATTGTAAGCGTAAGCACATCAATGAGTTTTTACTACAATACTCTCATAGGAAAAAAAGCTAAAGATTTTGTGATGGAAGATCAATTTTCCAAAGAACATTCATGGGAAAAATTCAGCGGCAAACCAACTGTATTATTATTAGGTGATCGTGAAGGAAGTAAGTTTACCGATAATTGGTCAAAACCATTATTTGCACGCTATGGTAATACAATTAACTTAGTAGCAATGGCAGATGTAAGTTCTGTGCCTTTTTTTCTCAAAGGATTCATTCGCGGTAAATTCAAAGATACTTATACCACACCTATCTTAATGGATTGGGATGGCGAAACAGTCGAATATTATGATATTCAAAAGAATGTGCCCACATTTATTGCTATTGATAAACAAGGTATTGTTCGCGCACATTTATCAGGAAAAGGAACGGCAGAAGATTTGGCAAAAGCATATAATGCCGTTCAATCAATACTTCAATAATTAATAAGGAGCTATCTCAGATGGTGAAAAATTTGCAACCGATGAAATTAACGGTTAAAAATGCTGAATTTTATGGTTATCATGGCGTAAAAAATGAAGAGCGCACGCTTGGTGGTAAATATCAAATTGATCTTGAATTATATTATAATGCGCGAAGTGCCGTTATCAGCGACGATGTCTCCGATTCGGTAAATTATGAAGAAGCTATGTATGCTGTGGATGAAATATTTAATGCTGAAGAGCCTTATAATCTTATCGAAACATTGTGCTATGACATATTAACAGCAATAATGGAGCGATTTCCTTTGGTGGTGAAGGCTACGGTGCGTGTACGCAAACTCCATATTCCAATAGGACAAGTTATTGGTTATGTGGAAGCAGAGCAAACTATCAGCCGCGAGGGATAAGTGTGGCTGAGGTGGTTTTATCCTTAGGTGCAAATCTCGGTAATCGGGCTGCAACTCTTCGCGCAGCAATATCAATGATGCAAGAAACGGCGATACTCACCCATATTGTCGTTTCTCCATTGTATGAAACCGAACCGGTGGGTTACACTGAACAGCCGTCTTTTCTCAATTGTGCCGTGCGTGGTGTCTGTGTTCTTGACCCTAATGATTTAGCATTTTCATTACGTGCTATAGAGCATCATTTTGGCAGACAATCGCGCCCCCGTTGGCATGAACGTGAGCTTGATATTGACATTATTCTTTTTGGCAATACGATTCTATCCACTGAGCATTTATGTATCCCGCATCCTCGCATGACTCAAAGACGTTTTGTATTGCAACCCATTACGGACATTGCTGCTTCCATGCGCCATCCCATTCTCGGAAAAACAATGGAACAATTATTGGAAGAATGTGCCGACACTCATGCGGTAACAATATACACACAGCAATTCTGATAATATTCTTTAGCAGTAGTTTGGCATAGTAATTAACTTCATTAGTTGGTATGGAAGTAAACGACACACAACAAAACACCACAATGCTGCCGACTGCGGAGCAATTTGCCCAGTCCCAAGAAGAGTATATACGTACTTTAGAAATGGCATATCAGGTCTTGCAAAGAGAGGTTGAACATTTGCGTCAACAACGCAAGCCGGTTGAGGCAGTAAAAGAAACCGTCAGTGGGGAAGGATTGCCGGAAGATATTTCGGCTGTATTGCTTGCTTTAACCGGTCCCGATGATGTTATAGCGACATTAAGTGTCCATTGTCGCGAGAGGTACGGCTTATCATTAGTAAATGTATTCTTTTTTGAACATGGCGGTATTACACCTCTTTCCACCATGCCGGGTGAAGAACATTTGATTACGGCGGTACGCAATTTTGATGAACAAGGTATTCTTGATTGGGTTATAGGTCAGCAGGAATTACGCATTGTTCCTAATTTGCATGGTAATGATGAAAGTGAAAGCGCAATTATGATTATACCATTGATGTTGCGCGGTGCTCCTGCCGGTGTTTTTGCCGGTTTTACCCATCGTCATGATGACGATTGCGATGCTGCGGAACGTCAACGGCTCATGGCTTTGGCTGAAACTGCTGCTATTACATTGGATAATATTCGCAGTGCGGCTGAAATTGTGCGCATGAACAAAAGGCTCAATATTCTCAATCGGCAAATGCTACAATCTTCAAAATTAGCTTCCATTGGCGAACTTGCGGGAACCGTAGCCCATGAAATAAATAATCCATTGCAAATATTACTTGCTCATTTGCAATTATTGGAATCAGGTGTGGGTGATCCCGACAGACGTATGGAAGTCATCAAAAATCAAGTGTTCCGCATCAGTGAAATTACGCGACGTTTATTGGATTTTGCGCGCAGTTCTCCTACGGAATTTATTGCCGTTCCTACGGATATTTGTGCTGTTATTGACGGGGTTATTTCTTTTGTCGGTTCACAACTTAATCGCGATGCTGTCCATATTGTCAAAGAATATGAAGAACAATCCATGAATATTGTAGGGTCAAAAACTCATTTAGAGCAAGTATTTCTTAATTTACTCCTCAATGCCCGCGATGCCATGCCCGACGGCGGCACTATTACCATCGGTGTTTTTAAATATGAAAAACGTAAAGTAATTATTACCGTAGCCGATACGGGAACAGGCATCTCTGATGAGAACTTAGAGCATATTTTCGAGCCGTTTTTTTCCACTAAACAGCGCGGTAAAGGAACAGGTTTGGGCTTATCTATTTCCAAATCAATTATTCAACAGCATAAAGGCAGCATAGAAGTGGTGTCGGGACAAGCAATACGCGGCACAACATTCAAAATTACTCTGCCATTTGCGAGCGATGCCCATAATCCATTGGCAGGATTGTAAAAATATCTTTGATATAAAATTTCTACCTTAACCGTCAAATCAGATTAGTGCTTATATCTTCACAAAGTAATTTCACTTAAAACATAAAAGCGAATGTGGTCATAAATCTCTGATTGGATTGCAAATAATTATTGCCTAATTTTTGCACAATAGGTATTTGATAATGTAATCCGACCATAAAGCTATTCAAAAAAATATCCGTTCCTATAATACCATTTGTCAGATAGCCTCCGGTTACAGTAATAGGCAATCCATTATTGTCATTATATCCCGAATATTCGCCATAGACTCCCAAGGACGGCATTATTTTCCAATCATCATTATCAATAATCACGAACATAGTGAGCGTGCTTGACACACGATTACCAAAACGATAATTATCTGCATTAACGGTATGAATTTTTCCTTGCGCATCAACGCTTATCCCATAATTCCCTAAACGTACTATATATTGTGCTAATGCAAGAAAACTTACACTTCCAGTACCTATCTGAAAATTGGGATTATTTACTTCGTCATTATTATCTGTTTCAGGTAATTCATGTCGTCCTGTGGGTAAAGTCAAGCCGCCTCCCATAGTAAAAGCATGAGATACTTCGTCGGGTGCGCAGGTATTATCTCTTTCGACAATATTATAATTGGTAACTAAGGCAATATCACCAATACCATTCAGATTGATATTTCCTGTTTTTGTGTATTGTGTATTTGCCGAGTAAGGAACACTAATCAAAGCTTGCAATCTATCAAGAGGATACCAACGTGCGAGTAATTCTGCTGTGTGGAATATTTCTTGGGTACGAAAACGTTCGCCCATTCCAAGATGGGAATCAAAATCCATTGTTCTCCAACGGATGCCGACAAAATTGCGTGCTAAATTTGGTTGTAATCCAAAATAGGTAGCCCCTGCACCACATCCGCAGACTTCACAACCGATTAAAGAAGAATTATAAGAAAATATAAAAATTAACGAAAATACAATAAATAATTTCATTGTTGAGATAATAAACGATTACGCAAAAATGTATCGTCTTTTAAGGTTGCCAAAAATACAATAATCAACCGTTTTTCTTCAGCGGTAAGCGGTATGCCCAATATTGTGCCTTGACGTAATAAAGGGTCAAGTGTCGGGCTGTCTTTTACACCTTTATCATAATGGTCAAGGACTTTCTCTAAGGAAGAAAATCGTCCGTCATGCATATATGGTGCGGTTTCTGTAATATTACGCAAACTTGGAACTTTAAATTGATACAAATGGTCAGAATTTAAGGTAATTTTTGCTCTGCCGCTGTCGGCTTTATTTCGTATTGTCAACCCATTATTACGATACGATAAATCAGTAAAAAATGTACCCTTATGACATGAGGTACATTTATTGTCGAAAAGAGTTTTTCCTTGCATCTCTTCTGCTGTCAATGATGCTTCTCCTCGTTGATATTTATCAAATCTGGAGTTTGAAGAAATACACATAAGTTGAAATTGTGAGAGTGCTTTCAAAAAGCGTTCAAGAGTAATGGAATCGCTACCGAAAGCTTTTTTAAAGAGGGGCGGATATTTTGCTGATTGACGTAATTTATTGAGAACATTCGGTAATGTTTCATCCATTTCATTATGTGCTTGAATGGGATTGATGGCAAACAAATCAAGATCGCCGACACCACCATCCCAAAAGAATTCTTTTTGCCATGCAAGATTATGCAATGCCGGTGTATTGCGCAATGTTAATTTATCGTCAATGCCATGACTTAAATCATGGGCAGCATGGGCAAAAGCCGCAGATTGTTGATGACATGTGCCACATGAAATGGTTCCGTCACGGGAAAGAATACCATCATAAAACAGGGTACGTCCCAAAATAAAACCGTCAGTTGTAATAGGATTACGCGAAATATTATACACAGGAGCCGGAAAATTGGACGGAATAATGAATTCTATTTTCTCCGGCTCTTGGTTTATTGCTGTATCTGTTTCGCCACAAGACAGTAAAGCGAATGGTATAATTATGATGAATGAAAGACGCAGTATTTTCTGTGCTGTCATGCATCGGAATGGACGTATAAATTTCATAAAGCAACCTCGTATGATCAATAATTATACCTTCGATTACATTTTTCTTAGGGATTAGTGGGAATGCGCTGCATCATTATGAACATGATCAAAACTGAACATATTCATATAGTTATTGGCTATATCCACAGAACTGCGGGAAAACATATATGAAGGATTTTTTGCTAATTCTATAGTTTTGTTACCGCTGAATACTCTAAGAATATCGGCAAGGATATGCACTTCCGGTGCAATATCACTCCGCACGGTTGCAGGCGTAGTGCCCATGGATAATGTTACTGTTTTTATATTGTTAATTGTTTGCGCACTATAGCCGCCAAAGCCACCTATATGGAATCGGAAATTATTTTCGACTTCATTTATTGCAGGCGATGAACCTTCCATTTTAAAGAAAATATAACCGGAATTCCAATCCCAGTACATATCCTTACCCTGTCCACTCATATCAAGTGCGCCCTGACGTTTTTCTATGGGCATCGTGGATCGCACGCTGTCAACCCCAATGGTGTAGCGTACTTCTTTGTAATCTCCTTCGGGTATATTGGATAGTTTTACTTTTGTTGAAGTCGGCACACTTTCATCCACCAGAAAATAACTGTTATCTTGCGGTACGGTATAGACAGTGCCTGATGTTGTTACTAATGAAATATTGCTGATATAATATTTTAAGATTGTAGTTGTGAATTTTTCTCCTGCTGCATTGGTATATTCCTTGTTAAAAGTAAATTCATCATCGCCTGCCACATTGTCAAACTCTAAAACAATAGCCCCTGTTTTTGTGGTATCAGGTGCCGTGGGTGCATGGTCATCGCTGCATGATGAGAAAAATGAAAAAACGGTTGCAACAATTAGTGCACGAAAAGTATAGGAAAGAAAAACTTGTTTCATTATAGTATTGTACATAAAATTATAAAAAAATAAATATAATAAATGAACATATCACATCACAATGTATCAATAGTGTCATTGTGCGTAATATGTGTAATAATTATGATGGACGGTTGTAAAATTTACAGTACTCTATCGGGAGGGGCAAAAGGTAAGCGGCTATATCCGCGTAATAATCTGCCGCTATGGTTGATGAAGGTTTGTAATGGCAGACTCTCTGTAGAGCGAATACATTCTCTGTTGAAAAGTATTATTATGTCATGGAACATTTCCTCACTGTAGAGGCGAGCGGATGAAGACGGCGTCGAGGAATCCGAAGAGGTATCATCGCTTTGCTGCGCAATCGCATCTGTCACTTGGCATTTGCCACAGCATTCATTGTTCGGTATATCTTTCATCACACACAACTCTTCGGCATAATACTCATAGCGGAGCATATAGTCCACGACGGGAAGTATCGGTCTTAGCAGAACAATACCGTAGAGTATGAGGATGATATAGCGAATAATGATCATGAGTGATATGATAGAAAAACAAGATATCCACGGCAAAAATAGTCTTTTTTTCACAGGTACGCGACTATGGCATCACGGACATTTCTGTCTTCTGTATCACATCTTGGGTTGTTATATTAGCTCTTGCAGCTATATCAGTCTATCATATATGAAGATACCAATAAGCACTATGCCACACAGAGATAGACGGTAAATGTTGTACCCACGCCGATTTCACTTTGCACTGTCATGGTGCCGCCTTGAGCCTCAATAAACTCCTTACTTATGCTTAAACCTAAGCCATTTCCTTCACGAGAAGTGCCCGGTACTCGGAAGTAGCGATCAAACAGTTTGGGTACATATTCCTGAGCGATACCACGACCTTTATCCGTCACGGCAATCGAAATATTATGATTGTTGCTATCGGGATAGGGATTCGTATATACATTATCTCATCATTGTACATCAATTGTTTATACTTACTCTCCATCTTTACTGTTTTGTCCGCTATTCACTTATATCATGTATTCTATGATTATCACGGCAGATGTATCATAAACTTTTCATTTTTCATCAAATGATAATCCGGCTTGCAGTGGCTAAAGTTCTGCAATTGTTGTTTATTGCATCAGTTAGCCCTAATTTCGCACTTGGTTTTTCATTCAAATGGACATTTCATGAAACAACGATACATCATATTCTTCACCCTCAGTCTGATTTTTACGACATTCTTCTCGCTTTCCGATGCTTTCGGGCAATCGCCGGAAATTGTGGTAAGCGAAATCACTAACGCTAGTTCTCCCGACTCAGAAAGTACAGAATTGCTTGTCATTAAGGACAATCTTTCTTTAGTAAACTATGTTTTGCGTGATAACTCTGAATTTGATAGTTGGCAAGGCGGCGTTCGTTTTAAGGATATCCCGCTTTGGAAAAACCTCCGCGCCGGTACTATCATTTTCATTGATCACCGAAATGTGGATCCACTCATGCTGGATAAAGATCCAAAGGATGGTTCTTTAAATGTTGGAGCTCTTGATCAAGAATTATTTGACACTGTAAAATATAATTCAGCTGTTACATCAACTTGGATCGAGAGAGCACTAAATCTCAATGGAACGGCAGATATCATGCAGATACTGGATGCAGCAGGGAATCATGTTCATGCCTTAGCATTAGGTAAAGGAACTCATAGTGATTTCTTGCCTATTCAATCACGCTCCCTAAATCATAGTTCTGGTAATGCGATTACTCGTGTCTATCCGGGCTTAAGTTTAGAAGATTATTATGGAGATAATAGTTCTGATAGAAAGTCGGTATCTGCTCCTAATAACAGTACGCCAGGTAGGCCAAACAAAAACATTGCCGGTCAGGATGATAATCAAGCTTTCTGGCGTAAAATACGGGAACCCGAATGGAATAATCCCGCTTTTACGAGTATCGTTGTCACGATGAATAATGTGAAGTTGAATTGGACTCCGATGACGGATCCCAATCCATCAGATAATATCCAAGGGTATATGATTATGACCACGGACGATTCTGACCCCGATACTAATAGAATACCTGTGGATGGTACAACCTATGTTGTTAATCAGAAAATCGGGAATTGGCGTATTGTGGATATTGTTCCCGCCTCGCAAACAACATATGATGACCCAAGTAATTTCAAGAATATCGCCTGTGGCGGCTCATATAAATACCGTGTGTATGCCTTCAGGTTTGAACAAGATCAAGTAGAAAAACGTGATACTCCTGAACGAGAAGCTCGTGGAAGGCAATATCTTACCGATAGATATGCTGTGGCAAGGGCATACAAACCTGCAATGAATAAACCGAATGTTACGGTAACCGGAGCAGTGCAAAGTGGTGAGAAAATCAGTGCTTGCCAAGGAAAAACAATTACATTTTCTTCAACACCGGCAACAAAGTATCAATGGTATAGAGATAATAATCCCATTCCGAATCAAACAGCATCTACATTAGCGGTTACTCAATCGGGCAAATACTATGTGGAAGTGACAAATGATGTAGGATGCACCGCGCAATCCGATGAATTTATGGTAGAAATTATCACTATACCTGTAGTCACTCTTAATCAAGGCAAAACAGCAAAACTGTGCGCAGGAGAAACTCTCACCATAACAGCATCGGGAGCGGGTCCGATTTATACATGGTTTAAGGATAATGTTGTGATTTCAGGTCAAACGACCAATGCTCTTTCTATTACCCAGCCCGGTGTATATAAAGTATCCGGCAGTAATAGCATCGGTTGTGCCGATACTTCCGAAACTTTGACCGTCACCGCAAGGGAAACAAAGTTTACTATAAGTCAACCCAATCTTGATTTTGGACAACTTGATGGTTGTACCTCCAGCAAAACCGCAGCAACGGAATTTACAAATACCGGAAAAGACACAGTGCATATCACGAAGGTGGATGTAACGACGGATTTTACGGTTGTCTCTCCTTTACCGATAACTATTGCACCCAATGAAAAAAAATCGGTGTTTTTCCGATTTAATCGCCCCACACAAGGTATCAGCAATGGCACGGCAAGTGTCACAGTATCACCATGCACCACAGTGCAACCAATGACACTCAAAGGCGAAAAACTTAAATCCGATTTTGCAGCCGATCGAGGTTCAATCACTTTTGCAGAAAAGTTAACATGTGAAATTGCCGAACAAGATTCCGTTTTTAATATTGACAATACCGGTAATGATGTACTGACACTCATTGGCTATCCGTGGAACTTACAGTCCCCATTTAGAGTCGTGGCACGCATACCGGACAGAGAGGTTATTCAGCCGGGCAGTTCCATCAGAATTCGCGTTAATTATAATCCGCCGCAGGGTGAAGGAAATTATTCCGATGAATTAAAAATACCATTCGAATCAGGAGATTGTAAAGATACCATACGTTTAGTTCTTACTGCTCAAAGAAAAAAACCTGTACTCACAGCCGTGAATGCTTCCGAGTTGATATTTACACCACTTCTTGGCTGTGATAAAGAGATTCTGGATTCGGTAGCAATTCGTAATGATTCCAAACAACCATTATTTATAGCACAACAGCTTGCAGATACATCGGTCTATAGCTTACGCAATATTCCGGACACCATTAAACCCGGCGCAATTAAACAATTACATATTCGATTCAGACCAAGTCAAGAAGGCGATTATGTTGATTCTTTACCTCTGTTTGTTGATGGTTGCAGCGATACCGCATTAGTGATTAAAGTGCGTGGTACGAAAAAAAGTGCAGCAGCCGTTTTATCCCAACCATCCATTGCTTTTGCCGATGTATTCAGTTGTGATACATTGATGGCTTTAGCAGATACAATCACTCTTTCTTTAGCAAATTTCCCCGGGGCGGTGACGATTGATGATATAAGCATGACCAATGTCGAACCTTTCAGTATTAATCTAACCAAAGGACAGACCATCAGCGATGGAGAGAAAATCATTGTACGCTTTTCTCCGCGTTTTGACCGCTCCTATACCGATAATATTCGTTTACGCCTACAACCATGTGATCTTTCTTTGAATTTACCCGTGTCGGGTACACGAAAATCATCGGTATTTTCATGGACTAAAAGTTTTGATTTCGGCACTGTGGATACGGGACAGCAACGCTCCGGTGCTGTGGTGTTCAAAAATACCTCTCGCTTACCCATTACATTAAAAGATTTGGATAAAGTCAGTTCACCGCCTTTTATCATTACTGTGGTAGATAAACCATTTCCTGCGCTTATCAATCCGGGTGACTCAGCGATTATTTCTATTGAGTATAGCCCCAAAACGGCAGTGCGTGACTCAATCATAGCGAACTTTGTGATTTCTGCTCCATGTGATACAATTTTTACGCTTAATCTTAAAGGTTTAGGTCGCATCAGAGGTAATAATCCCAATGCTAATCCGGCAACATTACTTGTGCAAAACACAAAAGCAATACCGGGCGAAAACTTTACCTTCTCTGTGTCACTGCAATCTCCTGATACAGCAAAATTCTCATTGATGAAGGTCTATCGCCTTGAATTGGATTTGACCTATAATGGTTCGGTAATGATGCCTTTGTCGGTTAAAGTTCCACAGAATCAATTGGGGTATCAGGCGCAGTTAACAGAAACTGCTGCGGGTGCAATGAAACTTATAGTGACACATCCGCAGCAAGCCAATGCACCGACCTTTATTGCGGATGGTCGCCTTGTGGATATTGAAGCACTTGCCATGCTTGGCGATGCGGCAACTTCTGATATTGCTATTGTCAATGATAATATTGCCGGCAATGCCCTCAAAGCCACGGAATTTACCTATGAAAAAGGGATTCTCACTTTGACGGATGTCTGTAATTTGAATGGACGATTGGTGAAAATTTCAGGCACACCGGGGGTCAGAATTGCTTCATTATCTCGGGGGATAATGGAAATCCACTTTGAGAATGTGAGCACCGATTATACAAGCGTAGAAATATACTCTTCCATGGGTGAGAAGATTATGACAGCGACAGAAGGTAACTTTGCTCCGGGCACGCATAGTGCCATAGTACAGACTTCTACACTTGCCAATGGCGCATACTATCTCGTGTATAAAGCAGGCATTTTTACCTATACATTGCCCTTTATGATGGCATATTAAGGAAAATTTACAAGCAAATCAAAGAAAATTCGGCATTTATAGTTGCGGGATAACTTTTTTTCTCTATCTTCGCATTCCATTTTTTCATATTTTCAGTTAGTTACATGAATCTTTACATCGGAAACCTCGATTACGGGGTTACAAATGAGATGCTCCAAGAGTACTTTGAAGCAGTCGGCGAAGTGTCCTCAGCTAAAATCATTACAGACAAAATCACAGGTCGCAGCCGCGGCTTCGCTTTTGTTGAAATGCCAAATGATGACCAAGCACAAACAGCATTAGACACATTAAACGGATCTACTTTGGGTAAGAGACAAATCTCTGTCACTGAAGCACGTCCGAAACCACAAAATGACCGTTATTCCAACGATCGTCCACAACGCAATCGTTATTGAGATAACTCCTATAAAGAACATTCGTTACTATGGTCTTCCCTCTTCAACAAGGGGAGACCATTTTTGTTTTTATTGGCAAAAAGTCCAATTTTTGTATTCTTATTATCGTAAATTTTACTTTTCAGCATATATTCTTTCATGTCTAAACGCACAGTTTTGGTTATTGCGCATTATTTTCCGCCTATGGGTATCAGCGGTGTGATGCGCACAGTTCGATTAGTTAAATACTTAGCATTACATAATTGGAACCCTATTGTACTCACTACCACTCCGCCTCATTATTACAATGAAGACGAAGCTCTTGTGGAAGAATGCCAGTCACTCAACATAGAGATTATTCGCACCACACCCAAAAAAAAACGCTTAAGCAATAAAGCCAAGGAAAATCCGAGTAAGCCATTGCAACTTCTGCGTGGCGATACTCACGGATTGTCTGCATTGCTCCACCAACCCGACATTGGCATCGAATGGCGAAAAGCAGCTTTAGTGGCGGCGGAAACCATCATTCGCGAACGAGATGTCAATGTGATTATGGCAAGTGCTCCACCTTTTTCGGACTTGGTCATTGCGCGCGATATTGCCGAACAACATTCTTTGCCTTTTGTGGTTGACTACAGAACCATGTGGCTGAGCAATAGCGCAAGGTCTTATCCCACACCTATGCACAAAAACAATGAACGCAAGCAAGAAGAAGATATCTTAAAGCGTGCATCCCATGTCTTGGTCAATTCACGTTATGCCAAAGAAATGCTTATCAAACATTATCGCTTTTTGCGCTACGATGATATTGCCATTGTGCCTGACAGCTTCGATGGTGAGTATTTCGATGACTATTATCCGCATGAGGGTGACCATAAATTATTGCTTACACATTGCGGGGATATTCACAATCCTTCACTCACGAAATCTTTATTGTCCGGTTTGGAACGATTTATCAAAAAAAATCCGCAATATGCTTCCACTATCGAATTGCGATTTGTCGGATGGACAGCGGGCATACAACAAAAGAAAATTGAGAAAATGGGATTAACACAATCTGTTATACAAACCGGTTTTGTATCCTATTATGACTCTATAAAACAAATGCTTGCCGCCGATGTATTGGTTCTGTCTTCTGACACTGATTATATCCCCGAAAAATTATATGAATACCTCGGTGCAAGAAAACCAATTTTTGCTTGTGTTCACAGCCCTCTTGCAATCAAAGCGGCAGAAGAAACAGGTGCGGCAATTATTGCCAAAGCAAGTACATCAAAAGATATAGAAAAAAAATTGGAAGAAATTGTCGGCTTATGGCAAAAACGATGCTTACCAATTCCTGATGAACAAACGGTGCAACGCTATGATGTGCGTAATCATATCGGTGAATTATCAAGAATTTTGGCTATTGCTGCGCGGTTTTAAGAGGAATCATTATCTTATTATTTTATTCCACATATATTATTAGCACAAAATTATTGAAAAACAAATCAATAAATTATGCACAAACTATCAGAAGAAATTGACATTGCATTGTTAAAAAATCAGACTGTATCTCACATATCATTTGGTATAAATTACATTCTATTATCACTAGATGCTTCATCAATTCAATTCTCAGGACCTTTTACATTTAAAACAGAGGAAAAAGAATATGAAAGAGAAGAGGTTTTTCCTGTGAAGTCGGATTTTGGATTACTTAGTTTATTAGAAAAAAGAATCGAGTCCGTTTATTGTAATCAAGAAAGAACTTCTTTGACTATTCAATTTGATGGAAATTTACTTTTATTGTTAAAGAGTAATCAAATGTATGAGTGTTTTGAACTCTATATCGCAGGAAATAGAGCAATTGTTTAAATTTACTCATACTTTCTCCCTCACTCACACCATGGTATTTCCATTTATCAGCTTTCTACAGAATGGATGAGTAGAATGTTCCAAAAAATATATAATTCTTTAGGGATTTTTGTACAATCAAGGAACGCAGACAATTCACAATTGCAGACTTAAAAAACAAAATTATCCAAACTCGAAGAAATAATTCTATTTCTTCATACTAGGCTATGATGATAAAAACATACCATAGTATTTTAATATTCGATAATGATGCCATTATCTAATTCACCATGACGTATCCCCCAATCGGAAAACAATTCAAATTCGCTATGACGCACAAGTGGACACTGGACTATGGGGTCATCTGTTTTTATCATGCTCTGCATCGGCTTACCTTTCTAAAAAATGAAGAATCTCCTCATATATCGTAATTTCCGTGCCAAAATCAATGTGATAGACAATACATCACTAAAGAACCGTATTTTTGAATCGGATAATCATGATACAAAGTAAGGGAATAATGTGAGTTTTGATCAGGAACAATTATCGGACAATATCAATCACTTGCTCAATAAAGCACGTACTGTATCGGAACAAGATAGCCAAGCGGCAATGTCATTGCTTACTCAAGCGCATAGTCTTGCAGAACAAACCCAAGATTATACTATTGTCAGCGATACGGTTCTCTGTATGGTGGACATCTATCACGCAATGAGACGCTATGATTGTGTGGAGTCATTCTCTCGGGAAATGATTGACCTATGCGGTGAGCACCATGACGATGAACGAGAAATGCTTCATACTCATAAACTTGCATTATGTTATATAGGGATAAGCAATGCTGATTCTGTTCTTCTATTGCTTTTGCCTTTGCTTCAACGTATGTCATCCTTGGAACATACTATACATTATCCGCAAACATTCAGTCTTCTCGCCGTTGCCTATCGTATGAAAGGGGAATTAGAGAACGCAGAAAAAATGTCATTACAAGCCATTCACTATGCAGTAAGGGCAGGCAATAGTATCTCAGAATTGGAATCGCGTCAAACACTTGGTTCAATTTATGGGCAAATGGGGAAATATAATGAAGCACTTGAACAATTCAGTACAATTTATTTGCATCCTCAAGCAAAAAAAACATTGCGATTATTTCTTAATGTCTGTGGCTCTTTGTCGGAATTATATGGTGATATGGGTAATTCTCATAAATCTTTAGAGCTTGCAATGGAAGGATTGCACGCTATAAAAAACACTAATACTCGATTCATTGAAGCTATATTACACAGCCATGCCGGACGCGCTTATGTACTTATGGGTAATTATACCGCAGCATTAAATGAATATTTGCAATCAAAAACCATAAGGACTGAAATAGGTGATAAAGCCGGTATTGCCATTATCAATACCCGACTTGGCAGACTTTATCTCGAAGCACAAGAATATAATGAAGCACTGCGCTATGGTTATGAAGCACTTGCCTATGCGAAAGAACATAGATTTCCCGTTAATGAAGCATATTCCTATCTTCTTCTTGGGGAAGTATTTGTTGCCTTAGTTGATTATGAAGAAGCCATGCAGTATCTCTCGCAATCGTATTCTTGTTTTTCAATATTAGGTATGCTGGCAGGTTTACCATCATTGCAGCGCAATAATTTATATAATGGACTTATTACTGTCCATACTCATCGTGGCGAGCATACTTTAGCCCATAGCTACCGTAATGAATTACAAACAATTATTGCACAAACTCTTGATAAAGAACATGTTATAGAAAACATACATCAATTTGAGCAAAAAAGGACCGAAGAAAAATTTAAACTTATGGGATTGCGCTCAGTTGTGATTCCTCAACAAAAAATAAAAACAACTACGCCGCAAAAGATAGAATCTCAACATCACATCAGTATTTGTTTTTTCGGAAGATTTCGCATCAATGTCAATGGTAAGGACATTACACCCGAACAATGGAAGCGTAAAAGAAATCGCGATATATTTAAATATATCGCTTTACACTATAAACAAACGATACCTGTTGAAAAAATTATTGATATTTTCTGGGGATATGATCCACCTGCAAATGCTGCCAATATTATATGGAATGCGGCATCGGTAATACGCTCCATTTTTGAACCGGATTTACCGAAAGGAGCACCTTCAGCATATCTTATTGCCGCAGATAAATCATATACTCTTGATTTCGGTGAAAAAGCCGATATTGATTTTTATACTTTTTCTTCATTATTGCAAAAAGCAGAAAAAATATCAGATATACAAAAGCGTATCGAGACCATCGAAAACGCCATTGCTCTATATGAAGGTGATTTATTGCCGGAAGACATCTATGAAGAATGGACTGAAACAAAGAGGGAAGAATATACATCATACTATATTATTGCATGTTTGGAATGTTCACGTTATTATGCAGAACAAGAGAAATTTTCACTTTCTGCACGGTATGCAAAAAAAGTTATTGCCATAGACAATACCTATCGTAAGGCATATGAGATATTGGTGAAAGTATGTAAAGAAAATGGGAATATAAATGAAGCACATCGTAGTATTGCACAATGTAAAAAACAATATACAATTGAATATGGAGAGGCACCGCCGGCATGGTTAGATCAATTAGAACATTCACTTGCTTCTGTTATTTGACAATATATTACATCAACTTTTTTTTGTGAAATAAATCGTGAAATCATATTTACACTCACCATCTCATGAAATAAGTGTACAGCTTCAACAAATTCAATCACTTATTTCAAGCAATCCGGAATCGGCTCTTGAGCAAATTGATGCTTTACAGTCAAAACTGGCTTCAGAACATGATTATCAAGTTGTATGCGACACGCTCTATAGAATTGCGGGATTATACCATTTACTTAAATTACCCGATAAAATAATCCCGATTTTTGATAATATATTTACACTTTGCAAGCAATATCATGATGATGAACGATATATGTTCCACAAACAAAATCTGGCTACATTTTATTATTTATCCGGTAATTTTGATAAAGCTTTTTCAGTTATTTTTTCGCTTATACAAGAGTATGATTCACATAAGTACAGTGAATTATATCCACGAGCATTTTTGATTTTGTCGGGCATATCAAAACAACAAGGTGATATAAATAATTCACAGAAATATGCTCAACAAGCAATAGCTTTTGCAACACAAAATGGTCATATCGGTGTAGAATTTGAGGCACGTGAAGTTCTTGCAGCAATTTTTTCCTTTTTAGGACAATATAATCAAGCTATCGAGCAATTAAGTCAAGTATATCTTCATCCATATTGTAAAACAGATGAACGTTGTTTTCTGGGAGTCTGTTCAGCTCTCTCTGAATTATATTCCGACACACAACAACCGACGAAAGCATTAGAACTTGCGATGGAAGGACTCTGTGTGCCAATGCACCTTGAATCTATGCACAATCACGCTAAATTACATAGCAATGCAGGTCGGGCATACGCAGCTATGGGCAATTATAGTGCTGCACTTCGCGAGTATATGTTCTCAAAAAAAATTCGTACTGATTTGGGTGATAAAGCCGGAATTATTCTTATTACACTTCGTTTAGCGAAGTTATATTATCAAGTAGGCGAATATCATGAGGCACTACGTTTTTCTCAAGAGGTACTTGGCGATTCCAAGAAATATACTATTACATTATATGAACCGTATGCACATCTGCTTATCGGCGAATCGTATGTTCAGCTACATCAAACAGATCAAGCACTTGTTTATTTTGAAACCTCATATCGAATATTTTTAGAAAGAAATCTATTAAAAGAAATTACCCGGGAAAATAGACATCGTTTGTTCGAAGGTTTAATAAAAATTCACTCACAACTTGGTAATAGAGTACAATCACATAAATTTCGTAATGAGTTACAATCACTACTTGCCGGAACCATTGATCAGCAAGATGAGAATCGTGACGCAATCTACGAATTTGATGTACAGAGAAATATGGTTACTTTTAAAACGATGGGGATGCCGTCCATTATTATTCCACAATCTATACAAAAATCGGAGAAATCTAAAATCCCTGATATACAGGTTCGAGTATTGGGTAGATTTTATGTAGAGGTCAATGGTAAAGAAATTACATCTGAACAATGGAAACGTAAAAGAAGTCGAGATATATTTAAATATATGGTATTGCATTATAAACAAACATTATCGGTAGAAAAAATTGTTGATATTTTTTGGGGATATAATGCTCCTGAAAATGCCGTGAATATAGTTTGGAATGCTGTTTCGGTTATACGCTCAATTCTCGAACCTGATATGCCGAAGGGAATTCCTTCTTCGTATATTATAGCTGCCGATAAATCATATACCCTTGATTTTGGTGATAATGGGATAATTGATTGTTGTGAGTTCTTACATTATGTAACACAAGCACAACGATGTACAAATGAGTATGAATCTATAGAATTAATAGAAAAAGCTCTCTCATATTATGGTGGGGATTTATTACCGGAAGATATTTATGAAGAATGGACACACGCCATAAGAGAAGATTACAAATCACACTACATTCTGTGTTGCTTACAATGCTCTGCATTCTATGCAGAAGTGCATAACTATGACCTTTCAATCAGTTATGCAAAAAAAATTATTGCCATAGACTATACCTATCGTAAGGCGTATGAGATATTGGTGAAAGTGTGTAAAGAAAGTGGAAATATAAACGAAGCACATCGTAGTATTGCACAATGTAAAAAACAATATATAATTGAATATGGAGAAGCACCGCCGACATGGTTAGATCAATTAGATTTTTTGCTTAGTGATGGCGTATAGTATATATTGAGAGTATAAGTATATTTGTTATTCTTTATCAAAAAAAAGCTCCGCATATGGTATGCGGAGCTTTGAAGATTGTTTGCCTGAATATTGCGGAAGAATTAATCTTCCATAATTTCTTTTTCTTTTTTACTTAGCACAGCATCAATTTCCGTAATATATTTATCGGTAATTTTTTGAATTTCTGCTTCACCGCGCTTTGTTTCGTCTTCGGAGAAATGTTCGGTTTTTTCAGCAGCTTTTAATTTTTCGATATAATCGCGTCTAATATTGCGTACCGCGACTTTGCCTTCTTCAGCCATTTTTTTGCACATTTTGACATATTCTTTGCGGCGTTCTTCGGTTAATGGCGGCACGGGAATGCGGATAACTGTACCATCATTGGATGGATTCAGCCCAAGGTCTGATTGATGAATAGCTTTTTCAATAGCACTTATTGTCGTTCTATCCCATGGTTGAATAAGAATTGTGCGCGCATCGGGTGTAGATACACTGCCTACTTGCGGTAATGGCGTTGGCGATCCATAATAATCAATTTTCAGATTATCCATTAAGGAGGCAGAAGCCCGTCCTGTACGCACTTTGGTAATACTGTGTGCGGTGTGTTCTACGGCTTTTGCCATAGCGTCACGTGTTTGGTCAAGAATTGTTGATACCGGCATAATATTAAACAATGAAAATGAGTAAAAGTTATTATTCAGATACGACAGTTGCAATAGGCTCACCCTTGAGCAACCGTGTAAGATTTCCTTTTTCATTCATATTAAAGACTAAAATCGGAAGTTTATTTTCACGACATAAAGTAATGGCTGTGGAGTCCATCACACGCAAATCACGCGCCAAGACATCTTGATATGTGATATGGTCGAATCGTTTGGCTTGAGGAAATTTTTCCGGATCGGCATCATATACTCCGTCCACTCTTGTTCCTTTGATAATCACATCTGCCTCAATTTCGATAGCACGAAGCGCAGCAGCAGTATCGGTAGTAAAATAGGGATTACCGGTGCCTGCACCAAAGATGACAACTCTGTTTTTTTCAAGATGACGCATGGCTCTTCGGCGTATATAAGGCTCTGCAATTTGGTGCATGTGGATTGCTGTTTGTAAACGTGTGGGTACGCCGATTTTTTCTAAAGCATTCTGAAATCCGATAGAATTAATCACCGTTGCGAGCATTCCCATATAATCCCCGGAAACTTTATCAATACCTTGAGCAGCAGCTTGCACACCGCGAAAAATATTGCCACCACCGACAACCAAACCTATTTGAACGCCCAAATCATGTGCTGCACGCACTTCTTCAGCAAATGAAACCAACACAGAGGAACTTATCCCGAATTGTTGTTCACCCATCAAAGATTCTCCGCTGAGTTTAAGTAATATACGTTTATATCGAAGTGGGTTCATGTCACATATCCTTTTATTATAAATGAACATACGGTGTTTGATTCCACATGGTTATACTTCAGTATCAGCCATATATGGAAACGGTGCAGATTGTATGGATAACCTGCACCGTTTGCAATGTAACGAAAGAAACTCAAAAGAACAAAATGATTATTCTTCACCAAGGAAATAACGTGTAAAGCTAACAAGAGCCACGTCATTACCTTCTGTTGCAGAAATGTCTTTGAGGACATCTTTGATTGTTTTGTTGCCGTCTTTGACGAAGGCTTGTTCAACCAAACAATTTTCTTGATAATATTTTTCAAGGCGACCGGTAGCGATTTTTTCAGCGATTTCGGGTTTTTTGCCTTCATTAATTGCTTGTTCTTTGTAAATTTCGATTTCTTTTTCAATAGCTTCCGTGTTCACATTTGAGCGATCGGTATAAAGCGGTCGCATAGCCGCAACTTGCATTGCTATATCACGCAATAAAGCCAATCCTGATTCTGAACGAACGGGAGTTGTTGTTTCAATAAGTACGCCTAATTTGCTTCCTGCATGAATATATGAAGCTACAGTACCGGTAGTAGTGATACGACGTTCAAAACGTTTTACACCTATTTTCTCGCTGAATTTTGCAAGAATTTCATTGTAAAGATCATTTAACGTTTTATCACCTGCGGATTGAGCCATTAACTCTTCTACCGTAGTAACATTTTGCGCTAATAATGTTTCGCCGATTTGACGTGCGAAAGCGACAAATTCCTCATTACGAGCAACGAAATCGGTTTCACAATTTACTTCAGCCATAATGCCGAGAGTGCCGTCAGCGGAAGTAAGAGCAATCACAGCACCTTCATTGGCAGAACGGTCTGCACGTTTAGCAACAGAAGCCGCGCCACGTTTACGAAGATTGTCAATTGCTTCTTCCATATTACCATTCGCTTCATCGAGAGCTTTTTTACATTCAGCCATGCCTGCGCCGGTTTTATCGCGCAATTCTTTTACCATTTGAGGTGTTACTGCCATTTGATGTAATTCCTTTAGAATAAATAATTAAGAATATGGTGTAAAAAGGATTATGCAGATTTTTCTGCTTCGTTTTGCTCACCGCGATTGCCACCATCTTCACGACGGTTACCGCTGCGACGTGAGCGCATGCGACGTTGACCTTTATCATCGTCACCTTCTTCTTCTTTGGCAGCGCGCTCACCGGAAACTCCGGCTTCGGCAGCATGAATTTTTGCTACTTCTCTGCCTGCAAGACAAGCATCGGCAATAGCACCTGCAATAAGCCCTATGGCACTGATTGAGTCATCATTGGCAGGCACAGGATAATTTACAACACTCGGATCTGAGTTGGTATCAACAATACCAATAACCGGTATGCCGAGTACTTTTGCTTCTTTAACAGCGATATGCTCTTTTTTTACATCTACAACAAATAATGCGCCGGGGAGGCGTGTCATTGTTTCGATACCGCCAAACACTCGGCGAAGTTTATCGCGCTCACGGTTGCGCATTAAACGCTCTTTTTTTGTGAGTTTATCGAATGTACCGTCTGATTCCATTTTATCAATGGCTGCAAGACGTTTAATACTTTTGCGAATAGTTTGGAAATTGGTAAGCATACCTCCGAGCCAACGTTCAGTCACATAGTTGGTACCACATTTTTGTGCAGCTTCGAAGATGGGTGATTTTGCTTGGTTTTTTGTTCCTACGAACAAGATAGTTTTGCCTTGGGAGGCAATGTCGAGAGCAGCATCATACGCAACATCAACCAAAATTTGTGTTTTACGTAAGTCAATGATATGAATGCCGTTACGCTCTCCGTAGATAAATTTACGCATCGCGGGGTTCCAGCGACGGGTAAGGTGTCCGAAATGGGCGCCTGCTTCAAGCAGTGCCTCAACGGTTACTTTAGCCATGATAGCTCCGTATTAGTATTTGTGTTAAGAAAAACTACTGTTCTTGTCATTCCGCTTGTTTCGGCTCACTTGCTGTAACAGCAACCACACACCGGCGGTCGAAGAACATGATTCGTTGAGATAATGTCGGAGTAATTGCATACCCCGACAGAACAAAGTACGATTAACGTTTCGAGAATTGGAAGCGTTTCCGTGCTTTTTTCTGACCGTATTTTTTACGCTCGACCATACGAGGGTCACGCGTCATAAATCCGGCACTGTGCAGTGCAGGACGCAATGTCTCATTATATTCAACCAAAGCACGGGAAATGCCAAGGCGAACAGCACCTGCTTGACCATTTTTACCGCCGCCATTCACTTTGATGGAAATATCAAAGCTACCTTCTAATTTGGCGACTGTTAATGGGCGCAATGCTTCGAGACGAGATAAGGCGATAGGAAAATACTCTTCAATTGGAAGAGAATTGACCGTCACTTTACCTGCGCCCGGCGTAAGACGAACCTGCGCAATGGCAGTTTTGCGTCGTCCGGTTGCCGTCATAACGTTCATGAGTTATACTCCGAAGGATAAAGGGGTTATTAAATCTGTTAATTATAATGCATTGAAAGCAAGTTCGAGAGCTACTGGCTCTTGAGCGGCATGGGGATGCTCGCTGCCTGCATATACTTTCAATTTTTTACCCATTTGGCGACCCAAACGGTTTTTCGGCAACATACCTTTCACTGCCAACTCAATGACTTCTTCGGGTTTACTTACGACAAGGTCTTTGAAGCTGCGGAAACGCTCACCGCCCGGATAACCCGTATGGTGCATGTATTCCTTCTGTTCTTGACGCTTGCCTTTCACCTGAATCTGTGAGGCATTGACAACGATAACAAAGTCACCGCAGTCAACATGAGGCGTGAAATACGGCTTGTTTTTACCGCGTATAATTGCTGCCACCTGTGACGCAACGCGTCCAAGGGTTTTGCCCGCTGCATCAACAACGTACCATTTACGCTGTACATCTACTTCACGGACTGATTTCGTGATTTTCGCTGAGGATTGCACGATTTTCTCCTGCTATAAATCAATATGCTAAACACAATAGCTTGCAAATATAACTCTTTCCATTGATTGAACAAGTATTCGCTGTTTACCTTCCGGAGTCACCCCAAGACTCTTCGGAAAGGATTGGGGCTGTGTGTTTTATGCTAAATTTTTGTTTTTTAGAGACTTGGAGATTGTGATTCTATAGAATTGAAGATGACTTTTGACTCATGGTTCTTGCTATTGTATCATGACTAATTTTTTAGGTCGGAACATATATTATTTGCCCAATATTTTGTCGAATCGCTTTTCCATCGAGATACTACCTTCCAAGAAGGTCCTATACTCTTGGGTGTTTTGCATGAGAATATCGTGACGTAAACTATCCCATTCATGAGTTAATTGTTGGGTGAAGAATTCGGTGATTGAGCGGACATTATTATCAGCATCCCATACTATATAAGTGGGCTTACCAATGCGAACAAACATTTCCGGTCTTTGTTCACGCAGAAAATCATAGCGTAATGCTACGGGAGCAAAATATGCGGCGCCAAGCAATTTAGCAAGGATACCTATGCCCGATTCACAAACAATGGGGCGATATTCTTGCGGCACTAATTGACCCTGCGGAAATATCCACAATGATTTTGATGTGTTACGTAATATGTCGGCGCAATAATGAAGGGAAGCCAAAGCCGAACGCGGGTCGGAGCGGTTGACAGAGAACATACCTATTTTTCGGAAAAAACGATATTTTTCTAATTGTGTATCTTCCATCATACCATAAGCATCAAGCTGAAGCACACGCAATGACAGCACAATAGTGGCAGCGGCATCCCACCATCCGCCATGTGTACAATACAAAATAAGCGGTGCATCCGCATGGTGTGTATCTTTCCATTGACTGATGTTTTCCTCGCCTGCAATCATGCTGCGGTAGAATGTCGAGCGTATCTGATGCTCAAAATATCTGCCCCAAAACCATTTGTGCACAGATGATGGTGCGGCTGTAATTATCGTTTTTTCTTTCATATATCGTATTTTCGTCTTTATCGGTGCTTTACAATCACTGTGACGAGTTTTCTTATACTACATTGCGCTTTTGTTCTGATGCCAATTTCAACCGGAAATATCTTGTTTATCCTATCGGCAATTCTTTGCATTGCTTCATGTAATCCTTTTGCGCCCGCTTTATCGGATAAAGATGATAATAGTACTACTCTGGGTGATCAAAGAACTGTTGAAGGGGTATTTCAAAATTTTCGTTATGCCTACCAATTTAAAGACACATTATCCTATGGGCGATTACTTGCACCGGAATTTACGTTTATTTATCGTAATTATGATGACGGTATTGATAATTCATGGGGACGCGATCAGGATATGATTTCTACTGCCGGTTTGTTTCAAGCATCGCAGAATCTTGATTTGGTGTGGAATGATATTGTCATTTCCACCGGCGATTCGGTACTGCAAGATATTTCGCGTGGATTTAATTTATCTATTACTTTTAGTCCTACCGATATTATTCGATTACAAGGTCGGGTAAATTTGCGCATTCGGCGTGCAACCCCACAAGAACCATGGATTATTTCACGATGGCGAGATGAATCCAATTATTAGAATATTTATAAGTTTATTCTCACAGAAAAGTGAAAGCATGTATCTGATTAGAATATAATTCCGGCAGAAAACTAAATAGGGATGGTGAAATGGAATTGGGTATTAATGACGAGCACATTTTTTTTCTGATAGTTCCTTTTCATAAAAGGAGAATACACAAAGTCTTTCTGATTTTTTTTCTAATAATTTACCGATGAGTTGGGAAAGAGTTACGAATGATATGGGCAATTCATTTTTTGTCGTTCTTTTAAGTCTTTAAGTTAAACTTACACACAATTGTTTGCGAATTTATAAAGCAGTTGAGTGATAATTTCAAATAAAAATATATAGGCGCAATATAAATATAGTAACGTAATTAAAAGTTTTCAAGCCTACCTGCTTTTGCATAAATAGGATGATATGGAAAGTAAATTATTTGTTGTTTATCCATTTTTTTAGAAAACTTTCATCTGAACTTATTTTTCCAATAACTTTATATTTTGATTTCTTAAGAGTTGAAGAATTGGACAGATTTTCTTTGACTACTTGCCAAGGAAAGTTCCCGCTTGAGTGTATAAAGTAATCGCCACTATTTGAAAGTAATATATATCCTGTATGAGAATCAAGCCCAATTATGTAGATTCCATTTCCATGTTTTTTTATTTTACTGATGAACTCTCCAATATCTGTATTTGAATATTTGTGAATATTTTCTTTGCTGACCAATGTGCGTATCATCCCTTCAGAAGCACATTGTGCTAGTTTCACTCTGTTTAAAGGTACTCCAATATCCCGTAACGTTGTTGTGACAAAATATCCACATGCAATTTCGCCAGTGTTTGGAGTTTCGGTAATGCCGTTAAATCCCCATTTAGTCCCATACCAATAAGGGAATATCTTAGAATTCATAATTTTAATAAATTTTTTTCTAAGTCTTTTTTATTGATTTTTTTACACCGCGTAGTGTCTTTATCCTGAATGATTGAATTAAGAACATTTGTGTAGTTCTTGTTATCAAGTATAGATTCACTATTGAAAATATATCTGTTATCCCATAATAGATATGAACTCATTACTAACATTGATAGCAACATGACAATAGGTCTAATTTTCTTGAACATTAACACGTCAGTTGCCGATATTTTTGCATAAATAATGATTGAAGTCTAAACATTCAATGGCTTCAGTCACCCCTGTTTTAGTAAACACTTTGTAAACGTCATTCTTTAATTGTCGGTTTTTTTCTCTTTTTTTTTCAACATAAAAAAAATCATAGCACAAAATGTTATCAAATAAAGAGTGTCTAATGCCGGTTTCTTAAAAGTAAAAGTTTCAAAGTTTATATCTTTAAATAATGCTAAACCAATTGGAAAAGCAAGTATAGCAAAGACCAAATTAAATCCTATTTTATCTTTCATTTTTTAATCCTATGATAATAAGTCAATAAATGTTCCTAAAAGTATCACTGTCAATGTAAATGTTATCATTCCCAAAAGATAAGCAAAGAATGCTTTAACATAATGACTAAGTTTGCCTTTTCCAAAAAAGCTCCCAATTGCCCATGTCGTGTAAATGAAACCAACAATCCCTGCAATTTGCATGACATCAATATGTGACAGCCCTTGAATGATACCAAACACTGAATAAACAAGCATACTTATTCCCATCACAAAGCACAATAAAATGAGAATTTCAAAGAAATTATAGTCATATTTTTTGAAAAAAAGTCTTGTCCATAAAGCAATAAAAATTCCCATCATAATATTCGCATATCCATAGTGCCCTTGTATCCATTTGAAAATTTTAGTTGTTGTTGATTTTTTATTGTCCAAGTATTGCACATAACCATCTTCAAAATGGAAGAAATGATTACATAAAGTATAAATTAAAGAAGTTATAATTATGAAAATAACCGGTTTGACAAGTCTGCTTCTATTTTCAGTCAGATAATTCTTAATGTTTTGTCCGGGATTAACTATGAGTTCTCTGATTGTAAATAAAATTCCACGTTCAAAATGTAAGACATGTTGAATTTCGTGAATTATGTATTTCCCGTCAATTCTTTTTAGATTTGCCGGCTGTCCACACTCAGGGCAGTATTTTAGATGTATTTCGGTATTACAATTTTTACAAATCATTTGTTCCGTCTCGTATATAGTTTGTTTATCTTTGCATAGATTGTTGTCAAATCGCCATTGACATTTTTCAGCTACCCAAAGGCAACTACGTTACCGGTAATATTCATTCGGCGAATGAAACTTTGTCTAAACCCAAAACTGCCAATGAAGCACTGAACATCCACCTTCTGCAAAACACTTGTGTCTATTGAAAAACTTGCTATTGCAAAACTACATAAGTGATATGACGCAACAATTACTTCAATCATCCCCGCAGCCCATCACAACATATAAGCTCCTTTGCAGTGAATCACCTCTACGCTTTCTCACACTATTGATTATTAGTTCTCAACATTATCGTTGAGTTGTGCAAAAGGTACGTGTGTTGGCAGAAGAATTTCTATATTTTATTATTTTCGTCTTTTTGTATTGCTAATTCTTTTTGTTGTTTAGCTACTTTTTCTACCCAATCTTTCTTGTTCTTATCGTTAATGGCTAAATCATAGTATTTTACTGCTTCATCAAAACTTCCAATTCTTCTAGCCATTTCACCTATCAAATAATTAATATTTGCAACAACAGTTTTGTCCTCGTACTCATTATTTTCTATTGCAGAAATCAAGTTTTCTTTGGCTTTCGATTGTAATTCTTTTCTAAATACAACTTCATCATCATTTTCACGTAGTAAATATGAACCAGTTACGTAACAAAATGCTATTTCTTTTTTTGTTTTCTTTTGTAATTCTTTAATTTCAGCAGCAATTAAGCATTGCTTAGCGTCATCAATAATTACATTGTCAAATTTGGTTAAGTATTCTTTAATTTTATTTTTCTCAGCTTCATTAAACTCTACTTTGAAGTCATTAATATATCCAGAAAAACGACACTTTGGACAATTATTTATTAGTTCTTCATAATGACTTCCAATTGCACCTTGTTTTTGAAAATCTTTAAAAGAACCGAAAGTGGTCATACTCATCGTTACACAGAATGTTACTTCTTTGCCATCTATTGGGCATTTTACAATTTCATTCGCACAAGTATGAGCATTTGCAAAATACTGACAAATTAAAGACAGTATAGATGTTAAAAATATTTTTTTCATAATTACGTGTATTGTTTCTTTTCAGTTTTTCAACTTACCATCAATTTTTATATTAACCCAAAGCACTATTCACTTTCCCCAAAACTACAAAATATTCTGTTCTTTCAATATAAAATACGAGTCCGCAGAATCAAGAGAATTTTAATCTATCATCAATCCAAGCCATTTCCTCTTGCTAAATATATAGGTCTAAATACCCTCAATGAGAAAACTATTCCGGTGGAATTTGTTTGGGTAATGGTTTGGGAATTGGCAACCCTTCATCCACACTACGCAAAGGCACCGATTCTATTTCTAAAGAACCGCGTTTGCGGCGCTCTCTTCTTTCTTTCCTTGACTCTTTTTTAGGTTCTTTTGTTGTTTCGGATTTTTTCTCGACTTTTTCTTTTGCCACCTCTTTTTGGGGTGGTTCTTTTTTGGGTTGCTGAACAATTGGTTTTTCTTTAGGTATTTCTTTTTTCGGCAACTCCTGTTTTGGTTGTTGAATAATTGGTTTTGCTGCCTCTTTTTTTTGCGGTTCTTGTTTTGGTTGCTGAATAATTGGTTTTTCTTTGGCTATGTCTTTTTTCGGTAACTCTTGTTTTGGTTGTTGAATAATTGGTTTGGCAACCTCTTTTTTCGGCGATTCCTGTTTTGGTGGTTCTTTTTTGGGTTGCTGAATAATTGGTTTTTCTTTAGGTATTTCTTTTTTCGGCAATTCTTGTTTAGGTTGTTGAAGAATTGGTTTCGGTGCTGTGGTTTGGGGTACTTGTTGGGTTGTATTAGCTGAAGGTGTTACTTGTTTGGTATAAGGTGAAGAACTTGCGATTAAATCATCTTTGGTAATTTTCACAGAGCGCACAAATTCACCTTTTTCACCCAACAAAGGCAAAGGTTTACCATTGCGCATAATTTCCAAAGCCCCAGCATTACTGACCGACAGTAGAAAGAACTCTTTTGCCGACCATGAACGTTTCTCATTGGCATTGAGCAAAAATTGTCTGCTGAATTTACCATCGGCGGTCATGGTAATCCATACTTGGTCGGAAGCCCTCATATCCAGCACCAAGCTGTCTGTTGTTACGGATTCATCAATAAGCCCAACGACGGTATTTCCTACTACCGTGAGCAATGACGAATCGCTTTTTTGCTGTGGTGTATGTGCGGATTTTGGGTCAGGTTTGAACACATAGTTGTAAATCGCTATGACAATAGCCAAGAATAATCCTGCAAACACAAACGCTCTTACAAGTAATGGTTTGACAGAATACTCTGCTTTTGGGGGAGTTGAGCGTGTTTGCTTGGGCGCATCGCTTACGGGAGCTGCTATCACTGCGGGCGTTGGTTTAGATGCTACGCCAACTTTCGCGATGATGGCTTGAATCTCTTCTTCTTCAATCTTCACCATTTCGCAATATGTACGCAAAAAGGAACGCAAATACGGTGCGGGCATAATGGAAAAATTATCCTGCTCTATTTGCTCTATCACGTGATGACGGATTTTAGTACGTGCATAAATGTCATCAAGAGTTAATCCATACGTCTCACGTCTGTTTTTAAGATATGCGCCTATACTATCCATCGGTAAAAATCTTAGAGTGTAACATGGTGATTGTTGCAGAAAATCACGGTAATTTTGTCTGTGATAATGCTAATAAAGCAAAAATAAGAAATCTCTCTACCCTTTCAGATATTTATGCATTTTGATACCATAGTTTTTTATCATGCCCTCTATGTGGGATTTGCTTACTCCATGTTGGCATTCGGTGCCACATATTACCGACAGGTGGTGGATGACCTTGATTTGCAAGAGGCATCGCTTGGTGAGGACATAGCAAATGTGGATATGACACCTGTCATTTGGCTTTCTGTCGGTTCATTTTTTTTTGTTTTCTGTATCTTTGTGACAATTGCATTGATACAATCTGAGGGAAATATCTTCCTCTATGTCATACCGATTGCATGCGCGATTAACATAACACAATTGCTTATGAGGGCGCATCATCAGCGTTTATTGATAAAAACACAGGGCATTATAGTACGCCATTTACTGATTGAGGGCAATATTCCTATCGCTTATCAAGATGTCAGACGTATCTATATCAATGAGTTTATCGGGTGGTTTGTTGTGGAGTTTTTCACAGACGATGATAATGTTCCGGTTGGCTCATGTCATCTGCGAATACAAGATTTGTCGCATATTATTCGCATATTTAGGCAAAAGAATCCTCAATGTTCGGTGCATATTGACGGAACTTTTACTTTATCACTCGACCAACAAGTATAATCATGCACCATAGCGCAAGCTATTGAAATGAAAAAACCAGTATTTGTAACATATAAATAATGAAAGATTTATGGCAAAAGAAAAAATTCGTATAGCATCAGGGCAGGGTTTCTGGGGCGATTTACTGACAGCACCGCTCGATCAAGTTTCTAAGGGCGATATTGATTATCTGATGCTTGATTATTTGGCAGAGGTAACAATGTCCATTATGCAAAAACAGAAGATTAAAAACCCATCCATGGGCTATGCACGTGACCTTGTGCAAGTATGCGAAGAAGTCATGCCCTACTTGATGAGCAAGAATATCAAACTTATCACCAATGGCGGGGGCGTTAATCCCGAAGCAGCGCGCGATAAGATATTCGAGGTGGCACGCAAACTTGGTATCACGGGCTTGAAAATAGGTATTGTGACCGGCGATAATTTACTCGGCAGAATAGATGAACTTGTTGAACAAGGTCATGCTATGGAAAATATGGAAACGGGACAGCCCATAGCAGAAGTCAAAGATAAATTGCTCAGTGCTAATGTGTATTTGGGTGCTATGCCTATTGTGGAAGCATTACGTCAGGGTGCCAATATTGTCATCACCGGACGCACCACCGATACCGGCTTAACAATGGCTCCGATGATTTATGAATTTGGTTGGTCGGCAGACGATTGGGATAAACTTGCGGCAGGCACTGTTGCGGGGCATATCAATGAATGCGGCGCACAAGCCACAGGTGGTAACTTCCTTGGTGACTGGGAAAATATTCCTGATATGGAAAATATCGGTTTCCCGATTATCGAAGCATATCCCGACGGTTCTTTTGTTGTTACTAAACATGAAGGTACGGGAGGACGTGTTTCCCGCGAAACCATCAGCGAGCAATTGATGTATGAAATTGGTAATCCTGCCGAATATATTACGCCGGATTGCGTAGCGGATTTCAGCACTATCAATATCGAAGATTTAGGTAATGACCGAGTAAGGGTCTATGGTATTAAGGGCAAACCTGCCACACCATTCTATAAAGTTTCCGCAAGTTATGCCGACGGCTATACTGCTTTCAGCTCTTTAACATACTCCGCGCCCGATGCATATAAAAAAGCACAAGCCGGTAATAGAATATTGCGTGCTCGTTTTGAAAAATTGGGTTTACAGTTCGATGAAATTCGCACCGAATATGTGGGAATGAATGCTTGCCATGGTCCATTGGCACAAGCCATCGAACCCAATGAAGTGATGATGCGCATAGGTGTGCGTTCCCGCGATTATGCGTCCGTTGAACGCTTCGGTAAAGAAATTGCGCCGCTTATTTTGACAGGTCCGCCAAGTGTGACGGGCTTTGCCGGAGGCAGACCCAAGCCAAGTGATGTTGTGGCATATTTTCCGGCACTCATAAAAAAAGAAACAGTAAATCCGACCATTATTGTTGAAGAAGTGTAATTATTCGTTTTTTTCATGATATTCCTTTCGGTCATTGAATGCCGAAGGGAATATCATGTTCGTATGGTCATAATTATATACTATGTTCAGCCCTCGTTATTTTTTGTTACTTGTATAATTCTCATGGATAATTCAGTTTCGCACACAGCAATCACACCATGTATCAGCGTTATTATTCCTACATTACAGGAAGAAAAATTATTAGAAAAAACCTTGCGTTGTTTTTCACCGACATTGCAACAACACTATCGTTTAGAACTTATTATCAGCGATGGCGGCAGCACGGATAATACTCTTTCCATTGCCCGTCAATTTACCGACAATATTATTATTCATTCAAAAAAAGAACGTCAAACCATAGCTGAAGGGCGCAATGCGGGGGCGCATCATGCTCAAGGGAAAATATTGCTTTTTATCAATGCGGATACCATTATAGAAAATCCGGAACCTTTTATTCGATATATAGCACAATGGGCAGAAAATCCTTCTCCTTCATCGGCGGCATTAGCTTGTTCCGTGCATGTTTTACCGTCGGAACGCACATGGAGCGATGCGGCATTTCATGGTTTTTTCAATAATTATATTCGCTTTTTTGTGAATGTACTCGGCATAGGTATGGGGCGCGGTGAATGTCAAATAATACGTGCTGATGTATTTCATGATTTAGGTGGTTATAATCCGACAGTATCCGCAGGCGAGGACTTCGATTTATTTCGTCGAATTGCCCATCATCATAAAGTCCATTATGCACCGGAATTAGTGGTGTATGAATCTCCCAGACGTTTCAGAAAATACGGCTATATAAAATTACTGTGGAATTGGACAATTAATGCATTAGCCGTTATGATGACCGGAAAATCTATTGCCAAAGAATGGGAACCGATACGATAGGGCAGTATGTGATTTTTTTCGTGTTTTTATATTTTTGCAGAGTAAAGACAAACAATACCAATCTATCTGCATATCAGAACATTGCAGAACCAATATATTTATTTACTATTTTTTCACTGAATGATATAAGTCATAGAACAATGAGTAATGTCATAAAACACTTCATCTGTCTTATAGGTATATTCCTGATTTATGGATGTGATAATTTTTCTTACCATAAAGAAAACTTTGATCAGCCCACTCACGCTATATTCGGTAAAGACGGATATCTTTATGTCAGCGACGGATATTTTAATTCTCGGATTGTTGTATTAAATAATCGTGGCGAGTATATCAGAGAATGGGGAGCTAAGGGCTATGCCAAGGGGCAATTTAACAATCCTCATGGAATTGGATTTTTGCAAAATGGCAATCTTTTGGTCTGTGATCGTGATAATGCGCGTATTCAAGTATTTTCACCTGATGGCAAATTTCTTCATCAATGGTATAGTAAATCTATAGGACGTCCTTGGAATTTATGTGTATCTTCAAAAAATGATATATATATTGTTGATGGCGGTGATCAGGATGGGAACAATCCACGTGCAGGCATCGTCAAACTTGATTCCAACGGTACTTTTATTGCACGATATTCAAACTTCGGAACTTTACCGGGTGAATTAAACTGGCCTCATTCAATTGCGATTGATACTTCAAATAATATTTTCGTTGTTGATTTACGTAATCAAAGAGTACAACGTTTTTCCCAAGACACTCAATTACAATTAATACCGGACACAACATGGTTACGAACTTCGTCGCCCCATTATTCTAAACCACTATCATTAACCGTACATAATCAAGAAGTATATATTTCCCAAGATATAGTAGATTCACCCATTGTTGTATTTGATGCCACAACAGGGCAAAAAAAGAGAGAAATAGCGCCGGGTATATTTAAACGAATACACGGCATAAGTACAGACGGTACTTCCCTATGGGTCGTTGATGAGGTCGGCAACAGTATCTCTCGGATAAGTTTTAATGGTGATTTATTATTACAGATTTCAGGGAAAAAATAATGAAGTATTTTAGTGTTATCTTATTGAGTGTTTTCTCTATCCTATCCAAAGATTTGTATGCGCATCAAAATAATCTTGATTTTACATATAATAACTATGTAAGATTTTCTTCATCACTATCATTATCACCAATGACGGATGACATCCAATCATTTGTATTGTCACCAACTTTGGAATATAAGCATACCTATGACAGCACTACATATATATACGGAATGGGGGGCATGATTTTTTCCTCGCTTACACGTCAAGGATTTGAATCACAACATTCTATTATACCCTCTAATATTATCATTGGTATCGGAAAATCATTTAATAGTAAAGTTGGTAATCAAGCAGCGGTTAGTCTATTTGCAACGATTCCTCTTGCGCTCTATTGGAGTGATAATATTGATAGTAAAAAATTAGCTGAATTCAGTTACACATCTACTATCTCAAGTCAGGGCTGGCGCAATCCGTATCAATGGATCATAAATTCATTGCCTCTCGGTGTAAATTTCACACAAGAAATCAATGTACACCCTACTCTTTCGATTAAATTGAATCTTATACCATCATATATTATTGCATTAAATAATCGTCCTTCGGGATTTGCTTCATCTCAATCATTTGATATACAATACACAATATCCGACATTATGATAGCTTGTGGCATGAATCATTACCTTACGACATTAAATCTTGAAAACAACGATAAAAATCAATCATCTATTGGTATAGGTTTTTATAAAAAATTTACATCGGATGTACTGTTTTTTGATGGCAATATTAATATAGATATGCCAAATGGATGGACATCGGTAACAGACAAAACTTATTGGGGCATACGATTAGGTTACACTTATTCTCTATAATCTATATATGCGAGCAATTATTCAAAGAGTACATAAAGCATCTGTGACGGTTGAGGGCACTACTGTCGCTGCCATAGAACGCGGATTACTTGTTTTACTTGGTATCACCCATACAGACACACAATCACATGTGGAATGGATGGCACACAAAATAGCACATTTACGTATTTTTTCCGATGATGATGGAAAAATGAATCATTCAGTCAAAGATATTGACGGTGCCGTACTTGTTGTATCGAATTTCACATTATATGGTGATGCAAAAAAAGGATTTCGTCCAAGTTATATTGATGCAGCAAGACCTGAAATGGCTGAACCTCTCTACGAAGCTGTCTGCAAGGAATTATCGGAACAGCATCAAATCCCTGTTAAAAAAGGTATATTCGGTGCTATGATGGATGTTGCCTTAGTTAATGATGGTCCTGTAACCATAACTCTTGAAAAATAAAAAATTATTCTTTCACTACTGACAATATTGCGTCTTTTCGTTTTTTTACGGCAAGATGTTCTACATATGACTCTAATGGACGGAATAATAATCCTGCGCCAAAACGTAAGAATACACCTAATATGGCAGAACTTGTAATTGTTTCAATAATGGGATCAACAAGCACTTCCGATAACACAAATAGTATGAAAAGTGAAGCCATCACAATGGTACGAGCTAAACGGGATGCTCCCAGCTCTGCCAAATCGAGCAGTGCCTGACGAAGTTTAGTATTCGCAGCACGAATTTGTTCCTGTTGTTCCAAGAGCTGTTGATTTTGCTCGCTGATACGTGTATTGCGTTCTGCTAATTCTATTTTTTCCAAGCGATAAATTTCTGCATCACGCAATGCCAATTCTTTTTCGGATTCGGCAATAATTCGCTCTTTGTCTTTTGCGGCTATTTCCCTTTCGGCTTTTAATGTGCGTAAATGACGTGCGGCATCATTTGTTATATACTTTTCACGTAATTCCGTGCATTGTTTTTGATAATACAATGCCTTATCGAATTTTCCCTGCGCTTCTGCAATTTCGGCTAAAGTACCCATCATTTCTGATGTGGCAATATTATGTTTTTTTATATTTTCTTCAGTTTTTTCTACATACTCGTTAATTGCTGTTTCATGCTGATGGGATTGCGTCTGATTGTCTATTTTTTGCATAACAAATGCAATCGCTGCCGTGCATTGTGCAATAAATTGAGGTTGATGAGATTGTTCAATTATTGCTAAACTTTCCTCATATAATGACAATGCTTCTTTAAGGTGATGTAATTTTTCAAGAGCTTGAGCTTTATTAAACAATGCAATTCCGGCAGACAGACGATTTCCTACGGCAATATAGAGCTGATAACACTGTTCACTATGTTCAATAGCTTTATCATATTCTTGCCTTTTTGTATAAAGAATAGCGAATGTATTATGATTTAATGCCTGAAGTTCTTTACTGCCGATTTGTTGCGCAATATGCAACCCTTGTTGCGCAAAATCAAAAGCATCATCATAATCTTGTAATTCCGTATAAGCAATGGCAATATTACCATAACTTATCCCCTTACCCATACTATCTTGATTTTGCTCATGAAGAGCTAATGATTTTTTTAAATATTCAATACTTTGTGCCAGGTCACGTAATTGATAATAGGCAACGGCAAGATTGCTGTAGCATACCGCTTTTGAATGTGATAAATGAAATTCTTCCGCATATTCAAGTGCTTCGAGATGATAGGGCAAGGATTCTTCGATGTGTCCGCGCTGCGTTAATAGAACGCCATAATCACTCAAATTGCGAATTAGTCCGCGTTTATTATTATTGCTTTTATTGATAGCAATAGCTTTTTTGTAATATTCTTCGGCTTCACTAAAATGTTCTATGCGTGTCAATGCCGCTGCAATATCATTATAGCATGTAGCAGCAAGTAAAGGAAATTGTTTTTCGTCCAATCCATGCAATGTCTGATAATAATATTCCAATGCTTTATCATGATTGCCCATAGTATGTTGCACAAATCCCATGCGCAATGGAATAGCCGCGCGTATTTCTGCATTTGTTGTCTGATGTGCATAAAATGTGGCTTCGTTCAGTACATTGAGAGCTTCCGAAAATTGTGCATTATAGGTTAAAGCAATGGCTTTGACTAAAAGCGAACGAGCACAATATTCATTATCATGCAATGTCAGAAATGTGTTGAATGCGATTTCAACATCCTCCAGACCTTTTTCATAGTGTCGAAACTCTGCATGAATAGAAGCACGCAATAATAGCGTTCGGGCTGTGTAATATTCTCTCTTCTTATCGGATAAGGTATAATAGACCAATGACTCGTAAATTTCATCGCAAAGTGTAAGTGCTTTATTCAATGATGTTTTCATTGTTTCAAAAGCTAAGGTCAATGCTTCAACCAATCGCTGTTCATCTTCTTCGCTGTGATGTGACTCTGTGTGCATATTGTCAATGAGATTTGTACAAAAAAACTATGGTTCATAGCCCAGTACAGGTGCAAGCCATTTTTCAATTTCCTGCACAGTCATTCCTTTTCTTTGGGCATAACTGATAACCTGATCTTTATAGATTTTTCCTAAAGGGAAATACTTAGCTTTGGGATGAGAAAAATACCATCCTGACACAGACGCGGCAGGATACATTGCATAACTTTCGGTCAATCGGATACCCGTATATTTTTCTGCATCAATCAGAGCGAATAATTTTTGTTTTTCGGTATGGTCAGGGCATGAAGGATAGCCGGGTGCGGGGCGCAATCCCTCATAATGTTCATTGATTAAGTCCTCATTTGAGAATCGTTCATCGGCAGCATATCCCCAAATTTCACGTCGTACTTTCTCATGCAACCATTCGGCGGCGGCTTCGGCAAGCCGATCAGCAATGGCTTTGACCATAATGGAAGAATAATCATCATGCTGCGCTTCATAGGCAGCACACAGTTCCTCGGTTCCAAAGCCGGCAGTCACAGCAAATGCACCTATATAATCACGAATACCACTTTCTTTAGGTGCGATAAAATCCGCCAAGCACAAATTCCATTGTCCTTCTGCTTTGAGCGATTGTTGTCGCAACATATTCAAAGTAGTAAGGATATGTGTACGTTCTTCATCGGCATACACCTCAATATCATCATCATTGACGCTATTCGCCGGAAACAATCCGCATACGCCTCGAGCATGAAGTGACTTATGTTCAATAATATCATCGAGTAAATTATTAGCATCATCAAATATCCTTCGAGCTTCGGGTCCATAGTGCGTATCATCAAAAATTGCGGGATATTTACCGCGTAATTCCCATGAAAGGAAAAAAGGCGACCAATCAATATAAGAGCGTAAAACGCTGAGATCTATAGATGCAAAAAAGGTTATCCCCAATGAGCGCGGTGTTATCATAAGTGTCTATCTAAAAGAGAAAAAAACAAAAATCGTCTAATGTTGCAAAGATTATCGCTGCCAAATCTATGAAAAAAAACGCTATGCCGCGACGAGACCACTGCAATACTATAAGCTTTCTTATGCGGTTTAATGGCACTTTTTTTCGTCCACACATACATAAAAGCATACAAGGTCTGCCCTTCTTCTATCGTTCAAACAAGACTTTGTTGTAATTTGCATATCCATATTCAATACTCATCCTTTTAGGAGCACTATGAAACATCTCATGTTATTGCTTATTGTGGGCTTTTGCTCGCTGAGCGTGATGGTTTCGGGCGATGAAGCACCCAAACCAATTTTGCCATCGGCAAATGTGAAAAAAGTAACGGGCGAAACCGTAAACACATCAACTCTCCATAATGGCGGTAAACCCATTTTTGTAAGTTTCTGGGCAACATGGTGCAAACCATGTATCCAAGAATTGGCTTCCATTGCGGAAAACTATGATGAATGGAAACAAACCGGCGTGAAAGTTATTGCTATCTCCATAGATGATGCACGTAATGAGGCAAAAGTAGCACCATTTGTCAAAGGTCGTCGCTGGGAATTTGATGTGTTTCTTGATCCTAATGGTGATTTCAGAAGGGCTATGAATGTTAATGCCGTTCCCCATTCATTCCTTATTGATGGCAATGGTAAAATAATTAGTCAGCATAATTCCTATGCCCCGGGTGATGAAGAAAAATTACTCGAAGAAATCAAAAAAATAACAACAACTTCAGAAACATCACATTAATATTCCGTAAATTCTTCTCTCCTTTATTATAAGTACATGAAAAAAATATTGTTGGGTTTGGTGTTAGGGTTTGGTATTCTCTTACAGAGTAAGGCACAAACCGATTTGGGTGGTATAACCGGAAATTTTCAGGTGGATGTACAATCGTATAAAGAAGACAGCACCATAGGCGCTCAAAAAGTGGATGAACAAATACGCTCTAATGCTTTTTTGAATTTAATTTATACCAAAGGAAAATTTTCTGCCGGCATTCGCTATGAAACCTACTTAAAAGAGATTCTTGGTTTTGACAGCCGCTGGGCTGGTCCTAATGGCAATGGGTTTGGTGGCATTCCTTTTCGTTATGCACGCTATACCGATGATTTATTCGAATTAACAGCGGGCAGTTTCTATGAACAAATAGGCACCGGTATGATTTTGCGTTCCTATGAAGAGCGTGGCTTGGGTTTAGATAATGCGCTCGACGGCGTGAAATTAAAATTATATCCTATTGCCGGAGTAAGAGTAACAGGTATGATTGGCAGACAACGTTCATTTTTTGATTTTGGACCGGGCTTAGTGCGCGCAGTTGATGCTGATGTAAACACACAACAATTATGGCAAGCATTATTCGATACGGAATTATTACCAAACGGTTGGCAATTAAGTATCGGCGGTGGTGCCACAAGTAAATTTCAAAAAGATCCGGGCGGCGAATTTATTCTGCCTCAAAATGTCCTTGCATGGTCGGGGCGTTTTAATTTCGTCGCGGGCGATATTGCTTTGCAAGGTGAATATGCATATAAAGCCAATGACCCCACATCGGTAAATGTGCTGAGCAATCCTACTGCATTAAATTATAATCCCGGGCATGGTTTATTCCTTTCCGGTGCATATTCCACAGCAGGACTTGGTGTTTCACTCAGCTATAAAACTGTGGATAATATGGATTTCCGCTCTGACAGAAATTCTACTCTCACCAATTTAGTCATGAATTTTTTACCGGCACTCACCAAACAATATACCTATCGTTTGCTGACTCTTTATCCATATGCTACTCAGCCCAATGGAGAAGTTGCCATTCAAGCTGATGTGCAATATACCTTTGAAAAAGGGTCGCTTTTCGGCGGTGAATATGGCACAAATATTAATTTCAATTATTCTTTAGCCAAATCCACAGACACAACGCGCAATGCACTTGATCGCAATCGTTATGATATAAATTTTGGTGCATTCGGTCCCACGAAGTATTTCGAGGATATTAATATTGAAATACAAAAAAAATGGAGTAAGAAAATTAAAACCAATATTGGCTACATGAACCAATATTATAATAAAGAAGTAGCCGAAGGCAGAGCGGGATTCGGTATTGTCAAATCCCATGTCTTTGTCGGAGAAATTTCCTACAAAATATCGCCAACGAATTCTATTCGCATGGAAGTACAGCATTTGTGGGCAGATTACACAGACCCGGACGGCACGCAAAAATTCGATTCGCTTGGATTCTTTTCCCATCCCAAAACCGATCGTAATAATGGTAATTGGGCATATATGTTAATTGAATATTCGATAGCCCCATCATGGTTCTTTTCTATATTTGACGAATATAATTATAATAATAAATCATTGGATTCACCGGAGAGCACACACTATTACAGCGCGAATGTTGTCTATAATACGGGAGCCACACGTGTGCAATTAGGGTATGGGCGTGTGCGCGGCGGCATTCTATGTGTTGGAGGGGTCTGTCGTTTTGTCCCCGCTTCCAATGGTGTATCCGTTTCTGTTTCCAGTTCATTCTAATCATTATTTCAGGAGAATTATATCATGAGGACTTCACTGTATTCTCTTTGTATTGCAATAATTGCAGTAGCTTTTTTGAACGGTTGTGATGAAATTCAGTCACCGTATAAAAGAAACGTTGATGATAACAACAATAATAATAATGGCACATATATTCGTAAAGTATTTATTGAAGATTATACAGGGTATCGTTGCGGTAATTGTCCAAGGGCAGCCGAAGAAGCATCACGTTTGTTAAAAACCTATGACACCAATATTGTTGTATTGGCATTGCATACAGGTTCAATATTTGCCCGACCATTTGGCTCAAAATTTAAACAAGATTTTCGTACCGAAGCCGGTGAGCAATTATTTGCCGATTATATAGGCAATGCAGGGCAGCCCAATGGTACAATCAATCGAGCAATATTCGATGGACAAAAAATTGTTGCCTATACCGGATGGGAAGAAAAATATTTGTCGGAAAGTAAAAAAACTCCTCTTGCATGGATTGATTTACAAGCACAAGTGGATGATGCATCCGGCGAGGCAAGTGTAACGGCAACAATCACAGCTTTGGAAGATTTAAAACCTAATACTACTGTGGCATTCTATTTAGTCGAAGATTCAATTTTTTATTGGCAAACCGATTATCGCATTAAAGCACCCGCCAGTCAAGATGTGGAAATTTATCATCGCCATGTGATGCGTGGGACTATCGGCAATTCCGGTGCTTATGGTGAAAGTATTTCTGCCCAAGCAATTAAAAAAGGTACGAAAATCACAAAGACGCAGTCTATCAATCTCAAAGACAGCAGTAAATTCAGATTTTTACCTGACCCGAAACATTGCGGTGCCATTGCAATTGTTTCTGACCCCGATACGCGCGAGGTATTGCAAGTGCAAGAAATTCATTTCAAAAATTAATGACAATTTTTCAGTAATACCATCCCTTCAAAAATTATTTTGAGGGGATTTTTTTTTGACTTATGGATATACATCGTAAAGCACTTATTCTTCCGTTCAAAGAATATACTCCAATCATTGATCCGACAGTGTTGTTATGCCCGGGTGCTGTTGTACTTGGCGATGTTCATATCGGAGAATATTCGTCCGTATGGTTTAATACCGTGATACGTGGTGACGTTTTCCATATACGCATCGGACAAAGAACAAATATTCAAGATTTATCCATGCTCCATGTGACATATCAACGCTATCCTCTGATTATCGGCGATGATGTGACCATAGGACATTCTGCCATTGTTCATGGAGCAACAATTGAAAATTCCATACTTATTGGTATGGGTGCAAAAATATTGGATAGAGCAATTGTACGCTCCCATTCTATTGTCGCCGCCGGTTCTGTAGTGCGCGAAGGATTCGAAGTGCCGGAAGGAACATTAGTGGCTGGCGTACCGGCAAAAATTGTGCGTGAACTGACAGAGCAAGAAAGAGAAAAAATTCGTCTGTCAGCACGCGGCTATATTGAATACGCCAAAGAATATAAACAACAATTTGATATATAATTGTAAATACAATTCTTTAGAAGCATGAAAAACATTGTTCTTTTTTTTATTATGATGTGCTTTGGGATTGTGACTGTACAATCGCAAGACAAATTTGCAGAATTGCGTACTGAATTATCATCCGTGATAGCACCTTTTCAAGGTACTGTGGGTATTGCAATGATTGATTTGCAAAATAATGACACATTAACCGTTCATAATTCCATCCATTTCCCGATGATGAGTGTCTATAAATTACCACAAGCAATTGCAGTATTACATGAAATAGACAAAGGCACTCTCTCATTACATGAAAAAATACGTATCACAAAAGATATGCTGGACAATTTTACATGGAGTCCTCTTAAAGAACAACATCCCGGCGATACTCTCGAACTCACGATAAAAGAATTAATTGGCTATACTATTTCTTATAGTGACAATCTGGCATGTGATGTGTTATTCGAGCGATTAGGAGGAACAAAAAACGTTCATCATTTTATTCAAAAAAGTGGATTTCCCCATATTATTATTCAGAACACAGAAAGAGAAATGGGAAAAGATAATAGTTTAATATATCAAAATTCTTCAACCCCTTTCGAGATGTGTCGTTTATTGAAGAAATTATATGAAAAAGAGCTGTTAAGCGATTCTTCGACTGCATTTTTATTTGAATGTATGACCACTAATTATACATCATCCGCACGCTTAAAAGGATTGTTACCTTCTGCTCATACCGTTGCGCACAAAACAGGAACAAATGTTTCCGATTCTTTAGTATATGCTTGTAATGATGTGGGTATTATTTCTTTCCCGCATGGAAAAAGACTTGCAATATCGGTGTTTACTATGAATGCAAAAGAAACGTACAAAGCAAGCGAAGAAATTATTGCAAAAATTTCAAAAAGTATCGATAATTTTTACGGTAAGACAAAATGAAATTCATAATTGAAACACAGAATCTAATTTTACGCGACTTCACTAACGATGATGTCCATGATTATTTTGCTATGGATTCATTACCGATTGTCCATCGTTATCTGGGTGATAATCCCTTGCAATCTCTTGAACAAGCTACACATATTATTGAAAAAGTACGCAATCAATACGAGCAATATGGTATAGGTCGGTGGACAGTCATTGAAAAATCCACAGGAAAATATGTAGGATGGTCAGGGCTGAAATTTGTGACTGAAATAGAAAATAATCGTTCTGAATATTATGATGTTGGTTATCGGCTTCATCCCGATTTTTGGGGAAAAGGATATGCGACTGAATCGGCACAAGCTGCTTTAGAGTATGGGTTTACAACTTTAGTAGCAGAAAATATTGCCGGCTCATGTCATAAAGAAAATCATGCTTCGAAACGTGTCCTCGAAAAATGTGGATTGCGTTTTATTAATAGCTATCTATGGGATAATACTATTCCATGTCTGTGGTTGGAAATAACAAAAGATGAATGGCTCAATACAGTAAAAATTAAAAGCTAATGACATCAATACATACGCAGTAAGGAAGTAGTTCTGAGTGGTAAAAATTGAAAAATGATTTCCTTTTTATCATAAAAAAAGAAACGCATAACTCTTCCCCAACAATGTTTAAAACCACTATCGGGGAAAATAAGTCATATAAGAAAATAATTATTCCGTTAAAGGAAGTGTATTTGATTTTCTCCGCAATTTAGCCATATAAAATCCATCATAATCATCAATAGGTGAAAAGCGTTTTTCTTCGATACATTCCCACTGCTCATTGCTTTCGGACAGAAAATTATGGACTTGTTCTTCGCCTTCACAAGGAAATATGCTGCATACTACATATATCAATAATCCATCGGGTTTAGTCATACGTGCATAGCGGCGCAATATATCTTTTTGTGTTGCGATTAAATTATCCATATCTTCTTGATCTAATCGCCATTTAGCATCGGGATTACGTCGAAAAACTCCGCTGCCTGAACATGGCGCATCCAATAAAACACGGTCTGCGGAAGAGTCCAAACGTTTAATTGTTTTTGATGATGTAATGCGCCGTGTTTCTATAATGGACACAGAAGCTCGCCGCGCTCTGGATAGTAATTGATCTAATTTTTCTTCATAAATATCCAGACATAGCACGCGCCCTTTATTTTTCATTAATGCAGCAAGATGCAAAGACTTACCACCCGCTCCGGCGCAGCCGTCAATTATACGCATACCCGGTTCAACATTACAAAAATGTGCCACATATTGCGAAGCGAAATCTTGAACTTCACATAATCCTTTTTTGAATGCTTCTGTCCTAAATAATCCGCGAATATTGCTGATTTCTACACATTCATTACTCACTATTGTCGGCTCAAGACCTTCCCTTTCCAATAATGTCACTAATTCGCTCGGAGTAGTTAATAATGTATTGGCACGAATATATACGCGAGGTGCTTTTTGTAAAGACGCAAAAATATTTTCATATCGGTCACCGAGTTGAGCAGAAGCAAAACTATCCATCCACTCTGTCACCGATAAACGTTGCTGTCTTGATAAAGACTGTATTTTATCCGAAAAATCTATTTTTTCAATTGTACTTTCATACCATGCGCAGCCCGTATCATAGACCGAATCGCTTGCGGCAATTGCTTGAAAATGTCCGCCTTCGCGTAATATATGATAGACCCCCTCCGCAATAATCTGGCGAACATTATCATCCGTTAAACGATGATTCCTAAAAAAATATTCGATGGCTTTATCCGCATAATAATCACGATCGAAAATATCATGTAATATATCCGCAATTGCGCTGAGTATATCTTTTTTTTCTGATGTTATTGTTTTCACATATTCTCCATGAGTAAAACTACTTTTCCTGTTTGTGCGCCGCTCTGTAAATATCGAAAAGCTTCCGCACCTTGTTCTAAAAGAAATGTTTTTGCGATGATTGGTTTTATGCGATGTTGAGAAACAAATGCAAGCATTTCCGCAAAATCATTATCATTACCCATCGTTGAACCAATAATATGCACCTGTTTCCAAAATATACGATGAATATTGACATTACTCGGTGTTCCGGCTGTTGCGCCATAGATCACAATTGTGCCTCCGGGTTTGATTGCCTCAAGAGCATGATTGAACGTTTCTCCGCCTGTTCCGTCCACAATTATATCAAAACCGCCCATAGATTTCATCAAAGATTTCCCAAAGTCCGGTTCTGAATAGAGAATGCCCCCTTTTGCACCAAGATGTTGCGCCATTGTAATTTTATCTTGTGAGCCGGATGTAACCCATACTTCTGCACCTAAAGCAAGAGCAAATTGTGCCGCACAAAGAGCAACACCACCACCGATACCTGTAATAAGCACTTTATGATGGCTTTGGGCTTTTCCCTGCGTCATCAAAGCGCGCCATGCGGTAAGTCCCGCCAGCGGTAAAGCAGCACACTCCGCATCGGATAAATAGGACGGTGCAGCATACACTCGATCGGCATCAACAATGCAATGATGGGCAAAAGTACCATAGGTAGGCATACCCAATACTTGAAAATTATTGCTTTGAGCTTTGATGTCATCACCCCACATCAATGAAGGATGAATAATCACTCTCTGTCCGATAAGAGATTCGCTAACCCCTTCCGCAACATCACTTACATAACCACATCCATCAGACCCCACAATAGCGGGATACTGAATTTTTGCATAGAGACCTTGCTGTATCCACACATCGCGATGGTTCAACGCCGCAGCATGAATTTTTACCGTGACTTGATTGTTCCGCATTGGAGGTAAAAAGAAGTCCTCTACGGCAGGAATAGCATTTTTTTCTCGCAACACAAGTGCTTTTGTCACTAATGACATCTATGAAATTCTCCTTAAAAACAGTAATTTCGTAAAATAATGATACAAACTTCGCAGAAAGGATTGACATGACACAGTATATAGGCATACAATCGGACATTTTGGATAATAATTTTGCTATGCAAAGGAACTCAATGTGGTGTTGGGCGGCATCAATTCAGATGGTATTGCGTTACTATGGTGTGTCCATTTCACAGGAAGCTATTGTGTTGCAATCTTTCGGCAAAGACCCGTGGGGCAATATTGCGAATAAGCCTGCCGGTTTTGATGTGATGACACGCCATCTGAATAAATGGGGTATAGATGTGAAAGGAGGTCATTATGAGGTTAGAGCAGCACTCTATCCGGGTGCACCATCCCCTTCTTTGCTTCTGCGAGAACTCAAAGCGCAAAGACCTGTACTTATTTCTTATCAAAGTCGCCCGCGCATGAATCATGCAGTGGTTTGTACAGCAGCAAAAATTGCTTTCGAGCACGGAGTGCCTACCATTAAAAGTATTGTGGTACGCGACCCCGCTCCATATAAAAAGAATATCGAAAAACGAGGACGCATTGAACACAGAGCTTTGACATTAGCACAAAAAACCGCCGCCTATTGGATAATTCGCGTTCGAAAATTGTCATAATTGATGTGTAAAAAGATTGTAGTATAAATAACTTATTACGGTCAATCATATTCGCAATGAATGAAGATTGAAAATTTTAGACTGGGGAAAAATTTTGCGATAAATACCTGACACAAAAGCCGGAGTCAGTTTCGGCAAGACCTATGGTAGTTTCAACAATCAGAATAATGATTGATTGACCATGTGTAAATTCAGTATTTTTGCAATTATCATTATCTTCACTTAGAGAATTTACTATGACAGTACCTTTATCAAAACTTGCACATGCCCGTAGTGGCGACAAGGGCGATGCAGCCAATTGTGGCGTTATTGCCTATAAACCCGAATGGTATCCTATTATTCGCGATATACTCACTGTGGAAAGAGTTAAAAGTCATTTCGAGGGCATCACATTAGGTGATATAGAGCGTTATGAATTGCCTAATTTGTGGGCTGTCAACTTTGTATTACACAATACTCTCGGCGGTGGCGGCACAGTATCGCTCAAACTTGATGCTCAAGGCAAAACCATTGCTTCAGCGATGCTGATGATGAATGTGGAAGTGCCCGATTCTCTTTTCGATTAAATAACAATGTCTGACTGTATTCCTTTTATTTTCCGCCCCATTGCAGAAGATAATAATACGATGACGGGCGATATTCGTATAGGTGAATCAGCAACTGTTCATAGCCCCGTTCTCCTTATTCTTCATGGGTTTAAAGGATTTAAGGATTGGGGCTTTTTTCCGTATGTGGCAGAGTATTTTGCTCTTGAGGGCTTTATTACTATCACCGTCAATTTTTCTTTGAATGGTTATCGTCCCAATAGCGACCGTATCGAAGCACCCGAAGATTTCCATCATAATACCATCTCGCGCGAAATACAGGAAACACTTGCTCTTATCGAAGCATTACAAGCAGGTACACTCCACCCGTCTCTACATGAATATGCCAATAATCCTTTGTATATTCTTGGACATTCGCGCGGCGGCGGTATTGCTTTAGCAGCGGCGGCTCGCTCCTCGTATATCATGAAAGCCATTATATGGAATTCTGTTGCAACCTTCGACCGATTTACTCCTCGACAAAAACAACTATGGGCAGAATCAGGGGCTTTTCCGGTAGAAAATGCGCGCACCGGGCAGGCACTTTCTCTTGGTTTGGAGTATCTGCAAGATATTACAAAAAATGAACTTAGCATATCTCCTGTCGCTATGGCAGCACAACTCCATCATACACCATTACTCATTGTTCATGCTGAACAAGATATGACAGTGCCATTACGAGAGGCACATAAATTGCTGGATTCTTCGTCTGCACGAGCACAACTTCATGTAATTGCACGTACAGGTCATACCTTCGGGGCAGTGCATCCCTTTCAAGGAAGCACTCCCGCATTGGATGAGGCACTTGCAGTAACGACAGATTTTTTGAAGCAATGAAATTTATATTTGCAATAGTTTTTCTTCTGACATTTTCAGGATGTGAAGTTTTTGTCTTCGGTACAAAACGCACCTATGAACCGGAACCCACAAGGGAAACTTCCGTTGGTACTGTGTATTTGTTCAAGGCAGAATTGGACAGCATCAATGCACGTGCTGCAGCAGGTTTATTGGTACGTCCCACAGGCGATCCCATTTTAGCACTTGAACGTTATGAAATGGAAGATGATATTGCTCGTATGGGCAGAATATTATATGGTATGCCCATCACACGTGTCAAAACGGATACACTTACTGCCAATTCGCATCGTTTGTTATGTGAATTTAATTATATGAAAAACGTTTCTTTTTCTGCCATTCGTATCCGCAATAAATGGTTTATTACTGATGTACAGGGTTTGCGCGAAGAATAAAAATGACAGCATATAATTGCACACAGAGTAGCTTTCTGTGACTTTATTCTGAAAGAGTTGAAATGACAAGTAACACTTTGTTATTGAGTGATTTTCACAAAAATATGACCCTTAATGACTTTGGGATAAAGGTTTCGGCAATCGCTTGTTATTTTGTGTTAAAGTTTTCTTAACCCTTATTCAAAGTGCTAAAAATGGCGACTAATGTGTAACTTCGCATTCAAAATTTCGTGATAGTCACACGCACATTCATGTTTCATTCATAATATATTCAACAATATGAGATTACGTAATCACCTTATACTCTCTGCCATTACGGTATGCAGTATGGTTGCGGGCACATATCAATCAACTGCCCAGATGAACCCAATTAAGTTTGAAGAGTTCGATTTACCCAATGGTTTACATTGCATTCTTCATGTGGACAAATCAGCACCCATTGCGGCGGTCATTGTTCATTATCGCGTCGGTTCACGTGACGAAAACCCCAAGCGCAATGGATTTGCCCACTTTTTCGAGCATCTGATGTTTGAAGGCACACAAGATATTCCGCGAGCTTCCATAAGTAAATATGCCGAAGGCGTAGGCGGACGACTCAATGCTTATACATCCTTCGATGAAACCGTGTATCACATGGAAGTTCCTGCCCATGAAGTCAAGTTGCCTATGTGGATAGAATCGCAACGTATGCGCAATCTTATCATTGATAAAATTGGAGTGGAAACTCAGCGTGGCGTAGTGAAAGAAGAACGTAAAATGAGCTATGATAATCGCCCTTATGGCACATGGAATGAAAAGTCCAATAAATTATTATTCCAAGGTGGCTCGTATGCTTGGACTCCGATTGGCTCGGCACAGCATATTGACTCTGCGGCTATACCTGAATTTCAAGAATTTTACGATCGTTTCTATCAACCGAATAATGCCACGCTTGTTATATCAGGCGATATAGATACCAAACAAATTCGTGGATTTATTGATACATATTTTGGCTCTATTCCACGCGGTAAAGATATTGTTCGTGAAAAATTTATTCTTGAGCCATACAATGGCACATCACGCGAAACTATCGAAGACCCCAAAGCACAGTTGCCAGCTATGTTTGTCAGTTATCGCGGACCCAAAATGGGCGATGTGGATGCGTATGCTTTCCAAATGTTGAATGATATTTTGGCATCGGGCGAAAGTTCACGTTTATATCAACGTCTTGTAGATAAAGATCAAGTAGCAGTGCAAGCAAGCGCATTTAATTGGGATTTGCAATATGCAGGTAGAATATCCATGATAGGTGTTGCAGCGCCGGGCAAAGAATTATCCTCTGTTGAGAAAACTATGGACGAAGAAATTAAACGTCTTCAAGCCGAAGGTGTGACAGATGAAGAATTTGTGAAAGCAAAAAACATTGCCGAAGTTCGTTTCCTTTATGATAAAAAAGGCGCGCTCGATAAAGGCATGGCTCTTGCAAAAGCCCATACATATTTTGGTAATGCTAATCTTGCTAATACAGAAATAGAAAAATTCTATAAAGTAACAAAAGAAGATTTGAAAAGAGTAGCCAATAAATATCTTACCCTTAATGACCGTGTGGTACTTTATTATGTACCAAAAGCAAAAACCGATGCAAAAAGCGGTGGCTGATATATATTTTGATTATATAATTTACACAAAGAGCTGTCATTGACAGCTCTTCGTGTTTTATACCAATATTTCAATAATTAATGAAATATTTTCAATGAATGACTATTGCAAAATAGAAATGTGTGATACTATACCGGATTACACTTTACCCCGACATTATTATTTTTTTTAAAAATTACCGATGAGTTGGGTAAGAGGTGCGGGTGTTGGTGCAGTTCTTCTATTGTCCTTCGTCAAAATATGTTTGTTTAGCTTTTTCTGTCAAAGTGTAGTAGGTCCGTTCGCCAATTTTTGCATCCATTGTCTTTTTCTCACTTTCAATGAGTCCCAAGTCTTTAAGTTTAATTGAGCGTTTTGAAACTTTTTGATAGGTACAATCTAGTTCTTGAGCTAATGAAGAAGGATATTGAGGAGCTTCAATATTGAGAGAATTAAGAAGGTTAATATCAAATTCAGGAATTTGAATGTTTTCAGCAACAATTGGTAAGTCAACAGTTACGTGTTCAATTTCACAATTTCCTTTTCTACAAGTTGGACAAAGCATATTGAAAAGCAGAAGACTTTGTAATGTTTCATAACTATATATTTTGTTGCATTCTGAATTTTGACACTTAATCTGCTTAGCGGATGAAATGTATTTTTTAATAATTTCAGTATAGTTGAAACGTCTCTGAATAACATATTTTCTATCACTACCCCTGCCATAGAAAATATCTTCTTTCATACATAAACCATAGTTAAGCGAGTAAAAACTCATAACGCTTTGGCTGTCTTGGTCCTTTTGCTCGTTATATTTTGTAATAAAGAAATGAAGTTCTAGAGAAGAAATTATTTCTTCTAAATTGTTGTCAATATAAAAATGGCTTGTTGGTGGTTTATCTTTGTCTAATTGAAATATTTTAGAATCCAAACTAGGTATTTCTCTCTTGTTTGTTTTAGAAGCTGAAATTATGCTTTGAAGCAATTCTTTTAGATGATACTTTTCTAGTTTGATATTAAATGGTTCTCTCATAAACTTGTTTTGAGAGAAGTATGGATTAATTGAGTCTATAAAGTATTTTTCAGAAGCTAACTCTAAATCTTTTAAAGTGATTTTTTGGTCTTTTGAAATGCTGTTTTGATAAGAATACCATAAAATCCAACCAACATTCCTTGGAACACTTGATGTAATGTCAAAAAGCATTTTGTAATAATCATCCAAAGTTACTTTTGATGTATCGAAGAAGTAGTCTGCTTGTTTTTTGCAGAAGTATTCAATTCTAGTTGTTAATAATTTTTTTACACTTCGTTGGGCTTCTGCTTGAATATCAGTAACTCTTCGTGATTGATACAAGTCATAATAGTCAAGTCTGATTTGCTCTATCTTTTGTGGGTCTATATCACCTAAGTAAATTCTACCAGGATATGCCGCTATTTTGAATTTGAAGTATTCGTCTGACCAATTGTTTAATGGAGAAATAATTGTATCAACGAAAACCTTCATTGCTCGTTCTTCAATCTCTGAAAAGTCGTCTAAGCATATCACAATGTATTTGATGCCAATCTTGCTTAGAAGAGTTTTAATATTGTTAAGTATAAGTGTTGGATTGAAACATTTCAAAAGTATTTCGGAGTATTTTTCTTCTAAACTGTTGTTGTTACCTTCCAAAGAAGAATTACCTAATTTGTCAGATAATCCTAAAGAAACCCCGTCAGGTGAAACGTTAAAATTACTCGCACTCTCATAGGTGCTTTTTTGTTCAGTATTTCTTTGAGTTGATTGGTTAATATTTTTTTCCTTTAGGATTTGAATGTCTATAAATTCATTTTTTTCAATTTCATTAAAAATATTTTCTAATTCAACTTCATAAGTTTTTCTATCTGTTCCAAATATTTTGGAAATACTTGCTAAAAAGAACTTTAAAGTATTCGTCTTTACTTCTGACTTTATTTGTTCAATTATCTGTTTAAGAAATGTCTTGTAGATTAAATATCTCTCAAGGTCGGTATTTGTTATTAGATTTCTGTATGGTGTCGAGTCGTAAGTGAAATTTTTGGATTGTTCGAAGATTGTTTTAACATCAATGTATAGAGATAGTTTGTCAGTATCTTTTCTGTATTCGTGTTGGAGGCGGGCAATTATAGTTGACTTCCCTGTTCCTTTTCTTCCAATTAACATTGTTGTATTAGGTCTAAGACAAGATTTCAATACAAAATCTCCATCTAACGGGTCAACATAAAGTTCTTCAATTATGTCATCATCATTATTAATATCTGAAAGGTCTGCTCTTCTACTTTTTTTCAAAGAGTCAACCATTAAGTAAAAGCTATCTTTTTCTGTTTCTTCTATTTTCATTGTAGTTTTTATAAAATTACCCATAACCGGAGGCGGATTTGCGCAGTTACTAAATGCAAAGGCAATTTGTCAATAAAGTACTTTTACAAATCTATATATGTATGCTTCTCGTATTGACGCAAAACGCCACTCATTTCCCCAAAACTACAAAATTTTGATTATCCATCCAAACAGGAGCATGGGAAATTTCTCTTATGCCGGACTAAACATAGTATTTTATAGGTTCATTGCTGTGGAAACTGCCTCCCGAAGTGCCGTCGAATTTTTCTAAACAATTACAGACGAGTTGTGCAACAGTTAACGATGTTAGTAGTAGTGTTTATATTTCAATCAGAAAAAGATCAAGTTCTAATATCCTTGAAAATCCTTTATCTGCAGTAACTAATGGTAGTTTGTATGTTAGGCAAGTTGATGCGATTATTGCATCGGGCAATTTAATGTTGTATTTTCTTTTTAACAGAATCGTTTGATCTTTTATTTTATTATTCCAATCAATTTGAAAACAATCATTGAGTAGCAATTTTAGCTTTGACTCTTCTGTTTTTGTCAATCCTTGAAATCCAAGAAGTTCAATCTCAGAGATGAAAGAAATTCCAAAATCGTACTCAATGAAAGGCTCTACTATTTTATTCCCTTCATGAAGATAGATAAGAAAGTTTGTATCTGCGATAAAATCAATCTTCATTTTCTCGCACTGAAGTTTGATATTCTAAACCATCAATATTCCTTTTAAGCTTGCCAAAATGCTTCGACAAGTTGCCTTTTTTCTCAGATTTCTTTAGCTTTTCGCTTAAAATCTTCGAGGTATTCTTGAGGTTAGACTTATTGATAACTATTGTCATGATGCCCTTCTTATGTTCAAATATATAAAATTAATGACAAAACGTCGTTAATTTCCTCAAAACTACAAAACTTTGCTTATCTATCCAAATAGGAGCAAAGGAAGTTTCTCTATGCCGGACTAAACACAGTGTCTTAGTGATTTATTGCTGTGGAATACACCTCCAGAAGTGCCGTCGAATTTCTCTAAACAATTACCGATGAGCTGTGCAAGAGGTGCGGGTGTTGGCAATTTTTCTCTTGCTGTCAGTTTGATTCCGTATATTTTTTAAAGTTGTCTAAAATTGCTTGCCAACCGTTTCTTTGTAATTCAATTGAATTTTCAGTTTCGGGGTCAAATATTACGATCACTTCTGTTTGTCCTTCTGTTTCTTTAAAATCAACTTTTGCAAGTCGTCCGCCAAACTCGTATGTAAAATTCTCTCCTTCGTTTATTTCTGTATAAACAGCATCAAAGTCAAAACCAAAACTTCCGTCCTTAGCTTCCATTCTTGCTACATACCGTCCACCAACATTCATATCGTTTGTTGCAGTCGGGCAATGCCAACTTGGGTCGGCAAAGTTCCATTTTGTTATGTGTTTGGGTTGCGTGTAGAAGTCCCAAACTTTCTTCGTGTCTGCATTTATGGTAGCAGAAACCTTTATTTTACTTGTCATAATTTATTTGAGTTCTGATAGAATTAATTTCTTCATTTTAAAAGTATTCGTCAATGCTTTATCTCTAACAATCGGGTCTTCGCTATGAATAAGTTCAAAATACTCAACTGGAACTATCTGCCACGATAGACCATATTTGTCTTTGCACCAACCACAAACACCTTCTTCTCCTCCGTTTGTTGTTATTGCCTCCCAATAATAATCAGTTTCTGCTTGGTCTTTTGTATTTATAACAAAAGAAACGGCTTCATTAAACTTAAACAAAGGTCCTGCTGCTAAAATACTAAACTCAATACCTGCAATGTCCATAACTGCTGTCTCAAAAGTTTGTCCACCCATTTCTGGTGGATTGGTAAATTGCCGATAGTCTTTTAATTTACCATCTTTAAAAATTGATAAGTAATAACTTACTACTTCTCTTGCGTCTTTTTCAACCCAAAGACAAGGTGTTATTTTTTGTTCAACTTTCATTTTATATCCTTTCTAATTTTCAAATTTAGTATTATCTCTCTGTTTTTAGTGTGTTGTTTTAAAATACCCTATAACGTTTTAGCCGCTTGGCGAAATGCCGGATTTTTACCACTCAACTTAATTAGATGCACAAAGCTTGAATTTAGCACTTCACTGTCATAGAAGCATGAAACCGCCGCTTTTGCAAATGTGCTGTTGGTTGGATGTGCCTTACTTACTCGAACTCATAAGCGTAATATGGCTTTTACTTTAAAAGTCTTTTGTTCCTGTCCAAAAGGATTGGTTTTGTATCTATCAATACGGTCATCTGAAAGAAACGTCCAGCTGCTTGCGTTCGTTACACGACCTGAATGTTTTTCTAAGTGTTCAACAATAGAAAGATTTCCCAATAGTTCTATTTTATCGCGAAAACTCATAAAGTCTTTTCTCCAAATCAAATAAGAATAAGCACCCAAAAAGTAGGGTTTTATCTCTGGATGCCAACTCCACATATTTTCTAATTCGTCCGCGGAGTAGGCGTAAGATTCACTTCGGCTATTGCCGGTACCATAGAAGTTGCTTTCGCAAACATCCTCTATACTTGGCCTTTCTGCCGCGTCATAAGTTAAAGCTGCGAACCAATAACAGTGTGGACTCCTTTCTTTGTCGACTCTTATACAAAGCAAAACCTTGTATTTATCATCATTGGCTTTGTAGCTGAGAACGTCCCCCCTCTGTATGTCCTTAATCTTTTGCATTTTCGCTTTAAGCACTGTAGCCAACTCCCATTTTTACGCAAAACGTCATTTGTTTCCCCAAAACTACAAAACTTTGCTTAACCATCCAAACAGGGGCAAAGGAAATTTCTCTATACCCGAGGAACAAAGTATTTTAGAGTTTTATTGTTGTGGAATCCGCCCCACGCTTTATCCGAATTTTTCTAAAAAATCACCGATGAGTTGTGCAAGAGTTAAGGCTGTTAGCGGTAGTGGCTCGTTGGGTGCCAATATTTTCACTTAGAGTTTGCCCGTTCCGTTTTTTGCTTTTTTGATGTTTTAATTATTGTTAAATAAGTTAAAATTATCGTTGTCGTTGAAAGCACAAATGTCAAAACGCCATAAGAAATAACCGACTGTTCATGGTAAACGATACCGTCTGTTTCACTAAAGTAATTTCCTACCGAATTATATGGTAATGTCAAACGATTTATGAATATCGAAGCAAAAACAATTGTCAGAATAGCTAAAAGTATGGTCGGTATTATCAATAATATTTTTTTCATTGCCTTCTCAGTTCAGTCATCATCCATTACGCTAACATTTTGCCGCTTTGCGAAGGCGGGATTTTTACCACTCAACTTAATTAGATGCACGAAGCTTGATTTAACCACTGAAACGCCACTTTTGGTTAGGTGCTGTTAGGTGCTGTGTTTTTTTCAGTATTCGGTCTGTTCAAAGTCGTAAATTATTTTATTAAGCATTGGTTCTAATTGTTTTGTCCATTTTTCAATGTCGGCTTGTTCAGAATAAACAAACCAAATGTCACTTTTATTATTGTATTTAGTAGTGGTCTTTTCAAACTTCTTTTTATACCAATTCTGAATGTCTTCTGCTAAACTAAATATGAAATAAGACTCTGGTGGTTTCTTTAATTTGTCTTTTATTTCATTTTCAATTTTGGTGATATTGTCAAAGTCTTTATCTGTTAAAAAAAATGGTAGTCGTTGTCTAACAACAGATGCTGTTCCTATTTCATTAGTTTCGCTTATTTGTATCTCAACAATAAATTTCGAACCTGCAAACTGGTCAAACCCGTCACGGGAACATTGAAACCAAATCACTAAATATAGTTTTTTAAGTTGTTTATAAAATCCGAGCATTCCACTTTTGGTCTTTTTAAAACCTTTGGATTGCAAGTTTGGAAAAATGATTTTACTGATTTCTTTATAAACTTCTGTCGATTTCATTTCATACTTTTTTGGTTTCGGCCTGTCTGCTAACATTGCACCTAACGGTAGGCGGATTTGCGCAGTTACTGAATGCAAACGTAGTTTGTCAATGAAGTAATTGAGCAAATTCGTAGATGTACGCCGTTGGCGGAGTGCATCTATGGATGGAATCCACCTCCCGATGTGCCGCTAAATAGCGGTCTGAATAGTACCCTTTTAATCTGTAAGTCTTTTCTTATTTCTAGCAATGAGTATTAACTTCCCTAAAACATAAATAAAGGTCGAAATAATACCTGCAAAAATAAAACCTGTCATAAATGAGAAATTGCGTCCAACATCATGTATCTGTCTGTTCATAGCTACTTCTTGTTCTTTAGTAATTTCTTGTCCACCGAAAAAGCCGTCTTTGTCTAAGTCGTAGCGGTTTAAGTCCCACTGATAATAAATGTCATTATAGGCAGCACTACCAACAATGAGCGCGTACAAAACTATAAAGACGGTCACGCTACTCCATAACAACCCGTTTTTGTTGAAGAGTTTCTTGTGATGAACCAGAATCGCCACAAGTCCAACAACACACATAATTGTTGGGATAGCCAAATGATATGGTATGGTAGTTTCGTCCAACTGATTGTCCTACTATTGTTTGACTTTGCGTAGTTCATAGTCTATATAAAACTATGCCCATCTCTCCCATATTGCCCAAACTAGCAATTATTCCCCCAAAACTACAAAACTTTGACTATATATTCCACATAACATTGTTGCTAAATAATTACCGATGAGCTGTGCAAGAGGTGCGGGTGTTATAGAGAGTGGTTATTTCCATAGTTCCTCGTCTAACCAGTTTTTAGGGAAGCCCATTTCTTTTGTCTGTGTTGGAGGGCAATTTTTCATTAATTCTTTAAGTCGTTCACTAAATGTTGAGCCGGGACTTATTTGTTTTAAAACATACTCAATGCAAGATAATGTCGCATAAAGCTTGTTTGTATAAATTGATTTGTTTCTCAAAAAAGTATGGGTAGGATGAGTAGGTAGTTTTATCTGAATAAGTCGTCTGTTCCAAATTCGTCCGTGATGAGCACAAATATTTCTTAGTGTACTAAAGCAAAGTATCCAATTTTCAATAACTGAAACATCTTTAAGTCCAAAATGAGAAGTTACCGCTAATTTTTCCGGACTCTTTTTCAAGTTTTGAAAAATCTTTGATAGCAAGCCCATACTGCTTACTTCTAAGCTCATCCAACTTGGTGGTTCTGTCGGATTGGTATATTTATTTTTGTAATGGTCAATAAATGTTTCATTACTTCTATCTACTTCCTTTTGTAAACTGTCTAAATGATTAGCAAATCTCATTGGGTCTCTGTAGAGTTCAGGCTTAAGTTGCCAATGACTACCGTGACGTAAAGCAAAATGATAAATGATTTGTGTTCTCAGTGCTATTTCAATTTTTTCAATTGCATCGAAAATCAACAGACGTAGTTTTCTGTCAAAAACGTAAAGTTTTATTATTTGCTCAAATGTAACATGAACATTAAACGGTTGATTGTCTTGGGAATTGTCTTGAAAGGGGTATGTGTAAGCTCTTAATCGGTAATAACTAATATTGGAGAGGTAGCTTTGTGCTTTTGTCTCGCTATCAAACTTTAGTCCGCGTTCTTTAAGTTTTTCAACTTGTTCAGAAATTGTTATGGGTAACTTGTTGTATTTCATAGTCTAATTGAAATTACATTAACCCGTAAAAATCGAAAACCAGCCCGGGTGCGCTGTTCAAGTGGGAAGCGTGGCTGGTATTATTAAGTGCAAACATACGGCATATTTTTGTAATTGCAATACAGGTGTCCAAATTTATCGTTTTGTTTCTTGTTATTAATCTTGTCAATCCGCCATTCATTTCCCCAAAACTACAAAACTTTGTCTGTTCATCCAAATATGAAATCATAGAGGAGGTAAAAGCTGTTTATTCTTCCATTTGCACATCAGCCCGCCCGATGAGAAACCCGTGTTATGCCTTTGCCATTCTCTACGCATAGATTTTCTTAATTTTTTCAGTCAAACTTGCTGTTATCGCAAAGTCAGGTTTTGAAACTTCTTGAAGTGCGATAAACGGTTTATTCTTGTCTTGTTTACCTTGTATGCCTACTTCTTCTTCAATGTCGTTTTCAAGTATTACGGTTTTACCAATAGTACTGTCAATTTCTTGTTCAATATGATTAGAAGAAATGTCAGCACTATTTTTAGCATCTTGTCCTTTATAAGCTTGGTGGTCTTTGTCGTACACTGCTACATAAGGTATTTTAAAGCAGTTTAAAAGTTTAACATATAATTTTATGCTGTCTTTACCACCACACTCAACTACACTGTATTGAAATTTATATTGCCCGATATTTTTAGCCAAAATTGGAATTATTGTTTTATCCGTTGCTCCTTCAACAAGTATGACTTTTGAGGCAAAGAATAATTCACTTCTTTCCGGGTTTAGCCAATAGACTAGATTAAAATTGGTTTTCTCGTCTGCCGTAAACAATTCTGAAGTGAATTGTTTTATTGTCGTCTTACTGTTCTCCTTTGAAACTATGCAAATAGATTTATAATCTTCAAGGTCTAAAAATGAACTAGAATGAGTACATAAAACAACTTGATTATTTGCTTCGGCAAGAATTTTCAAAGAGCTATAAAGTTCACGTTGAGCTTGTGGATGCAAGAAAAGTTCTGGTTCCTCAAAAAAGAAGTACGTCGAATCAGATGCCTTTCTTTTTGGTTTATCTTCTTCATTTTCTTCTACGGCTTTGGCAACCCTGTCAGCTTTTAGATAGTTTGCCCAAGATTTAATCAAAGCAAAAATTAAAGAACGTTGTAAACCGTGACCTTTTCTTCCAATATCAGTTTTCTTTCCATCATCTACCCAAATATTTGTATTCACTTTCAGCACATCATCAATATTTGGTGGTGTGATTTCAATATCTATTGTAGTGTTCCATTTTTTTAGCTCTTCTTCTAAATTAGCTTCTAATGTTTTAATTTCTATCGGTCTTTCTGTGTTTTCATTTCCGTCTGATTTAACCTTGTTTAGTATTTCAGTTAAAGCAAGTATTTGTAAACGAGCATTTTTATAATGTTCATTTTGCTCAGACATTTTTGAAATAATTTGGGTAAACAGTTGATTAAAAATAGTTGACCCCGTAGTTTTAAATTCATCTGTTGCACTTTTTACAGCTGGAATAAAATAGACATCTCCAAATATTCCTTTTGCTACACTCTTTGCACCCAAAAAATTCGTGCTTTCTAATTTATAATCAAGCTCAACACTTTCTTTATTGGCATTAATATATTCCTCTTGGGCAGCTCTGACAATGTCTTTTGTTAATCTGCCAGTTTTAGGTAAATAATCTTGTAATGGAGTGCTTTCTAGTTCTTCTCTTTTCCAACTCGTACTTTCTTCCTTTAGAAATTCATCTTTAGGCGAGAATAAGTAACCATTATATGAAATTTCTCCTCCTTTCTCGGCTGATTTTCTAACGGATATTTTATTGTCGCTTGACAAATATTTTTTGAATTGATTTTGGTCAAATTCGTCAAGGTTGGCAAATGTGACTTCAACAAAAAGTTCTGTTGTATTATTATGGAAGTCAAGGTCGTTTTGAGTTATGTTCCCAAAGAAATAGAGTAATGACGAAATTATGTTTGACTTACCTGAGTTGTTTTGACCTATAAAAATCATTAAGTCTTGAAAGTCAATTTCAATGTCAGGTATTGAACGCCAATTGTGTATTTTAATTTTGTCTATATTCATTTTACATTGTCTTTATATGGTGAGGCATAACGTTTTGGCGCTTAGCGCAGTGGCGGAAATTTAGCATAAAACTTCAATAGAATTACTAATGTTGAATTTACAACTATCAGTCCAACTATTGCCAATACGATGTTATATGGTGTTTTTATTTCCATTCATCTCGTAAATTTCGCCATTCTTTCCAAAATGTCAAGTAACCTTTCTTGTCAAAGTCGTCTGTTGGAATTGTCTTTGGAAAACTTGATTTATAAAAATTCTCAACCTGGTCTGCAAAGTCAAGAACTATTTTTTTATAACCTTCTTTGTCAATAATCGCTACTTGTCCACTGTCTGTTAGATGTTTAATTTTGTTGTCATCTGTATGAATAATTGTCCAATCAATTCCGCTTGAGCAACCACAAATATTTACAAAGTCTTTTTCATTGTCTGCGATTATAAAATGTCCGCAACAAGGAAGTAACTGACTTGCATAGTCGTCTTTTTTATAATCGTCTTTTAGTGTCCGCATTAAATACAAAGCAGTTGCACTCACTGTCACATCTAAGCTGTCTTTGTCCGCAACAACCTCGTCCCCAATTTTAACAAAAACGTGCCCATGTGCACAAAGGTCTGTTGGGTCGTCAACGTCCTTTATCCAATGAAGGTCTAATAGTTTTATATCAAAAGTTTTTTCTGTCATTGCCAGTTGTCGTGTCGTCCTAAAATTGCCCAACTCTCTCATTGCCCCAACTCACATTCATTTCCCCAAAACTACAAAACTTTGTCTGTTCATCCAAATATGAGCAAAGGAAGTTTCTCTATGCCGGAGTAAACATAGTAATTTAAAGTTTCATTGCTGTGGAATCCACCTCCAGAAGTGCCACCGAATTTTTCTAAACAATTACAGATGAGCTGTGCAAGAGGTTCGGGTGTTGGCAGTCGATTTTCTGTTATTCTGTCTTTACAAACCATTCTTTATTCTAACTATGTTCTTCATAGTAGTATGAATAGTCAATACCTTTCATAAACATCTCACGGTCATTTATTTTTTGGGTTAAAGCATTTTTCAACAGTGTTTTTAAGATAGTGCTATTAGTGGGGCTTTGTATCATTGCGTTCATATACTCTTTTTTTGCTATTTTACTCCAGTCCACACATTTCTTTAGTTGTTTTTTTAGCAACAAGTCTAACCATATTCGGGTGCTTCTACCATTACCTTCCATAAAAGGGTGAGCAATATTCATTTCTACATATTTTTCGACAATTTCATCAAAAGTGCTATCGGGCATTGCTTCAATTTGCTGTAATGTTGCATCTAAAAAGCGTGATGCCGCAAATTGAAAATTATCTTTTGAAATGTTTTTTTGCCTAATTTGTCCTGCAAAATCATACAAACCGCCAAATAAGTAGGCATGAATTTGTTGCAAACCTTTGGTTGTGCCAACTTCGATGCTGTTTATAAAAGAACTCTCAAATAGTGCATACGCTTTTGTTTTGCTTTTGCCGTCTATGCTTTCATCGCTATACGTAAACCATTCTATAAATCTATTCGCTTTTTTACTCGGAAATTCTTTACCCAAACCAACAATACCGTTGTAATCAAGCATATCTGAAAAACGTTTCTTGCCGTCAGGGGCAAGAATTTTCAACTGGGTAGTAGCACTAACCACTTCGCTGTTTTCTTTCTTTAACTTGTTCTTAAGATATTTCCAATAGTTACGATTTTTTGAGTAGTCATTTTGGTCGGTAAGCACAGCTACAATATCTAAGACCGAAAACCACCACTTGGCATTTGTTTCATCCCAAACAGCCCGTACCTCACGATCATCAAAAAAACGTATAGAAATTTTTTCTTTATTCATTCTATATTGAAATATATCTTGTAATATTTATTTGCTTGCAATCTTTCCTTTTGATGATTTTACACATCAATGTGGATATAGTATTCAAGTCTAAGATTTTTGTTAAAAAATTGATTATTATTTGATTGATGTAATACCATGCTTACTTATAATATTTCCCTGCTATCCGAAGAGATGATGTAAAAGGAATTTTTGTCAAATCTTATGTGCATCAGCTTAATAAGATGCTGCATAACGTCGTGTATTTGTAGCTCTTCTAACTTCTTTATATTTTTTTAGTAATGAGAACTTTCTGTCTATACCTGTCAGACACTATGGATTTATGATAAAATACTGTGCAAGGGTAAATAATCCCATACAATTTCATCAAGAATTTCTCTGTCAATAAGCAATAATCGTGTTTTCTCGACAGCTTTATAGCGGTGGAGAGTTTCTTTTTCCGGCAAGACATGATAAATCATTGCGCCCGCCGATATAGTTTGATTGGAATGTTGTTCCACAAATGCGCCGCTAATAATAACTGCACACACGGCAATACCATTGCGGAAAGGTATAAATATTTCACCCTGTTCCACATATTGCTCCGACATACTTTGCGCTGCCTCAGCAATAATAGTAGATGGAATATTGGTTAATTGTTGTGTTTCGGCAAAAAGACGGATTTTCTCTACTCCGTTTAATTGTTTATTATGAATGCAAGAGGATAGTATTTTTTCCATACTTTGCTTCAAAGACGGATGTGCCGATTCCGCAAAAGTGCGATAATGCTCAGGATTGGATATATAAAGCGATACTATAGCAATTTCGGAAAGTAAATATTCGGCATGATCGGCAAAAGCACGGAATACATCTTCTACCACCAATGAAGGGTGATGTTGCAATGCCTCAAGAGCGCATGCTTTTGTCCATACATTCACCGTGGCATGGTCTTTCCAAACAATATCCGTTAAGCGTTTTTCCACCGATAATTGTTCTTGCGGATAATGCCATTTAAATGTTTCTATCAAATCATCGGCACTATAATCTTCAAGCAATGGCACAATATCATTTTTAATTTGTTCATCCACAGTCACATCAAGAATTTCGAGAGCATAGACACGTTCTTCATTTGTGCCGGAACGTAATTTATCGCGTAAGCCCCGAATAATACGTGCATCATACATCGCAGAAAGTATAGTAAAAAGACGATGATTTTTGATATGCAATTCATAACGGAGGGCTTGCGTAATATGCTTGCATGTAGGTGAGGATTCCACATCGCGCAGAGCAGCTACCGTCCACAATATGGCGGCTATTTCCTCATCAAGATCACGACGCAAAGCACTTTGTTCAGTAGAACTTGCCGTATAATTGGCATCGGCAAGAGCTTCCAGAGCTTCATATCGCACTTCTTTATCGGGATGGCGCAAAGCGGCACGCAAAGCATTTTTGATACGATGTTCTCCCATGCGTCTATACATGCGAATAATATTGATTTGCAAGCTGCGGTCTTGTCCTATGCGTGAAAACAATTGCTCTAAATGCACCAAGATATGCCCGCCTGCCAATATAATTGCCGATGCCGCCGTATGTCTGAAATCCTTCATACTCAAATGCTCGATTAAGCGCATCCACAATTCCGGTCGGCGCACTTTACCGGCGGCGACAAGAGCAGCTCTTTTCACCCGCGGTGAACTATCATCAATAAGTTGAAGCAATAAAGCTATGGCTTGGAACCGTGTGGATTCGCCAAGAATTTTGGCAGCCAATATGCGGTCGGCAACGCTTTCAGAACGCACTAATTGGCTTACTTCATCTATGGACATTCCCGCCATTGCATCCAAATATTCTAATGTTTCTTGCGCAATGGCTCGCTCTTTATCATTCTTTGAGGTTTGAATAAATTGTGTCAATGCTTTACGCGCCGCAAAGGAATGGAATTGGCGTATCATGCTGAAAACACGGCTGCGTACAAAATCGGAAGGATTAGCAAGCACTGCCCCAAAAGCCACAGATAATGCTGTCGGTTCAAAACGACTTATCATAATGAGGGCTTTATTGACTTTGCCCGGATCATCACTTTGCAAAGCCCCCAGCAAACGCTCGGTCATTCTCGCACGCTTATCGTCCATCGAATGATGAGCCGTCAGAACCGAATCACGCAATACCGTCCTATACGATACATACATGAGCCAACCAAGACGCAACCATACAATCGCTATACAGAAAAAAATGATATTGTAGGCAATAAGATTATGAAAATTCGCTAAAGTAAATATCAGCAATATGCCACCCCCAACTAAATTACCCGCTGCTTTCGGCACACCTTCCACCATGGACTGAAATCCCAAACGCTCATGAGCAGGCAAGGGCTGATATAATATCTGAAATGCGGGATCATTCAAAGAACTGCGCAGCACTCTTTCCATCAATTTGCCAAATGCAACAAAAGCAAAAAACATAGAACCGATACCAAAAACAAGTCCCGTTAATGCTGCCGAACCAACAGCCAGTGCAACAATCGCGGGCAAGAGCATTAAACCAATACGCAAACCGTAACGATCGAGCAAACGACCCGAAAGCAATGTCTTAACGATAAATTCAGCCACAGCCACAAAACCATAAAATATACCGAGAAATGATGCCAATACGCGTGGCTCTGTATAAAGAAGTTTTGCTTGATCCATGAACATATAATCCATGAAATAGATACCTATCATCGGCAAAAAGGCAAGCAAAAACAATAATGTTGAGTAGCGATTGGAAAAAAAGCGGGCAATAGTAACCGATGATGGACCCGATATGGCATCGGCTTGCTGCGAAATGTCTGAATGCACCACAGCATAACGCTTGCGAATAACAGTATAAAGCACCAAACACAAAACCAGAGCAACTGCCGCAATAATCAATAAATCTTGTGTTCTGATATAATTGATAAGAAGTGGAATAGAGAAAAAGCCAATCATATCGCTTATTACTTCACCGGCACCGATAAGTCCGAATAAACGTTTGCCTTGGCGTACATCGAACATAGTGCTTGCCAAATTCCAAAACACTACCACCGATATATATGTCACTATACGAATCCATATAAACAACACAAATGACACTATCCGCATATCGAAAAAATAGGCAGCAATGGCACAAAACAGCACGCTCCCAATTAAAAAGATAAGCGAACCGAGCATTTGTTTGCTCTGCGAGGACTGCTTACCAAAATGCGATGACACAAACCACAATAACCATCCCGCTATACCCGATCCGATATACGCTACGGGCAACATCGTTGTGGAATAACTTTCCAAAAACAATGTAGTGGCTGCTGTAAAAAAGAATGCTCCGCCTGCGCCAATAAGAAAGGAAAACATTGTCAATAAGAGAATCGGAAGACCTTCTCCGGCACGTATATTAAGCAATGAACCGAGTGTTGAACGTGATGACATATATTCTATAATAAAGGCGGATGCATAATGAACGAATCCGACCGATGGAAAAGATACATTAACTTTGTTGCAAATTTAGTGCAATTCTCTATGGCAGCATCTTCTATACCATTGTACCAACCCATTCGCCACACTGCAACCGATTGATAAAACTTCAGAAATCATTGCCGACAAGCCCCAACTCTTCATCATGATAACGGCATGATTATTGAAAGCATATACCAAACAGAAACTATTTTCTTATCCTTATTTTAACACCTCCATCATGACCTTATCCCGCGCCATACGAACCTTCCTTGAGCATATTGAATTGCAAAGAAATTTATCCGAACACACTGTGATGACCTATAGGCGAGCATTGGGTGAATTATACGATTTCCTGAAAGAGTCATTAGGCGAATTGCCACCCGTTGAAGAAATACGTACCGAAGATATACGCCCTTTCTTGGGATGGTTGCATGATCGCGGACTTGCAAAAAAATCATTACGCGTCAAGCTGGCTGCCGTCAAATCATTATTTGCTTTTATGCAAAAACAAGAGTGGATTCTCAAAAACCCGACAGCATTAATAGCCACACCCAAAGCTGAAAAAAAATTACCCTCATTTCTTCAACAAAAAGAAGTGGAAGCATTATTGGCATCATTCGATATTACCACCCCAAAAGGGGCACGCAACCGTGCATTGGTTGAGTTATTGTATGGTGCAGGATTACGAATAAGCGAAGCATTACATATCACTCTTGGCGATATATCGTTAAAACAAAAAACCGTCCGCGTTAAAGGCAAAGGAAATAAAGTACGCATAGCACCCTTCGGACAAAAAGCTGCCGATGCCCTTGAACATTATCTGACATTACGCAGCGAATTATGCACTCCTGTGTCCGGCACAATTCTCTTCCTTAATGGACATGGAGAAGCTATGAGTTCCGCCGTTGCCTATAAAATCATCAACAAAGCAATGCGCTATATTACCGAATCGCCACAAAAAAGCCCCCATGTCTTGCGCCATTCTTTTGCCACACACTTACTTGACAATGGAGCAGATATCAGCGCTGTTAGCGAGATGCTCGGGCATAGCTCTTTATCAGCCACACAAGTTTATACACATGTATCGGTCGAAAGACTCAAACAAGCATATAAACAAGCACATCCCCGCGCTTAATACAGCTTTATGTGGACTTTCTCAAGAGGGAAGGCATAGACACGAAGACTGTCCGCACACGATTATGAAGATTATATGATAGACATGATAGTTATTCATACTGTTGATGATGCGCTTCTGTTGCGAAAATAAAGGCAGAAATTATCCTGTTAATCCTAATAATCCCGGAAATCCTGTTCTGACAACAATCTTATATGAAGCAATGACGGCACCGATTGAGCCGAGAACCAACCCAAATGAAGCGATGACGGCACCGATTGAAGCGATGACCAACCCAAATGAAGCAATGACCAACCCAAATGAAGCGGTGACCAACCCAAATGAAGCGATGACGACCCCGATTGAAGCGATGACGACTCCGATTGAAGCGATGACGACTCCGATTGAAGCGATGACGACCCCGATTGAAGCGATGACGACCCCGATTGAAGTGCTTCAAGACCCCTCGTAATCGCTTCAAGACCCCTCGTAGTCGCTTCAAGACCCCTCGTAGTCGCTTCAAGACCCCTCGTAATCGCTTCAAGACCCCTCGTAGTCGCTTCAAGACCCCTCGTAGTCGCTTCAAGACCCCTCGTAGTCGCTTCAAGACCCCTCGTAGTCGCTTCAA